>Ga0182030_10008392_pt1 | contig 21388 bp, 14 predicted proteins | sample 812S3MmetaG_FD_121299 | JGI IMG/M metagenome (GOLD analysis project Ga0182030, IMG submission 121299) | Permafrost microbial communities from Stordalen Mire, Sweden - 812S3M metaG (Illumina Assembly) | ecosystem: Environmental > Terrestrial > Soil > Wetlands > Permafrost | place: Sweden...
ATTGGCAGCCGCTTCCAGGAACTGCGCGACCACCTCAGTAACAACGCTTCCCACCTTGAGTTCGGGCCGGAGTCTATGGGGCACTTACTTGACCTTTCTGCCGGGACGTTCCGACCGGTGCAGGGGAATGCCCGGTAGACCGTAGAAAGTAGCGACTCTCACTCCCCGAGGCGTGATAGCCTCAGGGAAATTTTTCTTCCAGGAAAAAGGAGAGTCGCTATGAAGAAACCATACCAAATTGAAGCGCAGCGAGCCATCAAGCAGCTCGATGCAATGGCCGCGGATGGAAATCCGGCGGTGCAGATGATGTTGCCGATGGCCGAGATGATGGGCTGGTTGCGTAAGGGCGTCGGCGAGTTAATCCGGCAAGCCGGCTTGCAGTTGATGGATCTGCTCATGCAGGAGGAAGTTCGGGAACTGGCTGGCGAACGGAGCCAACGGCAATCGGAAAGGACCGCGAACCGGTGGGGCAGCGAGCGCGGCTATTGCGTGGTGATGGGGCAGAAGGTTCCGATCCAGCGTCCACGCGTCCGGACGACCGACGACGAGGAAGTCCGGCTGGGCAGCTACGAGCTGTTTCATCGCGGCGAACCCTTGACCGAGACGGTCTGGGAAAAGTTGATGCTCGGACTGAGCACTCGGAATTACGGCCACGCAATCCGCCAATTCACGGAAGCCTACGGACTGGAGAAGAGCGCGGTCAGTGAGCATTTTATCGAGGCGAGCCGAACGAAATTGAAAAAGATGATGGAGCGCCGGCTGGACAAGACCCGACTGTGTGCTCTGCTGGTCGACGCGACGCCGTTTCAAGGCCAGCAAATGGTAGCAGCGTTGGGCATCGATGAATACGGGCGAAAAATGATTTTAGGGATCCGGCAAGGGGCGACCGAGAACGCCACGGTGGTCGGCGAATTACTCGGCGACCTGGCGGAGCGCGGGCTCGATTTCGCAGAGCCGCGCCTTTACATCTTGGATGGCGGGAAAGCGTTGACTGCGGCGGTGAAAAGGCACGCTGGCGAGTCGGCTGTGATCCAGCGCTGCCAAGTGCACAAGCGGCGCAACGTGCTCGACCATCTGACGGATGAACAGAAACCGGCTATAGCGAAGAGGCTGAATGCGGCCTATGCGGTGGAAGAGTACGGCGCCGCCAAGGAAGCGTTGAACACGCTGCATCGGGAACTGATGGATCTCAATCCGAGTGCAGCGCGGAGTTTGGGAGAAGGGATGGAGGAGACGCTCACGATTCATCGCCTGCATTTGCCGGCGCAGTTGCGCAAAACCATGGCGAGCACCAACGTCATCGAATCGGCGTTCTCAATTGTCGAGAAGGTTTGTAAGAACGTGAAACGCTGGCACGGTGGTGACCAGCGAGAACGGTGGGTGGGATCCGGACTCTTGGTCGCAGAGAATCAGTTCCGCCGGATCACCAGCTATAAACTGATTCCGGTTCTCATGGAGGAGTGGAAGGCGCTGAGTCCATCCAAAGCTGCTGTTGTCAAACGGAGAAAGGCGTCGTAGAGTGGGGTCACGCGGGAGTCGTTACTTTCAACGGAACTCCCGGCGTTCCCGTTTTGCATTTTGCACCGCCTCGTTGTGCCACGACGAGGTAGAGATTTCCCGTTGCCTCGTAAGTCGAGCCGTAACTCTCCCCTGGTTTTGGGTACACCCAATTCGACTTCTGCCAGCCAGTCCCCAAAACCAGCACCTCGTGGAAACAGTACTAGGATATGGACACTGCGGCGCGACAATCGCGCACACTGCCACGGAGTGGTAGACCTGTCAGAGTCACCGCTGCATCTTGATCTGTCTTGGCGTCCCGACTCCCATAGTGACGCGATCCACGTTGGTGTCTTTCACCTGGACCTTCACGGCCTGCTTTCAGGTGGCTACTAGAGCCTTCTCTTTCTTGATGGCGGGTCTCTCGCCATGAATTTGGAAGACCTGCTCCAGGCGGGATACGTGACCGCGCGTTTCGGCCAGATAGTGGGTCAACGCCTGACGGAGCTCAGGCAGCTCGGCTCGCGGACGCTCAAGGCACTGGGACCGGGATCGTTGAACACGCGTCCAAATTCCGGAAGTGTCCGTCGCGGCCCTGCACGATGATCGCAGATACCTCATGACGGCCATGAACACACAGTTCACCAAATCACTGCCGGGCTCACTCATCAAGCTGGCCCGCTGGTCCACCGGGCGGGAAGCCCTCGTAAGGGCGACAGGAAATCCCTGTCTTGAGCCCTGGTCTTTGCGCCTCGGAACCGCTGGTTCCGGTCGCCAACCTCGGGACATCGCTCTCCGGGTGCGAGGGTGATGTTTTCTGCCACCAAGGTGTCTCGTTGGGAGATACTCTCCGATGCGTGAATTAAACACGCCGCGATTCAATCCCCATAGCTTTCAGTTCGGCTCAGTTCAATGAATTCTATCGGCAGTGCTCACGCCGACCTTTCCCGTTCTCGCAAGTCTTCGCGCGTGAGCACTCCCGATAGAATCCTATTCATTATCGCTAGCTAGCGGTGCTCGTGCTCACGGCTGGATCAGGCTCCGCCACGACGCCGAACATTGAATGACTCCAATGCAGCCACGATGTTTGGAACCTCGATAGCCACGCAGGGTTAGCGGGCATTTCAATGAGCTCCTCATCACTATTCTGGTACCGCACAGTTGTGCTCGAGGAGGGAATTCCTGGCTTATGAGCCGAGCGGGAGAACGCGACTCCAGCGCTTCCCGAGAATCCAGTGTCACGGCGATTACGGGTTTTCACGCAACATCAAATTCATAAAGGCTAACGCTAAAGGGCGGTACCTGCACACTCTCGGGAATTCCGCTCTGCGCACTCTCCACGATTTTGACTACAGGCTCCTTGCCCGCTTCGTTAGCTGAGTCGAGACTGGGCGGCGCAATCCGATAGAGTTTGCCCTGCCCGCCCAGCTTCACGCCGCCAATCTTGGGTGTAAATCTGTTGCTCTCTTCCGTGGGGTTGACCACCGAAATGAGGAACTTCTTGCGGTCACTGGAGAACGCCGCGAGAATATCCAGCGGATAGGTCGGGCTTCCAGTAGGCTTAATACCCCTGTCGACAAATGCCGTGCCGGGCACCAGTGGCTGGGGCGAATCGCCGTCGACGGCAACCGGAAGAGCGTTGAGAAAGTGGTTCTGCAGTAGTTTAAAGACCACGCCCTCATTCGCGATACCCACGCCATCGCCGCTATTGTCGGTCAATACTCGCAGTCCTCCGGTGGCACAGCTGGCAGCCACTTTGTCGGAGTGACGGAACAGCTCGTGAAGCAAGAGTGCGTGAGAGAGCGGCGTCACCATCCCGCTTGGCCGCATCACGCCTCCGCCGCCATTTCCCGCCATTGAGCGGTTCCGATTGCCCCACTCATCGAAGATGAACTTGATGCCGCTGTCTTTCAACGCGGGCATCTTCTCGACATACTTGTCCCACGCGTCAAAGAAGCCGCCGATGCGGTTAGCAATCTTGCGGGCTCTGAACGGCAGCGGATCCTTCACATCCACGAAAGACTGTTTCTCAGCGTCAAATCTCAAGTCGGGATATGCGTAGGTATGTTCGGAGAGAAAATCGATATTGCCGGTGCAGTTGGCAAGCAGCCAACTGTCCCAGTCATCCAAGCCGCCGAACTCATAGGGCAGCTTGGCGGTAATCGGCGGTTCCCAAATACTCGGGAAGAAGTTACCCTTCTTCTCGGCGCCGCCGATGGACTTCTCGCAGATGCTGGCCCCGCCCAAGACCACTTTGATCTTCGGGTCCACTGCCTTCATGGCCTCGACAGTATTGTTGTACTTCACCCAGTACTGGTTCAGCGACATGTGGCCGGCCTGCCAGGGGCCGTACATCTCGTTGCCGATTGTCCAGTAACGGATGTTGAAGGGCTCAGGATTGCCATTTTCCGCGCGCATTTTGCCCATGCGGGTATTGACTGAGCTATTGCAGTATTCAACCTGTTCGGCCGCCTCGCGCGCCGATCCGTATCCGCTGTCGATCGCCAGATCGGGCTCAGCTCCAACCAACCGGCAGAGCGCGATGAAGTCATCCAGGCCCACGTCGTTTGATTCCTGCCCGCGCGGCGGGCGCTTGTCACGGTCGCCAAGACCGTCGCGCCAGTCGTAAGCGGAGACGAAGTTGCCACCGGGCCACTTGAGCATTTTGAAGCCTTCCTCTTTGAAGAGGCGAATCATGCCGGCGTGGAATCCCTGCACGTTGTCCGCAGGCATCAGCGAAGCGGCGCCGATATGGAATGTGCCGCTGCCGGTACCCACAATTTCCAAGCGCGTGTCGGTTGAGTCGGCCTTGGGCACGAACTTGAGTGGGAACTTCCTATACTCGGTCGCCAGGGCGGGAATGGTGACGGATTGAAAGTCGCCGGCGCCCGGTCCCCAGACCAGACGGGCCACAACTTTCGCGCCGGGATCGCCGGCCAGATAAACACGGCCTTCGTAAACCTTGCCATTGACCACGCGCAATTTGGTCTGCTGAATGCCGCGGGGGTCGGAGCCTCCCAGCTTGACACGCGGGCTGTGCTTGCCGACGAACGGCCGGACGGTGTCCATTTCGACAGTTCCTTCGGGCCCTACCGGCCGGAAGGGCTCGCCACGAAAGCGGAACCCAGGGGGCGTATTCGCCGGCGCAGCCTGCGGCTGGGCATCGACAACCGGGGCAGCGAACTTTCTATCGCTCAGCATTTCCGACCACACGCTGGTGGTCGCCGGCTCCATGTATCCTCCAAAAATCATCGGATCGATCGGTTTGCCGCTCCTGGCGGCATCGATTGCGACTTGGATGTCTCCCGCGGGAGCGGCGAACGCCTTCGCCGGTTGCTTCAGCATGGCGGCGCCCGCCACGGAAGCCATTAGAAGCTCACGTCGGTTGATTGGCATATTGTCCTTGTCTCGGCTGGCTCACCTTGTCACTGGCGCGCTCTGCCATCGCATCGCTTTCGTCAACTGTCCTGTAGCACTTTGTCCGGCACACGTCTTACTTCATGTAGGGATTGTATTGGATGGCGCCAGTCTTCCGATCGCGGGAATAGTGCCGGGCGAAATCCCACGCTAGCTTGCCATATTCGGGATACAGGGCGTGTACCAGATTCGCCGTGTAGCTCAACGCGACCATCGGAACACCGCCCGCATCGTTGAGATACCAGCGGGTGTTCTCGTACTCGCCGTTGAGCGTGATGTGCTCCACGCGGTCGGGCTTAAAGCCGTTGATCGGGTACGTCTTGAAATCGTACGCACCGATGGTCTTCATGGCGTTGTAGCCCAGAAACAGGTTCAGCTGCGTCTGGTAGCCGGTTGCAATGGTTCCGTTGGCCTGGTCGAACGCGCCTGCCAGATCGAACTCGGAGGTAGTGAACAGGATCGGCAGGTGGATCTTCTTGAACTGCGCTGCCTCTTCCGGCGTGCCGATATACGGGGCCGCGGCCATGGGGACAGCCGCGGCGAACACGGACGGATCGCCGTTGACGGCCCTGAGCGTCGCGGCGCCGCCCATGGAGTAACCCGTGACGTAGACGCGCGAAGGATCAAGCGAGGGATAGGTCTTCAGCATGTACTTCACCAGCTTGGGCAGGACACCCGACAGGAGGCCCCCGATGTTCTGGTGGTCCGGCGCCACAATGGCGAACCGCTCGGAACCGGCCAGTGTGAGCAAACCGATTTCGTCGACGAACTGGCGCGGGTCGTCTCCGCCGCCATGCAGGGCGAGGAACAGCGGCACCGTTCCGGCTGGAGCCGTGCTCTTGAGCACCTCGTCCGGGAGATACTCAGCCCAGGTCTGCAGATACTCCCCATTCGCGGCCTTCACGTCGCTGAAACGCTCTTCGGACTTAAAGAACACATGGATGCCATCTGCCGTAACGCCGTTGATGACGGCGTTCCTGGCGCAGAGGGAATACGGCGCCTGGTCCATGCCGTAGCCCTGATACGGCGTGGAAGCGGAGAGCAACCCGCGGCTGCCCACCCCCACGCGCATTGCTTTGACGAACAGGTTGTAATAGGCGTCCTTGATATACCTGGCCGCCTCCGGGTTCTGGTCTTTGGCAACCACCACGCGCTTCACCGGCAGGGCCTGATCGTAGTACGTCTCAATGCCGGTTGCGCTCGCGTAGGCGTTCGCGCCATTGGCCCTCTTGTACTTCTCCACGATGGAATCCACCGCATTCACCAGGTAGGTTGGCACGTGCGCGGCCACGCTGCGGCTGCTCTCCATTTTGCCGTTAATGAGCAGCATCCCCGCGATGCGGCTCACATAGTCGATGGTTCCGGCGACGTAGTTGTTGACGAACGTGGCGCCGCCGTCGAGCCCAACAACATAGAAGTAGCCGAAGCCGCCGAAGTACTCCGCGTCGGAGTAGCCCACCGCGCCTCTGCCTGGGCCTTCAGCGGCCTTTTGCGCGAACATGGCCGTCTGGAGGGCGTAGTAATACTTCTGGTCGCTGGCGGTGAAACCGGTCTTCGAGTCTGAAGGCGTCACCAGCACCACGCTGCCAATCGCTTCATCGATGATCCGGATCACGCCGAGCTCCTTCAGGTAAGCCAGCGCGGCATCCTTGTTCGCGAAGGACTTTTCGGCGAACACCAGGATGTTGGTGTTGATCCGGGCGGCCGCGCGTCCGCCATACAGGTTCGGCGATCTGTAGACGTAGGTGGTTCCCTTCGGATACCCCTCCAGAACGGGATGGGACTTGAACGTCCTCCCGCTGTTGCCATCGAGCGTGGTGACGGCCGTGGGGCCGCTCACGCGGGCTTCTTCCAGAGTCTCAAAGGTAGCCTGATTCTTCTGGCTGCCGGAATAGTTCAGCGCGAAGGCGCCGGATGCGAACGACAGGCTGGCAATCAACGCCAGCGCACGCATCAGGGACAACTGCTTCTTTGACACCATTCCATTCTCCTTACCTTGCCGGCCGCGGACAGGCTTGCTTACTTAGTATTCGGGTTGTATCTGATCGCGTCGGTTTGCCGATCGCGCGAGAAATGCTTCATGTAACTCCAGGCGATGTTGGCGTACTGGGGATACAGCGCGTGGATGAGATCCTTGACGTAATTGAGCGCCACCATGGGAATGCCCTTGCTGTTGTTCAGGTACCAGGTATAAGAGGAGTGCTCGTTGTTGAGCGTTTCAATACTCCAGGAATCGCCCTTGAAGCCCGATAGCTGGTACGTGGCGAAATCGAAGTTGAACGGCGCAACGCCATTGAAACCCGCCCAGCGCTTCACCTGGTTGGCCAGATTGTCGTTGATGCGGCTGCATTCGGCCTGCAGGCGGCGCACGTCGTACGAGGAAGTCGAAAGGTAGATCGGCAGTTGGACGTTGTTGAACTTCGCTACCTCTGCGCTTGACGGCTCGATGTTCGTGCCCGCGATAGGCGCGATGGCCGCGAACAGGCCGGGCTCGTAATACCCCACCGTATAAGTGGCCCCGCCGCCCATCGAGTAACCAATGGCGTAAACCCGCGAGGCATCGAGAGCCGGATAAGTGGCCAGCATATACTTGACCAAGGCAGTAAGGGCCGGGCCCCGTATGTCGCCAGGAAGGTTCTGATGGTCCGCCGCCACCACGGCGACACGCTCGTTGCCCGCCAGCGCCAGCAGACCCATCTCGTCCACAAACAGCCTTGGATCGTCGCCGCCGCCATGGTTGCCGAGCAGGAGCGGGACGCTGCCCTTCGGCGCGGTTTTGTTCAGAACTTCTTCGGGCAGGTATTCATACCGGGTGTCCAGAGATTCGCCCGCCGGGCTCTTCATTGCGGCAAAGCGTTCCTCGCCCTGGTGCGATATCAGGTGGATTCCGTTCTTGCTCACCTTGCCGATCAGGGCGTTGCGCTCGGAAAGCGAGTACGGAGCCTGGTCGAATTCGTACCCGCTGAAAGGCGTGCCCGCGCTGTACATCGATTGCAGCACCACCGGCACGCGCATCGCCTTGATGAACATGTCGTGATAGGCCGCCTGGACCAGCGCCGCCAGATCCACGCGAGGCGCGTCCGCCAGAACCACCTGCTGCAAGGGCTGCGCCTGATTGTAATGAATGACGATGTCGCCCAGGCCTCTGACGGCGTCGACGCGATTGGCCGCCTTGTACTTTTCAATGGTGGCAGCGCCTGCGTTTACCAGATAGACCGGAACAAACGTCGATACCTTGCGGGTCTCGTCCACGCCGCCGCCCACCAGCAGCGCGCCCGCAATGCGGCTGGCGAAGTCAAGCGTAGTGGCGATGTGGTTATTGAAAAACGTGGTGCCGCCGTCCACTCCAATGAAGTAGATGTAGCCGTAACCACCGAAGTACTCGGCGTCGGAGTAATATACAGTGCTTCCATCCGCCTGCTTTGCGGAAGCCTTTTGGGAGAACATCGCCGTCTGCAGTGCGTAATAGGAGGCGATGTCGGCGTTACCGAATGTTTTGCCGGCCGGCGTGACCAGCACGATGCTGCCGGTAGCTTCGTCCGCGATGCCGATCAAGCCAGCGGCTTTCAGATAGGCATACGCGGCCTCCCTGCTGTCAAAGTGTTGTTCCACGTAGACGATCAGGTTCGTGTTCAATCTGGCCGCCGCGCGGCCGCCAAACATGTTTGGCGAACGGTATACGAACGTCGTTCCTGGCGGGTAATTGTCGAGCGCCGGATGGCCTGCGAAGGCTTCAGGCCGTTTGGTCGCGGGGTCGACGATGTTGTTGCCTTCGTACGTCCGTACCACGGCGGGTGAGCTCTGGTGCGCCTCCGCCAGCGTCTCGAACGTCGCCTTATTCCCGGTTTCGCACCTGGAATTGAGCGCGGATGCCTGATTGGCCGCAAGCACCAGACCGATTGCAAGAACCGCGCTGAATGCCGTTCTGCTCATCATGATACTCTCCTTCTAATCGAGGCGCGTTTCCGATGACGTCCCGCCCGGCTTCCGCAAAACGCACGCCTGACGGCGAACCTAACGCTGTTGTCCGGTCCGGCGAATCGAGCGATCCGCCGGATCCTCGTTTCCTTGCTGCCGCGCTACCGGAACAGCCTGGGAGCGAAATTGTAGAGGCAGCGGCGCCAGGTTAGCCACTCGTGCGCTGTGCCATCCGATTCGAAGTAGACGTTGTTGATGCCGGCCTTGGTCAGAGCGTCGCTGAATTGCTTGGTCCCTTGCCCCTCCACAGAGCCGATTCCCAGGAAGAGCACCTTCACCTTCCGGTTGAATGCAGCCGCATCCGCAAACGCGCCGCCGCAGGAGGTTTTCGGATCGAATGTGCCACCCCTTCCGCCGCAGCTGCCACTGAATCCGCCGACGTAGGCGAACTTGTCGAGGTTATTCAGCACCGTGGAGAATGTCTGGACACCGCCCATCGACAGCCCCGCCATCGCGCGGTTCTCGCGTCCCGGAAGCGTCCGGTAGGTCCGCTCGATCAGGGGAAACAGATCCGTAAACATTATTTCCGTGAAAACCGTGCTGGCCACCGGACCAGACAAAGGCGCGCCGCCGCGGCCTGCCTGGCCGCCGGGAGCCCTTCTGCCAGCGGCCGCAGCTGCTCCGGGAGCCGGCACTAACCCGCGGGCAGCGAACAAAGCCGCGCTCTCGCCCGGCTTAACCGCGTTGAGGTTGTCCATCACGACAATCATCGGCTTCGCCTTTTTATCCGCAATCAGGTTGTTTATGATGAAGTCCACGTGCCCCTGTGTGAACCAGCCAGTTTCGTCTTCTCCCCAGCCGTGCATCAAATACAGCACCGGATATTTCAACTTCGAGCCGTCGTACCCGGGCGGCGTGTACACAAAGCACCGGCGCCATTTGCCCGTCACCTTGGAGTTGTACCACTGCTCACTAACGTGCCCGCGCGGCACATCCTTGGGTTGGTAAAACTCCGCATCCGCGGCAGGGACTTCAATTCCGCTGTTGGGCCATCCGGAGCCAAAAAAGGTCATGGTCGACGGATCGGCCACCGCGGCTCCGTCGATCACAAGGTTGTAGTAGTGGTAACCGGGAACCAGCGGTGTTGTAGTTACGGTCCAGATGCCGTCCGGGCCCTTCGTCATTTCGAAATCTCTCCCGACGTGAACCAGCGCTTTGTTGGCGTCCGGCGCAATCACGCGGAACAGGGCGCGGCCATCGGGATAAAGGCACGGGTATTTCGATTCCGGGATATTCAACACCGAAGGTTTGCAATCCTGGGCGGACTGTCCCCAGCACCAGGCGCAACAGAGGGGCGCCAGGACTAACATTAATCGCATGAATTCCTCCATCGAAGAAAGCCGGTCACTCACCGGCGCTGGCCGCGGCACGCCCTCCAATGAGTCCCGTATCCGCAGTATCAGACCTGAAACGGATATACCACAAATCAGAACAAAATTGCAATCGCATACATTCGCTGGATAGTCAATAAATAAAGCAGTTGAACCTCACTATGATTAGGTTCAACGTGGATACGCTTGCATGTTCCCGGCGCTGGCCTTTCGCGGGCCCCGAACTACGGCATGTACCGGTGTTCCTTGTAATAGCGCGCGGCCCCGGGGTGCAGTGGAATATCTTCCGCCTTCCACACGCTATGAATGTTATGGGAGAAGTTCAAATGACTCCACTGTAAGAGCTGCTGCTCGTCCAGCGCTCTTGCAATTGCGTATGCCGTGGCGTCCGTCATATCGGCACGGGTGTAGACCACGGTACCGCTGCGGGGGGGATTGGGCGGTTCACGCCCTTTGTACAGCCGAAGGTCGGGGGGCGCGGGCCAAAGTCGCGTTCGGGGAGGCGCGGGACTACTTCATGTAGCCAACCTCCTTGTAGTAGCGTGCGGCACCGGGATGGAGAGGGACGTCGCAGATTTGGTAGACTTTGTGGACATCATAGAAGAAACGCTGGTTCGTGCGGAGTAGCCGGTCCTGGTGCTCGTTGAGGGCCTTGGCGACATCATAAGCGACGGAGTCGGGGAAGTCGGCGCGGGCGTAAACGGCCGTTCCCAGTCCGGACATGCACACCGACGGGATTGCGCGATCGATTCCGGGCAGCCAGCCGAAGGGCACGATTTCGCGTTCTGCTTTGAAGTCCTGGGCCAGTTTGGCAAGCAATGGCTCGGGCAGACTGAGGAAATTCCAGTCGTTCTTCTGAATGACGTCTGTCCAGGTCCGGGATTCAGGCATCGTGCCGATCCAACCGCCCGCTTGGATGATCATGTCGTAGGACTTGGGATCGGGGGCGGTAGAAGCATCGGGCGACGAGCCGCCGACAAAGCCGCCGGCCTCCTCGATTTCCCGCGCCGAGAGGCCGTAGTGGGCGAGCACCTCATTGGCCATCGTGTTATTTCGCTGGGCGTAGACGCGCAGCGGCCACCGCTTGGCGCGCGCCTGTGACAGATCGGTAATACCGGTGCCGGCCCTGGCCGCGACAATGAGATAGTTCGGCGCCCCCTGGATATTGGCCAGCAGGCGAAGATTGGTCATGGGCTTGTCGTTGGAGTAAGGCCCTGTCCCATGGTAGGCGTCGCACAAGAACGAGCCTCCGGTGGCTCCGAAATCGATGGGCCCGAGGTCCGGGGGATTGGCCGGAGCAGCATCTACCGAAACATTGGGATCGACCTTGTAGGGAGGGGGCATACGGGCTTGAGCGACAATGCGGGGCGAGTCTCCAGCATTGCAGTTGTGGCAGATTTGCACGTCATAGCCGTAATTCTGCATGGCGCTCTTGACCGCATCCGCCAATGCTCCCCACGGACACAATTTGCAGGCTCCCCCAAAGACGGGTTTCTTGTTAGCCGTGGCATCGGTTTTTCTTGCGGGATAGGACTGGGCGGCTAGGAAGCCGACCGTGATCAGAACAGATACGATAAGGCTGAGTGACTTCTTCATAAAGGTGTCAGTTCCTGGCTTGAGGCCACCGAAGGCTCGGTTGGGATTGTCCACGCGCCGGTTCGGTGCGACGGGCAATATGTATTTACACGGAATTTCCGTCTATAACGGCAGCCAAGCAGTTTATCACGGGTCGCAGACTCTTGATCTCCGAATTGAAGTCTCTGGGTGCGTTTCGCTGGAAACCACTCTTGGGCTCGGCCAAGCGAGGATGCTGGATGACCCGTCGGTTGGAAACTGCCAGGATTCCCCTTGAGACGCTTGTCTATTTGGTTACGCTCGCCGTCAGCGGCGTGCTTCGAGAAGATCCTCCCACGAAGAACTTATACTGCCCGGGGAGAAATTCCCAATCGTCTTTTTGTTCGTTGAAAATGGAGAGCAGCTTCGGTTCAAGCTTCAACGTGACGGTCTTGGTCTCGCCCGGCTTGAGTTCCACTTTCTCCCAGGCAACCAGCCGCTTCGGCGGTTCCTGCGCCGCCGGCGGCAGGCCAACGTATACCTGGGCGATCTCTGCCCCGGCGCGTTTGCCCGTATTGCGAATGGTGAACGATACGCTATCCGTGCCGGCCTTCAGCCCGGAGTAAGCGAATGTCGCGTAGGAGAGCCCGAAGCCGAACGGAAAAAGGGGCTCTTTGTTTTCGGCGTCGAACCACTTGTAACCCACCTTCAAGCCTTCGGTGTAGTCGATATCAAAGGGTGCCATCATGCCTCTGCCCCGGACCGGACCCGCACCTGGTGCGGCGTCTGGAGCACCGCCTCGGCCACCCGCGGGTGGGGCGCCGCCGGCAGTTGGCGCGGCCGGCACCGGCGGAGGGCCAAAGAGAACCGGATGCGGTAGGTCCGCATCGGCCTTCGCGAACGTGGCGGGCAGCTTGCCGCACGGGTTCACATCGCCAAACAGAATATTGGCCAGCGCTTCGCCGCCGCGGATGCCCGGGTACCAGATCTCAATCGCCGCGCTCACCTTGTCGATCCAGGGCATCGCCGCCGGACCACCCGTCTCAAGCACGACAATCGTATGCGAATTCGCTGCCGCCACGGCGCTCACCAGATCGTCCTGATTGTTCGTCAGGTTCAGGCTGCGCAGGTCGCGGCCCTCGCTGGTCGGTTCATTCACGAACACAATGGCAACTTGAGAGGCTTTCGCGAGCGCGGCCGCGGCTGCGGGATCGGCGCCGTCGTTGTACCGAACCTTGGCATTGGGAATTTTCTTCGCGATAGCTTTCATTGGCGAAGAAGGGAACCAGATTGCCGGGCCGCCGAATTGGCTGGCGCCGCCGCCAGGAGGATCCACCTGCGCCGAACCGCCGCCCGACAGCACGCTGGTATCGGCATGCGATCCGATGATCGCAATGGACGTGACCAACGGCGCGCTCAGCGGAAGCTGGTTGCCCGCGTTCTTCAGCAGCACCGAGCCTTGCTCGGCTACGGACTGCGCCGTATCCGCGCCGCGGAACGGGTCCACCACTCGTCCCTTCGGTGGATCGTCCACAATGCCCGAGGCGAATTCCGTACGCACGATGCGGTGCGCTATGTCATTCAGCCGAGACATCGGCGCCTCGCGCTCTCGATGGCTTTCTTCAACGCGTCGCCGAACCGCGCGTGCGCGGCGTCGCCGCCCGGTTCTTCGTTATCCAAACCGTTGATCGCAGCCTTGGCGGTGCTGTGTGTGGCGTTCCAATCCGACAGGACGAATCCCTTGAAGCCCCACGCCTTCTTCAATACGTCGTTCAGAAGATAGCTGTTCTCACAAGCATAATCGCCATTGACTTTGTTATAGGAGCACATCACCATGCCCGGCTGCCCTTCCATAATCGCAATCTCGAATGCCAGCAGGTCGGTCTCGCGAATGGTGCGCTTGTCCATCTTGACGTTGTAGGTGTTGCGTCCGGTCTCCTGGTCGTTGAACGCATAATGCTTCACGTCCGCAATCACCTTCTGGGACTGCATCCCCTTTACGAACTCCGCCAGCATCTTTCCCGCCAGAATCGGGTCCTCGCCCATGTATTCGAAGTTGCGCCCGTTGCGCGGTTCGCGCATCAGGTCCACTCCGCCGCCCAGCGAGGAGTTGTATTGCTGGTCGCGCAGTTCTCTGCCAATCAGTTCGCCGTACTCGTGCCCAGCTTCAAGTCCCACGTGGCCGCGTTGGCAATTGTCGAGGGCAACAGAGTCGCATAACGCCCCCGTTCGGCCGCGGCGCGCACGCCCACCGCCGAATCGGCCAGTTGTATGTCCGGCAGCCCCAGTCTGGGGATGCCCGGGATCATTCCCGCGCCACCGTTCGAATGCGGACCGGCCGCCTGGAAGCCGTCCGGACCGTGCGCCAGCGAAATTTTCTCCTCCAGCGTCATTTGCGCCACAACCATATCGGCCCGCTCGTCGGGCGAAAGGTCTTTGTGCATCCATGGACCCGCGGGCGCGGGCTGCGGGCCACGCTGCGCAACCACCGGCGCAAGCAGGAACACCATCAGAATCGCGGCCAGACCCACAGCCAGCGCCAGGCCGCTGCGTCGATTTCCACTAAACATCTGTGAACTCCATTTCTTGAAATAGACCAGGATTGTCATTTAGCCGTCCCCTTCAAGCAGCCGTTAAGATTCCGCGCAAAAAGCGGCAATGGGCGCGCGGACGCCAACAGCTTCGACAGGCCGGTGCAGGTATGAATCACTGCTATCCAAGAAATCGGATTTGCGGAACTACCCGCATGAGAGTAATATCGCAGTAACCGGACCCAAATATCAGTTGGACCCGTTCTGTCGCGGGGCGGGACCAGATCGCGCGCGGCAGGGAAGGCTACGTATGAGTCGCACGGTGCTCCGTTCTCTTCTTTTTCTAAGTATTCCCCTCGTCCTATGTTTCGCACAGGCCAGGAAGTCCGAGGAGTTTCCCACTTCCGCCGGCGCCGTTCGGCTGACACCCATTGAGCACGCGGCCGTGCTGCTCGAAGCAGCTGGCAGGGCCATCTACATCGATCCGGCTTCGGGCAACTATGATGGCCTGCCCAAAGCCGATCTGCTGATCGTCACCGATATCCATCCCGATCATCTCGTGCCCGCCACCATCGACAAGCTGAAGAAAGACTCTACGCTGATCCTAGCTCCGGAGGCCGTGGCTAAGACCTTGACCACAGCCCAAGTAATGCACTATGGCGACTCCCGCGAGTGGAACGGATGGACGATTGAGGCGGTGGCGGCTTACAACACCACGCATGGTCCTTCGGCCGGCACGTTTTTCCACGATAAGGGCCGCGGAAATGGCTATGTGTTTACGTATGGCGGAAAACGCTTGTACATCTCGGGCGACACCGAGGGCACGCCGGAGATGGCCTCGCTGAAGAACATCGATGTCGCGTTAGTGTGCATGAATTCTCCGTACACCATGTCTCCCGAGGAAGCCGCCGCGGCTGTCAGAAGCTTCAAACCGAAGCTCGTAATTCCTTACCACTATCGTGGCTCTGATCTGTCGGTCTTTCAGAAGGCGTTGGCTGGCTCCGGCGTGGAAGTGCGGCTGCTTGAGTTTTATCCCAACGGGCAGGGCGGAGCACCCGGAACCCGCGGTGGTCAACCGGTCGCTCCCGGCGGCGCGCAGGCAGGGGGCAATCCCGGCGGGGCGCAAAGCGCCGGCGGCCGCGGTGGCGCTGCGCCGGCTCAACCCGGCCCGCTGGTTCTGGCCGATGGCCGCGTGACATTCCGTCTCGCGGCTCCCAAAGCCTCCGATGTGACCGTCGCGGGCGATTTCTGGCTCCAGCAGACTCGCGTGGAACATCTAGCAAAAGACTCTCAAGGCATCTGGTCGATCACCATCGATCCCCTCAAGCCGGGCTTCTACAGCTATTGGTTCGTCGTCGACGGCGTTTCAATTCCCGATCCGGGCAACGGATTCATCAAGCCCGGCGTTCGCGCCACACAGAGCGCATTCCAGGTTCCTGGGCCCGAGGACGATTGGGAAGCCCTGAAAGACGTCCCGCACGGCGATGTACGGATGATCTGGTATCCTTCGGCCGCGCTCGGCGATGTGCGGCGCATGCACATCTACCTTCCGCCAGGGTACGATACTGGAACCACCCGCTATCCGGTCCTGTACCTCATGGCCGGAGGTGGCGACACCGACGACGGATGGATCTCCATCGGACGCCTCAACCTAATCATGGACAATCTGATCGCCGCGAAGAAAGCCCAACCCATGATCATTGTCTTGCCGTATAACTTCGCCGTGCCTCAGAGTTCTCCCGACTATCCGAACAACTCCACTCTCTTTGCGAAGGAGCTGTTTCAAGATATTATTCCGTATGTGGAGAAGCGGTTTCGCACGTCTGTGGGATCGGCCCATCGTGCCTTTGGCGGCATTCCGATGCCGTACCTAATTCCCGACGTGGCCTTCTCCCACATAGATCAGTTCAATACCCTGTGCTTCATCGGCAATGGAGTAAGCGCGGATCGCCTCGCCTATTACGACAAGACGCTGCCCGGCGTCCTGGACAACCCAAGTAACGTCAAACGGGTCACCATCTTGATCGGCGACGGGGTCAACGCCTCGACTTACAACGGGTCCAAGAGCTTGGCGGATGCCGCGAAACAGCGTGGTTATCAGTCGAGGTTCTTCCAAAATGAGGGAATCCACGGCTGGCCCTGGTTCCGCAGGGAGTTCTTCGAAGAGGCCCAGGCGCTGTTTCAGGGGCAATAGCCGCGGTTCCCAATACGCCGGCCAGCGGCAGATTGCACGCGTAAATCTGCGTGTCAATTCATGAGGATGGAGAGGAGCCCCCTCCAAAATGGCGATTGTGCTTGCGAAGGGGTACGAAAAGCACGGCTCTTCGACAAATGGAAATCATCACCTGCGCAGGGAGATGTTGCGGAGGTTTTCCAACGCCCGTTTCACGCCGGATTCAATCCGCGACCGGGAAGCATTCCGCTCCCATGCGCGCCCGGTTCGCTTGGACGCATCCTCCCGCCAACTGCGCGTGCAAGCCAACGTAACGCCCCTAAGCCAATTCGCGTTATTCTAGGCCCGGAGACAGTATGCGTAAGCACATCGTCATCTTCGGCATTGTCGCTGGCGCGGCCATTGGCTCAGCGCTGGCCCAGAATCAACCGGTTCCGACGGGCATTCAGCCCCCCTCGCCGGCCGCTGCTCCAGGCGCGGGTCGTGGCTTCGGAGGGGGCGCCCCCGTTCATTCTCCGGAAGTCGCCCCCGACGGGCGCGTAACATTCCGCCTTCGCGCCCCGAACGCCAAGGAGGTTTTCGTTGCCGGGTTTGGGCAGCGTCTGGCTATGGAGAAGAACGACCAGGGAATCTGGGCGGCTACTACCGATCCGCTGAAGCCCGACGTTTACAGTTATTCGTTCCTGGTTGACGGGGCTACTTTCAACGATCCCGGCAATCTGCATTTCAAGTACAGTTACGGGGGAACCGGACAGACCCAGTTCGTGGTTCCGGGTGACGCTCCCTGGTCGATGAAAGCCGGAGTGGCGCGCGGAGCCGTGACGCATCATTTCTACCATTCGGCCGTGGCAGGCGACGATCGCGATTTCTGGGTATACACGCCGGCAGGTTACGACGCCAAACAGAAGCAGTCGTACCCAACGCTCTACCTGCTGCACGGACTGGGAGACGATTCGAATGGATGGATCGAAACCGGCATGGCCAATGTGATTCTCGACAATCTGATCGCGCAGGGTAAAGCGAAACCGATGGTGATGGTGAACACGCTCGGTTACGGCAATGCCGGGGGTACTGCCACCGCGATGAATCGGGACATGCTGCCGAACTATGCGCGGACGCTGCTCGAAGAGGTGATCCCGCAAGTCGAAAAGAACTATAACGTCTCCAAGAATCGCCTCGATCGCGCGATTGCCGGTCTTTCGATGGGCGGCGCCGAGGCGACATTAACCGGTCTGAATCATTTGCAAGAGTTCGCCTGGATCGGCTCATTCAGCGGAGCTTACGTGATGTGGCCGCGCGCGAGTGCGCCCCCGGCCGGCGACACGCCAGCAGCGGCTCGTGGCGACGCGCCGGCGGCTCCAGCTGCCCTTCCAGTCGGCCTTGCACCTGCCGGCGCCGGCCGCGGTGGACGCGGGGGGCCTCAGTCGATCGATCCCGCCGACATCTCTAAGAACTTCCCGAATCTCGACGCCAGGGCTAATCCGCAAATCAAGCTTCTGTGGATCGCCTGCGGCACCGCGGATAGTCTGCTCGGAGTGAACCGCCAGTTCCGGGATTTCCTCAGTTCCAGGAAAGTGGAGTTCACCTACGTGGAGGTTCCGGATATGGCGCATGTGTGGCCGCTCTGGAGAGATAATCTGATTGAGCTGGCTCCGATGCTGTTTCAATCGAACGGCAAGTAAGTCGCGCGAGTTCGACTGAGGTTCCGTAGCGCGCTGCTTCCGCAGTCACCGAGTGAAACTTTGCGCAGCAAACGGAACGTCACGACCGGCCAGTCCGGCGGCGACGGCAGAGTCGTTCGCTTGATGCATATGCCGGCTGAGTCCTAACGCCACTTCCCTCGTGCGAATTGTGCCGCGTCAGTTCCGATAGGGGTCTAACGTTTCACAGCCCTTGACACTGCACCACCGCGGGACGAGGACTCAAACGCCTGAGCCCGTTGGGGCGTGGCGACGGTTCTCCGATTCTTGCGCTCAGCGTTCCACTGGTCGCGGCATCCCGGTTAGTGGGCGTGCAACGTTCCAGGTCCAGTATCCGGGAACGAGTTTTGGGCGATGACGACGGCTTTCGCCAGACCTGCTACAGCCGCCGGTCCCCAGGGTGGAGGCCGCGCTAGAATCGACTCACTCGGGCCGCTACAGGTCGACTCGAGGCGCAGACGGCTTCGCGAGCAGTATAGGTGCTACCGTGTCAAAGGAGTTACTTCTATGCCGAAACTGAGTGTTGTTCTCGTGGTGTCCACAGCAGTAGCCCTGGCTACAGCGATGCAGATCAGTTCCAGGCAAGCGGGCGCTGCCCCCGCGCAGCCGAAAATCGATGCTCGGGTCGCCCAGTTGCTGAAGATCGACAATCTGACGTTCAAAGATCTAGACCGCAACGGTGTGCTGGATCCGTACGAGGATTGGCGTTTGCCGGTTGAGAAACGCGCCGCGGATCTGCTCTCCAAAATGACATTGGAGGAGAAGGCGGGCTTGATGCAGATCGCGTCGATGAATGCGAACACTCTGGACGATTACATCAATAACCGCCACATCCGATACCTGATCCTCCGCGATAATCTTAGCGCCCGTGAACTCGCGGCGCGGGCCAATTCCTCTCAGGAAATCGCCGAGAAGTCCCGGCTCGGCGTGCCGTTGGTATTTGCATCCAACCCCCGCAACCACATTAGAGATACCCTCGTATACGAGGAAGTCGAGGCGGCCGGTGAGTTCTCGACTTGGCCCGGTACGCTCGGATTAGCGGCGACTAACGACCTCAAACTGATTCGGGATTTCGCCGAAATCGCGCGCGTGGAGTGGCGCGCCGCGGGCATCCAGAAAATGTACGGATATCAGGTGGATATCTTGACAGAGCCTCGGTGGTACCGTAACCAGACCTCGTTCGGAGAGAGTCCGAAGCTCAGCGCCGACATCGCCCGCGAGCTCGTAATTGGCTTCCAAGGTCCGGCTCTGGGCCCGCAGTCCGTCGCCATGACGATGAAGCACTTCCCAGGCGACGGTGCTGTCGACAAGGGTCTCGACCCCCATAACCCGTGGGGCCAATGGGCTGTCTATCCTACTCCGGGCAGCTTTTTCAAATACCAGCTCCCACCGTTCCAGGCTGCCGTGGACGCGGGAACCAGCTCAATGATGACCTACTATAACAATCCATCCAATGCCAGGAGCGGCGCGCAGTTTCCCAAAGACTGGTGGCAGGCGGACAATCAGCAGTTTGAGGAGGTCGGTGCGGCTTACAATGCGACCATTATGACCAAACTGCTTCGCGGACGGATGGGATTCAAGGGTTATATCAACACCGACTCCGGCATCCTTGGCAACAACGCTTTCGGCACCGAGAAATTAACCCTGCCGGAGCGGTTCGCGAAGGCCGTCAAGGCCGGCGTAAATCTATTTTCGGACAACAATGACCCGAAGGGACTGATAGACGCGGTCAAGCAGCATCTCCTTGAGGAAGCGGACCTCGACTCATCGGTCACCTATTTACTGAAGGAGATGTTCCAACTTGGGCTATTCGAGAATCCTTACACCGATCCCGAAAAGGCTCAAGCGATCGCCAACTCCCCGAGATCGGCCGCGCGCGCCGACCAGGCGCACCGCGAATCGATTGTGCTCCTGCGCAACGACAAGAAAGTGCTGCCGATCACGGGCTCGAAGAGAGTATATGTGGAGCTGTTTGCCGAGCCCGCGGCCGGGGGACGCGGCGGCGCAGGGCGTGGCGGACGGGGTGACGCCGCCGCAAGGGGCGGTGCTGGCGGGCTGGGTGCAGCCGGTGGTCGAGGGGCGGGTGCTCCAGCCGCCAGCGGCGAATCGAACGCTAGCACGACGCAGACCGCGGCGCTCAAGGCGCTGCTCGCGAAAGACTCCTCTGTGCGGGTTGTGGACTCCCTTGACCAGGCGGACGTCGCCCTGGTTTGGCTCCGTCCCAGTGTTTACCAGAGGCCGGAGCACGACTACTCCGATATTGCGCTTAGCAAACTCACGGGTATCGATGTCGACAGAGTCAAACAGATCGAGGCAGCCAAACCGACGGTGCTCGTGATCAACATGATCACTCCCTGGGTCATCAACGAGGTCGAACCCGGCGCGGCAGCGGTCCTGGCCACGTTCGACATCAAAGCCGAGGCTTTGCTGGATGTAGTGCGCGGCCGGTTTAAACCAACTGGGAAACTTCCGCTTACGGTTCCAGCGGACCAGACGGCCGTTGATCGGAAAGCCCCTGATGTTCCAGGGTATGCGGAGCCGGCCGACTATGCGTACAAGAACAGCGCGAAGGACAGGTATGTCTTCGGTTTTGGCTTGAGCTTCGGCAAGTAGCCTATGGCGGGCTCCAGCCCGTATCGACAGACCTTTTGGTTAGCTGCTCTGGAGGTGCCGGAGAAACGCGGTAGCAGGCCGAGATGTGGACAAACTTGATTTGCCGGCGGGTGAACTACTGGGCCTTCTCAAGAGCCTGGGTGATCGAGCATGTTCGCCAATGGCGACGATGCTGACGCCCTAGTGCTTGCCGAGGGAGTGCATGGGCTCGATCGTCGTTGACTCGGACAATAGCCCGAAACGCTCGGGAAGTATGCACGGCGGCCGGCCGATTACTCCCCATAAGTCGTTCGGTCAGCCCAATGTTGGGCCGCCCGCCGCACCGGTCCGCGAGACGACTGCTGATTGGCCGGAGGAGCGGCGAGTTCAGTCGCTGATAATTGAACATTGACGCAACCTTGAAGACTTGGCTTCGCAGGTAGGCCTCGAACCTACAACCCGTCAGTTGCTGAGCACGATGGACGACGAGTTTTAACCTGAATTCCGAAGCTGAAATGTACAGGGCGAGTAAATGCTTGCGATAAAGGGGAGTGGAAGCAAACGCCTCGGACAAACTGGTTCCGCAGGAAATCACTGCTCTGCTCTCTGGCAAAC
>Ga0182030_10008393_pt1 | contig 21386 bp, 21 predicted proteins | sample 812S3MmetaG_FD_121299 | JGI IMG/M metagenome (GOLD analysis project Ga0182030, IMG submission 121299) | Permafrost microbial communities from Stordalen Mire, Sweden - 812S3M metaG (Illumina Assembly) | ecosystem: Environmental > Terrestrial > Soil > Wetlands > Permafrost | place: Sweden...
GAAACGAGGTTCCGAATAGTGCGATCGCGTGTATTGTCTCTTCTGGCGGCGACCCTGTTTGCCGCGGTCCAATTGTGCGCTCAGATTTCCGGGCGTGTTACCGGCACGGTGGTGGATGCCACCGGTGCAGCGGTTCCCGACGCCACCGTAACGCTTCAGTTGCCGGGCAGTGGAGCGGTGGTCTACACCACCAAGACCAGCAGCGCCGGAGATTATTCCCTCCTCGCGGTCAACCCCGTCACCTACGATCTGGTGGTGGAGAGCAAGGGATTCCTCACCTCGAAAATCAGCGGATTGAAGGTCGATCCGGGCCGCTCCAACGACGTGCCGCCCATCAAACTCGATGTGGCCGGCGTCATCCAGTCGGTGGAAGTCACCTCCGCCACCGAGAGCGTGCAGACCTCCAACGCCGAAGTCACCACCACCATCGCCAAAACGCAGATTCAGGATCTGCCCATCACCGACCGCAGCCCGCTCGGCTTCCTGCAGACGCAGGCCGGAATCAACGACGCCTACGGCAACACGGTGGTCAACGGGCAGCGCCCGTCGTACACCAATATCACCTTCGACGGCATCAACATCCAGGACAACTTCATTCGTTCGAACGCGATGGATTTCGCGCCCAACCTGCTCCTGCTGGACCAGGTTTCGGAAATGACCGTGTCCACCTCCAACGCCAGCGCCTCGGCCTTCGGCGGTTCCGCCCAGATCAACATCGTGTCGCCTTCCGGCACCAACGAGTATCACGGCGCGCTTTACTGGAGCAATCGCAACAATGCGTTTGCGGCCAACTCCTGGTTCAGTAACCAGTCCGGCGTGAAGCTGCCGTTCCTGAATGAGAATCAGGCGGGCGGCCGACTGGGCGGCCACATCATCAAGAACAAGCTGTTCTTCTACGGCAACTACGAAGCCAACCGCGAGCACCAGCAGGCGGCCGAAAACACCACCGTGCTCACCGACAACGCGCGCAACGGCATCTTCACCTACCGCGATAGCGGCGGCACGGTGCAGCACATCAACATCCTGCAAGCCATGGGCGTGCAGGCCGATCCGGTGATGTCGAAGTTGCTGGGCATGGTCCCCGGCGCCAGCCAGATCAACAACTACAACGTGGGCGATTCCAGCGCCGCGCTGGCGCGCAACACGGCGGGCTATAGCTTCCTGATGCGCGACAACCGCACCCGCGACAACCTGACCACCACCGGCGATTACCTGCCTTCCCCCAAGCACGCCATTAAGGTGATGTACTCCTGGAACCGCGACATTCTCGACCGCCCGGATGAAGACACCACGTTCGATGCTGTGCCGAATGTTCTCAACAACGACCACGTGAAGCTGCTTTCCACATCCTGGCGCTGGAGTCCCAAATCCACCCTGACCAATGAAGTGCGCTTCGGCTTCAACCTGGCGCCGGCCACCTTTGACCTCACCGGGACCACGCCTTCGTACCTCATCACCGGCGCGTCCTACACCAACCCGGTCAACACCTTCCTGCCGCAGGGCCGCTACACCAACACCTACCATGTGGCCGACAATGCCAACTGGGTGCACGGCACGCACACCGTGTCATTTGGCTTCCAGTCGCAGATCGTGCACATCCAGCCCTACAATGCCGCCGGCGACGTGGCCAGCTACGGCGTGGGCGTCGGCGCCGGCCAGACCGGATTGACCGCCGCGCAGTTGCCGGGCATTAGTTCGAGCGATCTCAGCTCTGCCAACGCCCTGCTGGCTACGCTCTACGGCAATCTGAACACCTACGCGCAGACCTTCCAGGTGACCTCGCGCAGCTCCGGGTTCGTCAATGGCGCCAGCAACGTGCGCAACCTGCGCTACCAGAACTATGCGGCGTATGTGACCGACACCTGGAGGGTGACGCGCCGTCTCACGGCTACGCTCGGCGTGCGCTACGACTACTACACGCCGGTGGACGAAACCGGTTCGCTGGCGCTGTTCCCCGTGCTGCAGAACAACAACGTGATCCAGACCGTGCTGAATCCCAATACCACCCTGGATTTCGCCGGTTCGAGCGTGGGCAAGCCCTGGTATAACGCCGACAAGAACAATTTCGCGCCTAATCTCGGGTTGGCCTACGATCTGTCCGGCGACGGCAAGACCGCGCTGCGCGCCGGCTACAGCATCTCCTACGTCAACGATTCGGTGGTCGATGCGCTCAGCAACAGCTATACCACCAACGCGGGGCTGGCCAGCACGGTGAGCGCCACCGGCCTCAAAGGCACCACCGGCGGCGGTTTGCCCGCCATTCCGGTTCCGGCCTTCCAGGTGCCGCGCACCCTGGCGCAGAACTACGCGCTCAGCTCCTCTTCGGCCGTGGGTATCCCCGACCCCGGTCTGGTGACGCCCTACATTCAGCAGTGGAACATCGGCGTGGAGCGCTCGGTGAAGAACATGATCCTGGCGGTGCGCTATGTGGGCAACCACGGCGTCAAGGAAATCCGCGGCATCGATTACAACCAGGTGCAGATCGGCCAGTTGCTGCCCAATTTCCTGATCGCGCAGAACAATGGCTGGCTGGCGCAGAAGGCCTCCGGCGTATTCAACGCCACCTACAACGCCAGTATTCCGGGCAGCCAGCCGACGCCTTACTTCACCGCCATGCCCAACGGCGGCTACCTCACCAATGCGTCGGTGGTCAGCTACCTGGAGACGGGCGCGGTGGGCGAACTGGGCAACTTCTACCAGAGCAACCGCATCAACGGCTCCAACAACTACTATCTGAACCCCAACGTACTGGGCGCCAACGTGCTCACCAACTACAGCAACAGCAGCTACAACGGGTTGCAGATGGAAGCCACGCGCCGCTTCTCCAGGGGACTCTCCGTGCAAGCCAACTACACCTGGTCGAAGGTGCTGAGCGATTCGCAGGGCAACCAGCAGACCGATTTCGAGCCGTTCCTGGACATCAACAACGCCAAGATCGAGCGCTCGCGCACGCAGGCTTCCGATCTGCGCCAGGTCTTCAAGGCCAACTTCAATTACGAACTGCCGTTTGGCCAGGGTCACAAATTGAACGAACGGCACCTGAACCGCGTGATCGGCGGCTGGAAGACGGCCGGCATCTTTACCGCGCAGAGCGGCCCGCCGTTCTCCATTCTGTCGGCGCGCGGCACCCTGAACCGCGCCGCCCGCTCCACTTACAATACGGTCAATACCACGCTCACCGGCAGCCAGTTAAACGATCTGTTCCAGTTGCGCATGACGGGGACGGGTCCCATGTACGTGGCCGCTTCGGCCATCGGTTCGGATGGCCGCGCCGTGGCTCCGGATGGTTCGGCGCCGTTCACGGGCCAGGTCTTCTTCGAACCGGGCGCGGGCACCATCGGCTCCCTGCAGCGCATGGATATGTCCGGACCCTCGGTGTGGGATCTGGATGCCAACCTCAAGAAGGAAATCAAGGTCACCGAGCGGCATTCCATCGAGCTGCGCATGGACGCCACCAACGCCATGAACCACACCACCTGGGTGGTCGGCAACCAGACGGTAACTTCCACCACGTTCGGCAAGATCACCGGCACTTACTACGGCCGCCGGCTGGTGCAGTTCGCCCTCTACTATAAGTTCTAGATAGTGAAGTTTTGGATAGTGGGACAGGCCTCAGGGACAGGCCGGGAGGCCTGTCCTACTGCGTGCGTTTGACCAGCTTGATTTCGAAAAGCTTGGGCCACTTCTTCCCGGTGATGAACAGGCGGTCGCTCTTGGCGTCGTAGGCGATGCCGTTCAGCACATCGGTCTGTTCGGTGCGGTCGGCTGGGGTCAACAGGCCCCGGCAGTCGATGGTGCCGACCACCTTGCCCGTTTTGGGGTCGATGCGCACGATGCGCTCGGTCTGCCACACGTTGGCGTAGATTTCGCCCTTCACCCATTCGAGCTCGTTCAAGTCGGCCAGCGGCCGGCCATCCTCGGTGACCGTGATGCGGCCGGTTTCCTTCAGTGTTTCGGGATCCCAGAAACGCAGGTCGGCGCTGCCATCGCTCATGATGATGCGCTTGCCGTCGGTGGTCAGTCCCCAGCCTTCGCCGGGGTACGGGAATTCGCCTTTGGGGGCGAAGCTGGCCAAGTCGTAGATGAAGCCTTTCTCCGCCTTCCAGGTCAATTCCAGCAGCCGGTCCTTCCACACGATGATGCCCTCGCCGAAATACTGGCCCGGCAGGTCGCGCTTTTGCAGCACCTCGCCGGTCTCCAGCTTCACCTTGCGGATGGACGATTGCTCCTCCAGGCCGGTGCCTTCATACAGCACGCCGTCCAGGTAGAGCAATCCCTGGGTGAACGCCATGGGGTCGTGCGGGTAGGTGTGCACGATCTGGTAGGTGTACTCCTGGACTCCGCCGGCTTGGGTAGCCGGTCCGCAGGCGCAGGCGGCGGCCGCCGCCAGTAAAACGAGTGTCCGCATCTTCACCAGATCAGCGTACCGCGAAATGGCGGTTGTGGGGACAGACATGAATTTTCGGCGCACTTTGCCGGAAATTCGCTGTCTGTCCCCGGTTGTCCTTACTGGTGGCTGGCCTGGTAGTGCTCTTTCAGCAGGTCGCCGCCGAAATCGCCGGTGAAATCGCGCCACACGGAGTGGATGTGGTTGTTGCCGTCCTGGGTGCAGTCGTACTCGATCAGAAACGCCGGCGCCTGTAGGCGGTAATAGTGTCCTTCGCCGCGCTCGACGCCGCCGGCCCAGGCGAAGAAGATGTTCTGCCCGGCCTGCTTGATCTGCTCCTGGCGCGCCTGCGCGATCTGTTCCGGCATATTGCCGGCGTACTCGTCGAGCAGCGCCGTCAGCTTCGCCAATTGGGCGGGCGTCATCTGGGCCGCCGAGATTCCGGAAGCCTGTCCCTTCAGGGCCGCCTGGCGTCCGTTGGAAGTCAGAATGTCGGCCGGCGCCTTGGCTTCCACGATGGCGGTTTTTCGCTGTTCGGCGGTGAGCGAAACAACCAGGTCGCGGCCCAGGTCTTCCTCGGCCGCCAGCACGCGCAATCCGGCGCGCGGCCCTATCCGCACTTCCGCCGGATTGGAGCCGAAGAAGCTAGGGGCATCCACCACGCGGCCGTTGACCACGGTGTAATTCTGGCTCAGGTGGTGGCCCTCCACGCGATAGCCCCAGGCGCCCGTTTCGCTGGGGGTGCCGAAGATGGAGAAGTAGTATTTCTCGGGGTTGCGCCGCTCGCCCGAATCCTTTTCCAGGATGCGCAGCACGTCTTCCAGGCTCATGATGGTCATGGCCTTGATGAATCCGGTCTGGCTCAATCCGGCGCTCAGCAGGGCGGTCGCCAGGCGCTGCTGGAAGGCGCCCATTTCGCGCAGCGGCAGCCCCTTGCGCTCAATCGGAATAAAGAACCAGTTGGCGCGCTCGGCGTCGGCGAATGGGAAAGTGGCCTTGGCCCGCTGTTCCGCCGTCAGCGAAGCCAGAAAACGGTTCGCCGTCTCGGTCATCACGCTGGCGGAACTGGTGCGGTGGTACGCGGAAGTCAGCAGAACGGCGCCGATCGCGACGGCGCCCAGGCGCAGAAATAGAGATTTCATGAGCCCCCCTCCGTGTCATCTTATCAGGCCGGAGGGGAAGCAATGGAGAATTTACTGGAAGGGCAGATCTTTCGGGGCCTGGCGGAAAACACTGGTATTGGCCAGGTACCGGTAGGGATTCACCGGCGTGCCGCCCACGTGCACTTCGTAGTGCAGGTGGGGAGCGGTAGTGCGTCCGCTGCTACCTACCAGCCCGATGACTTCGGTGCGGCGCACTTCCTGCCCGGCATGCACCAGAATCTTGGACAAGTGGGCGTAATAGGTCTGCAAGCCGCCGCCATGATCGATAATCACCAGGCGTCCATAGCCGCCGGCCACCATCTCGGCCTGCACCACGACGCCATCCGCGGTGGTGCGGACGATGCTGCCGGTGGGCGCGGTGAGATCGACGCCCTTATGGAAGGCACCTTCTCCGGAGAACGGATCGGTGCGGCGGCCGAAGCCACCCATCAGCCGGCCTTCGACCGGCCAGAGACTGGGCGGCGCTTTGAGCGCGCCGAGGCGGCGCGAGCGGCGGTTGGAAAGGGCCAGTTTATCGGCATTGACGAGGTAATTGAATTCCTGCAGACTTTCGGCGATGGTGGGGACCATCTTGCCTTCGGAAGATATGTCCGAGGGCCCCTCCAGCTTCTGCTTGATGCCGTAGGCCACGGAGACTTCCCGGGCGTAGAGTTGCAGGCTGGCCATCTGCACGTTGGTCTCGCTGACCACTTTCTGCAAATTCTGGTACCGCGCCCTCATGTTGTCGGCTTCTTGCTTCAGGGCGTTGTAGTTGGCCACTTTCCAGGCCATGCGGGCGTAGCTGGCGACGAAACCGAATGCGGAAAAACAACCCAGGATAGCTAATGCAAGAACCGTATAAACCGCGGTATGGGGGATATGAACACGCCGCAACCTGCCACGCAACGAATGAGCCAACACGACTACAAAGTACTCTTGGTTCATAGTCTCTCTGGCCGGACTCCCTTTTGGATTCGGAGAAAAGGCTTTCTCCGGGGGCCCGGTGGGGCTATTGCATTACAAATACTTCACCTTGGCGAATTCCAAACTGTAACAGGATGGACAGGCCGCTGTCAACCCCTTTAGACTCCTTGCAAGTTATTGATAAATATGGTATTGTCGCGATTGATCGTGCCTGGACGACTGCCTGGAACCCTTTTTTTACATAATTTGGTGGAACGGCGCAGCCTGCTGTTCCAACTGGTGCGCCGCGATTTCGATCAACGTTTCGTCGGTTCCGCCGTGGGCTGGATCTGGGGCCTCATTCACCCGCTGGTGTTGCTGCTCAGTTGGGTGTTCGTTTTCCAAATCTGCCTGGGTATGGCGCCGCCGCCGGGCGAGGATAAATACTCGCTGTACATCTTCGCCGGGATGCTGCCCTGGCTGCTCTTCAGCGAGACCGTACAGCGCTGCGCTCCGTCCCTGTTGGACCAGGCCAACCTGATCACCAAAACCGTATTTCCCTCCGAGATCGTGCCGGTATCGGTCTTCCTGTCGACCCTGATCGGCCATCTGCTGGCGGTGGCGCTGATGGTGACCGCGACCGTGGTGTGGATCAACCAGATCTCCATTTTTCTGGTGTTGCTTCCTTTGTATATGCTGACGGTGGGGCTTTTCGCCGTGGGAGTGGGTTGGATTGTCGCCAGCCTGCACGTCTTCCTGCGGGACACCGCGCAGGTCCTGAACGTGATTCTGACGTTCTGGTTTTGGGCCACGCCCATCTTCATCGCCGAAGAGAAGTTTCCGTCGTGGGCGAAGTTCCTGCTGCGTTTCAACCCGCTCTATTACGCGGTGCGGAGCTACCGGACCATTCTGCTGCATTCCGCCATGCCGGATTTCGAGGACCTGGCCATCTCCGCGGCGTTTGGAATCGCGACCTTCGTGGTGGGCGGCTTGTTCTTCCGTTACATGAAGCGTGGATTTGCCGACGTTCTCTAAGCGGGACTCAAGGGAGGCGGCTAACTGCCGGAGGCGAGGTTGTTGGCGTAGCTGATTTGCGAGTTACTGGTATTTACGATTCCCGCGATCGAATTGTGGCCGAGTCCGAAGAACCCAGCCGTGGCCAGCGCCAGGAAAGCGAGTAAGAGGGTGTACTCGATCAGGTCCTGGCCTTCTTCCCTGCGCCACAATGTACGCAACAGATGCATCGTCTTCACCTCCAAAGCTATTACAGCTTATAACGGTCCGTGGATCAAGCAGAATACCAGGGGTTATAGTACTGGGTTATGGTTAGTTGGCTTAGTCTAATAACTATAGTAACTAACTTTCCGATAATAGTGCAGAGGAGCGCACCACTTGGCCGTACCAGCCCCCGGCATTGACCCACGTTAATAAACGAGGTGGGTGCCCCCCGAGCGCCTTCAGGCGTCTCCCTTGCGGCAAACCGCCGGGAGCTTGCTCACCAGCGCCGAATCGAGTAGGACTCCCTATTTTGAGATGTTGGATCAAAATAGAAAAGCCAGCACCTGCTTTGCAGGAACGCTCCAGAGTCATGATACCCCAAAAGCCGGCGCGCGATCCTGCTAATCTTGAAGATTCGGGCAGTTCAAAACCAAGACGGAGAACAACGCGTGCAAATCGTGGCTGGAGTGGATCTCGGCGGCACAGCCGTCAACTATACGTTAATCGACGGGGAGGAAAAGTTCCTCATCGAAGGACTGTGCGAATACCCCGCCCTCTCCAAACAGGGGCCGGATATCTGCCTGCGACAGATCGAAGACGGTCTGGGAATCGCCGCCGGCAAGGCGGGCATTGCGGTTTCCGACATCGTGGCCGTCGGTCTGGACACTCCCGGCCCGGCCAGTGCCACCGGCGTCCTCAGCGCGAAGGGTTCCACCAACTTCGTGCATCCCCAGTGGGCGGGATACGATATCCGCGCCCACCTGGAGAGTCGCCTGGGCATGCCGGTAACGTACCTCAACGACGGCAATGCCGGCGCCCTCTGGGGGCACTTCACCCTCTTCGGCGGCGACAGCCGGCACACCTCGCTCTCCGCCATCATCGGCACCGGACTGGGTGGCGGCGTGATCGTGTCGGGCAACGTGGTCAAAGGCCGCAAAGGGTTCGGCGGCGAACTCGGTCACGTGCTGATTCCCTACCAGAGCATCAAGGCCATCCAGGGCCTCCATCCGGAGTGCAACTGCGGCCGCACCGGATGCCTGGAATCGGTGTGTTCGCTGACGGCCATCGAACGGTCGTTTCTGCCCTATTTCCTGGCGCGCTATCCGAGGCACGACCTGGGCCGGACGGGCGACCTGCACCAGGCGGCCAAGCTGGTGCGCGGCCTGGCCGAAAAGGGCGACCCGATGTGCGTGGACATCTTCCGCGTGCAGGCCCGCGCCCTGGGACTTTTCTTCGATGAAATGGTGAATACGTTCGACCCCGATGCCTTGATCGTGGGCGGCGGCGCCATCGAGACGGGCGAAGAATTCCAGCGTTGGTTCACCGGCGAAATTCGCGCCGGCATGCCCCCGCAACGCGAAGAGCAGGCCGATATCCCGATCTACATCATGCCCAACGGCGACACCGCCGGCGCCCGCGGCGCGGCCATCGAGGCCTTGAAGAACGCGCGCCACAGCGGCCTGATTAAATAGAGTAGCGGAGGAACTCATCCCCATCACCTCCGTAGAAACAGCAGGAAGCGGCCGATCGCGATGGGCGGCCCGAGATCGCTGTAGAGCGCGATCTTCGCCTGGTTGGCAATGCAGTCGGGGCAGAGCACGGCGCAGGGAGCCGGAGCGCCGGCGGCCGCGTACCGCGACGAAGCGTTGACGACGCCGGTGTGCACGAAGCGAATCCGCAGGTTGCGCTCGCGGAGCAGCGCCTGGAAGGGGTATTCCAGTTGGTTCTCCGAGATATCCAGGCCGGCCAGGGCGCAGCCGGAGCGCGCCACGCGGTCCACCGATTGCAGATACGAGGCGCGGTTGTTCCACTGGCCCATGTCGGAAAAATAATTGTCGTCGCGGGCGGTGGCGAACAGGCTGCGCGGGCCCTGGAGGGGACGCGTCCAGTTTTCGAAAAGGGCGGGCCGGGCGTTGTTCGCCAGAAAGAGCGCGAGCACCACGGCCACCGCCGGGTAGCGCAGTTTTTCCACCAGGAAGGCGGCCAACGGGGCGCCCAGGATGAAGAGCGGCAACTCCAGGCGCGCCAGGAAGGGCTGCCATTTCAGGTACAGGCAGAACAGCAGGAACGCGGCGAGCAGGGCGGCGGCATAGAGGGTCCACCGGCGGCTGCGTGTGGCCAGGGCGAAGAGCGCGGCGGCGGCGAGCAAAACCAGGTGCCAGCGGTTGTTGGCGTTGGCTTCGTGGTTGGCATTCAGCGGCGGGGCGTATCGGGCGCCGGGCCAGGTGGTATCGCGGCTCTCGGGGTCGATCCCCAAAATGCGGTGAATCCGCACCACCGTGTCATACACCGACCGGTTCCAGCGGGCGCTGCGCGCGCCCAGTTGTTCGGAGGTGTGGCGCAGCGCGTTAGAGACGGCGGCCTGCCAACTGAAGTGTTCGTTGCGCCAGCGGAAAACGCCGTCGCCTTGCGCCGAATCGAAGCCCAGCGGCGAACCGGAGAGTTGCAGGTTGCGCGCGTACTGGGGTCCGTTGAGGAGGCAGATGGCGGCGGCGATCCAAATCAACTGGCGGCGCGGCAGCACGGTGGCGGCGTAGACGAGCAGCGGGGGCAGGAAGAGGTACGCGGTGCCCTTGGTGGCCAGCGCGAGCGCCGCGGAGAGAGCCAGGAAGGGCGCGTCGCGGCGGGCGGCGAAGTAGACCGCGCACACCAGCCAGAAGGCGAGGAGAAAATCGTTTTTGGCGCCGGAGGCTTGCAGGATGGCGTTGGGCAGGGTGGCGCAAAAGAGCGCGGCGAACGCCTGGGAGCGGGTGTTGAGGCCAAAAGCGGCGGCGATGGCGGAAACTCCGGCGATGCTGCCGGCGTAACTGGCGAAGGCGATGAGGTTGACCAGCCGGTCGCCGCCGGTGAGCACGTAGGTGTGCAGCATGAAGTACTCGGCCAGGGGCTGCAGCATGATCTGGTTCAGGTAGGGGGTAGGGAAGAAGGCCACGCTGCCCGACTGCGCCCAGTAGACGACGCGCGGCAGGTGATAGGCCATGGCATCGGCGCTGTTGGGCGGACTGAGAATGGCGGTCAGGGCGACCACGCCGCCGATGGCCACGGCGATCGCCGCGAAGCCGGTTTCGAGCGGGCGGAAGCGCCACCGCGTCGCGGCGCGGGGCCCCCAGCGCACCCACGCGGCGATGGCGAGCAGCCACCCCGCCGCCAGCGGCCAACGGGTCAGCAGATGGAATGGGCTGAGCAACTCCGTGAGCACCAGGGCAGCGGTGCCCGCGAGGACCGCGGTGCGAAGGAGGGAGTCGCGCAAAGCTCAGTTTAGCGGGGAACGGCCGGGTTGCGCTCGGTGGCCCAGGCCGGCGGCGGCGCGCGGTTGGTGACGCCAAGCCGGATAAGGATGTCAGACTTTGGCACTTGGCTCTCCCTAAGCACCTGATTCCAAAAGCCCGCTTAGAGTCGATTTGTCAGAGTCTGACAAATCCGCGGATTTCGCTTCCACCTTTTCGGGGCATGGGGCGTCATCCCCTCAGAATCTATGCGCAAATGGCTGGTGTTTCCGCTGGCATGCGGCGCGCTGCAGGCCGCCATCATTAAGGGTTCGGTGGTGGAGAACCAGACCGGGAAGGCGCTGGCGCGCACGCTGGTATCCATCCAGGCGGTGCCGGGCAGCGCCGGTGCCAGCGGGACGGTGCGTACCGATACCTACGGCATGTTCGAATTCGCCGGCCTGCCGGCGGCCACGTACCTGATCCACGCGGCGCGGCGCGGCTTCATGACGGTGCAGTACGGCCAGAAGAACTGGCGGGCGGCGGGCCAGCCGGTGGTGCTGGAGCAGGAGCAATCCACCTTCCTGACCATCCGCCTGCCGCGCTTCTCGGCGATATCCGGCATCGTCGTGGACGAAAACGATGTCGGCTTGCCGGAGCACGAGGTGGTGGCGATGAGCAACACGCGCCCGCCGCGCATGATGGCGAAGGCCCAGGCCGACGACCGGGGGATGTACCGCATCTCCGGGCTGGAACCCGGCACGTACCTGGTGCGCACGGTCGGCCGGGCCTACGAGGAGGGCGGGTACCTGCCCACCTTCTACCGCGAAACGGCGCGGGTGGAAGAGGCGGGGACGGTGGACACGCTGCTGGATCAGGAGACGGGCAATATCAAGGTCCGGCCATTTCCGGGGAAGGTGTTCACCATCTCGGGGGCGGTGTCCAATTCGATGGGCGGATTAGTGACGGTGACGCTGGTGAGCGACGTGGGCCGGGAAACGCTCACCACTTCGGGCGCGTTTTCGTTTTCTTCCAGGGCGCCGGGTCCGTACGAAATCTACGCCGAGGGGCAGCCCGACCGGCGGGGGTTGGCGTATGGCGCGTACCTGCCGCTGGCGCTGGAGCACGACATGACCGGAATTCTCATCCTTCTGGTGCCCATGGCCAGCGTCAGTTTCGACTTTCAAAGCACGCAAGGGGGGCCCGTGGGGGACACGAGCGGCATCAAGGTGCTGGCGCGCCGCGTCGACCTGGCGGGCGAAGGGCCGGTGGAGACTCTGCGTCTCAACAACGGTGCGGCGCAAGTGTTGCCGGGGAGATGGCAAGTGATGCTGGCGCCCTTGGCGGCCTATGTGGCCACCGATTTTCGCGGTCCCAGGGGCGAGCGCCCCGAAGGCAGCCGAGCCGATGGTTGGAATGAGATTACGGTCACTCGGAACTGCGGCGTGCGCTTCGTGGTTTCGAATAAACCCGGCGGGGTGCACGGCACGGTGACCATGGGGGCGCAGGAACCGGCGGGCGGGGTGCCGGTCTTCCTGGAAGCCTATGACGAGACGACGCGCAAGCGGGTGGTGGATCTGCGTTCCACGCGCACCGACATGCGAGGGCAATACAGCTTCGCGGGTCTGGCGCCGGGCGCCTACCGGCTGGTGAGCACGTTCGAATACCAGGCGCCGCAAACGGGCGATATCGATGCCATGAGCGCGCGGGTGTTTCAGGTGGAGGAAGGGCGCGACCGGCAGCAGGATGCGGAGGTCTGGGTGATCCGTTAGGGGGGCGTTGGCGGCGGAGGCGCGCCGAATGGAGACATGTTAGTCTTTTACTTCGGCGATGGTGCGGTTCCCATAGTCAGGAGCAATCAGATGGCACGTTTTTCCAGATTGAAAGTTCTCAACACGATGATCGGTACGGGCTTGGTGCCCGTGTTCTACCACCCGAAGCTGGAGGTGGCGCGGGAAGTGGCGGCGGCCTGCCTGGCGGGCGGCTGCCGTTTGCTGGAGTTTACCAACCGCGGCGACCATGCCTGGGAGGTATTCAGCGAATTGGAGAAGTACTGCGCCCGCGAACTGCCCGAAATGATCCTCGGGGCGGGCTCCATCGTGGACCCCGGGACGGCGTCGCTGTACATCAATTGCGGCGCCAGTTTCGTGGTGGGTCCAGTGTTGAACGCGGAGGTGGCGCGCACGTGCAACCGGCGCAAGATTCCCTACTCTCCGGGCTGCGGGAGCGCGTCGGAGATCTCTCAGGCGGAGGAACTGGGGTGCGAAATCGTCAAGGTATTCCCGGGTAAGGAAGTGGGCGGTCCGGCCTTCGTGAAGAGTGTCAAGGGGCCGTGCCCGTGGGTTTCCATCATGCCCACGGGAGGCGTAGAGGCCACGGAAGCGTCGCTGAAGAGCTGGTTCGACGCGGGCGTTTCGTGCGTCGGCATGGGCTCCAACCTGGTGAGCGGCGATCTGCTCAAGGCCGGCGACTATGCGGGCATCGCCGCCAGGGTGCGCGCCGCCGTGGAGCTGATCGAGAAGATTCGGGGAGGGAAGTAAGCGATGGCACTGGCGGTCAAACCGCGCGAGAGCTGCCGTTGGGACGCGGCGGCGCTGGGCGAGATCATGCTGCGGCTGGATCCGGGCGAGGGCCGCATACGCACGGCGCGCAGCTTCAAGGTGTGGGAAGGCGGCGGCGAGTACAACGTGGTGCGCGGGTTGCGGCGCGCGTTCGGATTGCGCACCACGGTGGTGAGCGCCATCGTGGACAACGAAGTAGGGCGCCTGTTGGAAGATCTGATGCTGCAAGGCGGGGTGGATCTCTCGCACATCAAATGGACGCCCTTCGACGGGATCGGGCGCACGGCGCGAGTGGGTTTGAACTTCACCGAGCGCGGGTACGGATTGCGCGGGGCGGTGGGTTGCAGCGACCGCGGCTGGTCGGCGGCGTCGCTCCTGGCGCCCGGGGACATGAATTGGAAGCGGCTGTTCGAGGAGGAGGGAGTCCGCTGGTTCCATTGCGGCGGCATTTTTGCGGCGCTCTCGGCCACTACGGCCGACCTGGTGATCGAGGCCATGGAAGCGGCGCGCGCCGCCGGCACGGTGATCTCCTACGATCTCAATTTCCGCGCCTCGCTGTGGAAGTCGCAGGGCGGGATCGAGCGGGCGGTGGCGGTGAACCGGCGGATCGCCTCGCTGGTGGATGTGATGATCGGCAACGAAGAGGACTTCACGGCGGCGCTGGGATTCCAGGTGCCGGATATGGACGAGCACATCTCCAAGCTGGATCCGGCGAATTTCCGCAAGATGATTGCCGAAGTGGTGACCATGTATCCCAATTTCCAAGTGGTGGCGACGACCTTGCGCAATGCCAAGACGGCGACGCTCAACGATTGGGGCGCGATACTGTGGAGCGGTGGGGAGTTTTACGAAGCGCCGCTCAGGGAGAATCTGGAAATTTTCGACCGGGTGGGCGGCGGCGACAGCTTCGCTTCCGGCCTGGCGTACGCGTTCCTGGCGGGCAAGACTCCGCAGGAGGCGGTGCAGTACGGGGCGGCGCACGGCGCTTTGGCGATGACCACGCCGGGCGATACCAGCATGGCGTCGCTCAAAGAAGTGGAAGCGGCGATGAAAGGGAAGGGCGCGCGGGTAGTGCGGTAGGGACGTGACGCCCGAGGGGATGGAAGCGGATGAACTCCGCGTTCGCGAGGAGACCCAGCGGAAGCTGCGGGAGAATCCGGAAGCGTATCTCGCGGAGTACACCAGCAAGTTTGGCAGCGTGCTGAACGCCGACGACGCCGCTACGCTATTCGACGAATACAACCAGGACCCGGCGAAGTACCGCGTTGCCGTGCATCCGGCCGCCACTTGGATTCGTGCTGGACCGCGCTCAATCGCAGGGGCGTGTTGTCACTATCGAGCAACTGATTGGTTCCCACCGAGGTTCCGCTCAGGCCGTTCGTGAACTCTCGCAGCGGTTCGAGCACAATCCCAGTGTCGAGTTCGTGTTCATTGACAACTCAGGTAGCGGCGCACGCGAAGGCTCAATTGCATTAGCTGCACCCCAGGACTACACTGAAACAAGGCAGCGCCTTTATGAACTCCTCGATCGCGAATACGAGTCCGGACGGATCACCGAAGAAAGCTACCGCCGCATCCGACGTCGAGATTGAGGCGAACCGTCGAGCCGCCCGTCAGATAGCGGTGGAAGTGGTGGCGGGGCTCCGCAAACTGGCGCAGCAGAAAGCCTCCCGCAAAGCTCCGAACCAGGCGGCGTAAGCCCCCGGCGGTTCGAACCAGGCCGGATGACAGACGACGCAAGGCGATCGTCTGTCCCACATCATCACCCGAGCAGATCGGGGCGCAGGCGGGAGGTTTTTTCGCGGGCGGTCTGGCGGCGGAATTTGCGGATTTCCTCGTGATTGCCGCCCAGGAGGACTTCGGGGGCCTTCCAGCCGCGGAAGTCGGCGGGGCGCGTCCAGTGGGGGCAATCGAGCAAGCCTTCGCTGTGGCCCGTATCCTGGAACGATTCGAAGGCCGAGGAGGCTTCGTTGCCCAATACACCGGGCAAGAGGCGCGCCACGGTGTCGACGACCACGGCCGCCGCCAGTTCGCCGCCAGAGAGCACGTAGTTGCCGATGGAGATCTCTGCATCCGCCAGATGCTCGGCGACGCGCTCGTCCACGCCCTCGTAGCGGCCGCAGATGAGCAGCAGTTCGGCACTCTCTTTGAGGCGGTTGGCGAGGGTCTGGTCGAAGAGGCGGCCCTGGGCGGAGAGCAGCACCACCTTCTGTCCGGCATCGCGTTGGGGCCAGATAGATTCCACGGCGGAGAAGATGGGTTCGCACTTGAGCACCATGCCTTCTTCGCCGCCGAAGGGGCGGTCGTCCACGGTGCGGTGGCGGTCGAGGGTCCAGTCGCGCAGGTTGTGTATGCGGATGTCGAGCAGGCCGGCGTCCTGGCCGCGCTTGACGACGCCATGGGCGAACGGCCCCGCGAAGAATTCGGGGAAGATCGTTAACACATGGAAAATCACGGGCGGTTCAAGTCCTTCAGGCCTTCGGGTAATTCTACCGCGATGCGTTTGGCGGCGGGATCGATCTCGACGCAGATGGAACGGGCGAAGGGAAGCAGGAGATTGCCCTCGACCACGAGCAGTCCCGTGCCGCCGCCATCGTCCCAGGCGGTGACGTGTCCGAGGGATTCGCCGGTGCGCCGGTCCACCACTTCGCAGCCGAGCAGATCGCTCTGGAAGTACTCGCCGTCATCGAGCGGCGTCCGCTGGCCGGCGGGGATGCAGACTTCGCGGCCATATAAGGCTTCGGCATCGGAGATGGTGTCCACGCCGCGGAATTTGAACACCAGGGTGGCGCCGTGAAACCAGGTAGTTTCGATTTCGTATTTCTCGCCGCCGGGGGCGCCGCCGGGGGCGAAGAGGAAAACATCCTGGAGCGCCTGATAGCGTTCCGGCTTGCTGGAGAGAGCCACCGCCGTCACTTCGCCCCGGTTGCCGCGCGTCTTGCCGAGTTGGGCGACCGCAACCCATCCGGTCTCAGCGCCGTTACTCAAGGATTTCCAGGGTAAAGCGGCGATTCAGCTTCATTCCCGCCGCCCCGAGAATGGTGCGGATGGAGCGGGCGGTGCGACCCTGTTTGCCGATCACTTTGCCCAGGTCGCTAGGGGCCACGCGCAATTCCAGCACGGTGACCTGTTCGCCCGCGACCTCGCGGACCACCACCTCATCCGGGATGTCGACCAGAGCTTTCGCGATATCTTCGACCAACTGTTTCATTTATATCCCGCCTCCATAGTCTTCATGGTAACCCGCGCGGACGATGTATTGTGGACAGGCCTCTTGCCTGTCTCGGAAAGACAGGCCAGGAGGCCTGTCCTACATTCTAGACCACCGGTTCCGCGGGCACGGGAGGGTTCTTTTCCACCAGGCGCTTGACGGTGTCGGAAAGCTGGGCGCCGTTTTTGATCCAGTGCTCGATGCGATCGTGCTTCAGCATGACCTTCTTGGGCGACGTGAGCGAGTTGTAGTGGCCCACGACTTCCAGGTGGCGGCCGCCGCGGGCGCGCTCCTTATCAATTACCACGACGCGATAGAACGGCTTCTTCTTGGCGCCAAACCGCGCCAGGCGAATCATCAGCATGAATACTCCAATGTGGGGCCGGTGGAAAACCAGCCCGAACCTTTCCCAAATTTACGAAGGCAGATTGCCGAATGGAAACCCACCGGGCAACTTCATCTTACCGAGCTTTTTGCCCATGAAGCCACCGGAGAAGGTCTTCATCATTTTCTTAGCCTGCCCGTACTGCTTCAACAACTGGTTGACCTCTTGCACGGAAGTGCCGCTGCCCTTGGCGATGCGCCGGCGGCGGCTTCCGTTGATAATCATATGATTGTCGCGTTCGCGGAAGGTCATGGAATCGATGATAGCCACGACGCGATTGATTTCGTTTTCGTCGACCTTGACGTCTTTGAGCTCCTTGAGGATGCCCACCTTGGGCATCATGCCGAGGAGGGATTCGAGCGGCCCCAATTTGCGGATCTGTTTGAGCTGATTGCGGAAGTCCTCGAGGGTGAAATCGTTCTCGATGAGCTTGCGCTGCATCTCCACGGCCTGCTTTTTGTCGATAGCCTCTTCGGCCTTTTCGATGAAGCTGAGGATATCGCCCATGCCGAGGATGCGGTTGGCGGCGCGGTCGGGGTGGAAGGGTTCGAGGGCGTCGAACTTTTCGCCCACGCCGACGAATTTCAGAGGCTGGCCGGTGACGTAGCGGATGGAGATGGCGCCGCCGCCGCGGGCGTCGCCATCCATCTTGGTGAGGATTACGCCGGTGATGCCGAGGCGCTTGTGGAACTCGTCGGCGGATTTGACGGCGTCCTGGCCGGTCATGGCGTCGGCGACGAAGAGAATCTCCACGGGATGGAGCTGCTCCTTCAATTGCTGCAACTCGACCATGAGATCGTCATCGATGTGCAGGCGGCCGGCGGTGTCCACGAGGAGGACGTCGCGGCCGCGGTTGGCGCATTCGCGGCGGGCGGAGCGTGCCAGGTCGAGGGGCGCGGTTTCATCGGGCGCGCCCTCGTAAATCGGCTGGCCGATTTCGCGGGCGACGACTTTCAACTGCTCGCGCGCCGCCGGGCGGTAGACGTCGACGGAGACCATCATCGGGCTGTGGCCGTTTTTGGAAAGCCAGCGGGCGAGTTTACCGGTGGAGGTGGTTTTGCCGGAGCCCTGCAAGCCGACGATGAGGAAGACGCTGGGCGGTTCGTTGGAGTAGCGCAGCTTGGATTCGTGGCTGCCGAGGATTTTGATGAGTTCTTCGTGAACGATCTTGACGACCTGTTGGGAGGGGGACAGGGCGTTGAGGACTTCCTCGCCGACGGCCTTCAGCTTGATATTCTCGATGAGTTGTTTGACGACTTTGAAGTTGACGTCGGCTTCGAGCAGGGCCATGCGGATTTCGCGCAGGGCGGTCTCCATGTTCTCGGCCGAGAGTTTACCTTCGCCGCGCAGGCTCTTGAAGACTCGCTGCAGTTTGTCGGAGAGGTTGTCAAACATGAGAATAGACCGTCCCCGCAAGGGTATCCGTGGGGGGGACCTTGTGGAGTGCTCCTATTATAGCCGTTATTCGCCGCCGGCGGGAGCCGCGGGCGGGGGGATGCGCAGGCTGCTGGCGGCCATCTTCCCGGTGCGGTCCATACCAAGCTCGTAGAGCACGCGGGTGCCGGGACGAAGGTCGGTGGCCAAGCCTTCGGAGAGGCGGGAGACGTGGAAGAAGATATCCCTACCCCCGTCGTCGGGGCGGAGGAACCCGAAGCCCTTGGCTTCGAAGTAAGTGACGACGCTTCCGCTCTGTTCGCCGGAGGGAGCTTCGCCGGTGGCATCGCCGGTGGCGGCAGCCGGAGTGGCGGGCCTGCTGGATTTGTCGCCGACTCCCTGCTTGACCAACTGCAGATCAGCCTCCGACCAATTGGCCGGCGGCTTGGTTTCGGATGGCATCTTGAGGTCCGGATTGCGCTTGCGGGCCTCCTCAAATAACCGTTTCTGGCTTGCGTTCAACGCTAGTGTCCTCGAGATTCCGCGCGCTACGCCGTAGCGGGCGCGACGGCCTTCTTCTTGCGGGCACCCTTTTTTTCAACGGGAGCCGCGCGGTCGCTCTTCTTTAAACTGCCCATCACCAGCGTGGTGACAAATTTCTTTTCGCCGTGATCATCGAACTTGATGACGATTCGCTCTTCCGTGCTGGAAAGGACTTGGCCCAACCCGAACTTCAGATGCTCGACTTGGGCGCCCTGGGAATACGTGTTAGAAGCCATAGAGTTCCTAAGGTTTACTCCTCGGATGTAGTGCTGGAGGTATGACGTGCCGGCCTGGGATGGATGGTGTGTTCGGGCAGATGTAACACAATGATAATAGCATCTTAGCAAATCGGGGGCCATTTGTCGAGCGCACACAGGTGTGCAATTCCGGCGCTGTGCCCGATGCCAGGGCGGCCCATGCAAAAAGTGCACAAAGAAGTGCAAAAAGGGCAGCCGACGCAGTACCGGACTACAGATAGATGTCGTTGGAGGGATATCCGGGCAGGTCGTGCATGGCTTGTGTGGCCAGGTCCTGCTCCAGGCGCTCCATGGCTTCCATGGCCTTGAGGAAGCTGAAAGAGGCGCGATTGGCGGGACCGTAGACGTCCACCACGAGGGCGCAAAGAATGCGCAACCGCTTGGCGGTAGCTTTCATTTCACGGCCTAATTCACGATGTTCGTCAAGACTCAGTGAAATACGATTCCTCCGCACAGCGCGAATACTGTGACGGCCGCGGTTACCGGCGAGAGAGAGCGCGCGAGAACGGTGCGGCGGTACGGCCGCAATGCCGTCATCAGTTTATCATATGCATCCTGTTACAATTTCAGAGATGCCCAACGAAATCTACGCCGCCTTCGATACCACCGAAGGCAAGTTCAAGATCAAGCTTTTCGCCGACAAGGCGCCTAACACGGTGAACAATTTTGTCTCGCTGGCCGACGGTTCCAAGACGGGGAAGCCCTTCTACGACGGCACGGTATTTCATCGTGTCATTCCGGATTTCATGATCCAGGGCGGCGATCCCGCAGGCACGGGCCGGGGCGGTCCGGGCTACAAATTCGCCGACGAGTTTCACCCGACGCTGAAACACACGAGGCATGGATTCATCTCCATGGCCAATGCCGGCCCCAACACCAACGGGAGCCAGTTCTTCATTACGGTGGCGGCCACGCCGTGGCTGGACAACAAGCACAGCATCTTCGGCGAAATCACGGAGGGCTACGACGTGGTGGAGAAGATCTCGAAGGTGGCGCGCGGCGCCCAAGACCGTCCCATCAAGGAAGTCAAAGTGAATTCGGTGACGATCGAGAGGACGTAGTTAGACCGCTCCTCACGGTCGCGGCTCTGAAAGCCGGTCGCGGCTCTGAAAGCGACGGAGCCCAGACCGTAGGGAGCGTCATCACACAAGGGCACTCCTTGAAGCTGGCGATTTTCGGCGGCACCTTCGATCCGATCCACGAGGGCCATCTCGCGCTGGCGCGGGAGGCGGCGGTGCGCTTCCACCTGGAGCGCGTGCTTTTCGTTCCGGCCGCCGAGCCGCCGCACAAGGCGGGCGTCACGCACGCGCCGTACGCCGACCGCGTGCGCATGGTGGAACTGGCCTGTGAGAGAGACGCGCGCTTCGAAGTCTCGCGTCTGGAAGAAGGGACGGCGCGGAGTTACTCCATCGATACCATAGAGAAATTACACGCCGGTCTGGCCCCCGGCGACCAGTTGTACTTCCTCATCGGGGCCGACGCCTTCGCGGAGATCCGGACGTGGCACCGGTGGCGCGACGTGGCGCGCGGTGTACGTTTTCTGGTGGCGAGCCGTCCGGGGCACGCGTATGAATCGCCGCCGGGCGTGGAATTCGACCGCATCGACGATATCGAGGTGCCGATTTCGTCTTCCGAGATCCGGCGCGCGCTGGCGGAGCGGCGACGCCCGGCGGGGCTTCCGGCGGCGGTCCTGAATTATGCAGTATCGCGCCGGCTCTACGGAGCCTGAAGGCGTGGCCCCCTGTCACAGCGGCTGTGTCGTCATGAACCGTCGGTGGCCTGATATAAGACGTTCCATCCAGCACCTCCCTACGGCATGTAACTCATGAAGTCTATTGAATAAAAAACATTTTCGGGTCATCATGTTTCTGTGAGGAATCGCCAAGTGGCACGAGCCGTGCAGGACAAGTTTCGCGCCGTGGCGTTCTCCCGTCCGAACTGCCCGCCCCTTTTGGAGGTTCTACCTTGAAGAGAATTGCTTCGATTTCCCTCTTGATTCTGCCGCTGCTCGCCCTGGTTTCCGCACAGCTCGAATGCGCAAACGCTGGTTGTGGACAAGCCCACGCTGACGCTTTCCGGCCAGGTGGGTGGTTCGGTCGTTTCGCAGACGATCAATGTGACCAGCAATACGGGAGCGGCCATTCCGTTCACCCTGTCGTTCCCGAGCTATCCATGGCTGACGGCCAACAACTCGCTCTA
>Ga0182030_10008394_pt1 | contig 21386 bp, 30 predicted proteins | sample 812S3MmetaG_FD_121299 | JGI IMG/M metagenome (GOLD analysis project Ga0182030, IMG submission 121299) | Permafrost microbial communities from Stordalen Mire, Sweden - 812S3M metaG (Illumina Assembly) | ecosystem: Environmental > Terrestrial > Soil > Wetlands > Permafrost | place: Sweden...
ATCCCTCCCGAAAAATCAAAATATAAAAGCCCAAAAACAAAGGCCCATCGTCTGCCTAGACCCCATCCGTAAGTCCCCTATTTGCTACTCTATCCCTACCCGGCGTAAACTAGCAAAGCATAGAGACAATGAAGCCCACCCACGATATACCTCCTCCAGACCCCCACCACCGATATGGAGCGCTCTCTCTCCACATTCATCTTCCTCTTCGTTCTCTGGCTCTTCTACGGCCCTATACATGCGCGGCAACGAGCAGAACGACAAAGGCAGTAGTGCGAGAGGAAAGGAGCTATTCATAAGGATGGTGTGGATGGTGAACTTGAATCAAGAGATTCCGAGTCCGATGGCTCCGATGATAGTAGGTTCTGGATCGGTAGGAATGGAGAATTATATACTATACTTGATGGCAAGCTTGTTGAGTTGAAGGAGGTTGGAACTGAGGAGATTCTTGGGATTTGACGTTGGGGCGAGGAACGCGGCGATAATGCTTAAACGGGTATGAGAGTGATTCTTCAGTAACCGTAATATGACTCGAAAGGTGCCTTAACGGAAAACCAATCCTTCTGAAAGTCCCCTCAATCATCATGATCGTCTAGAGCCCAATCCCAATCTTCTACTCCATACCTTGCCGAAACCCTGTCGCTCCATTCCAAAAAGAAAAAACGAACTCCCTTGCCCCCCAAATCAAATTATTTCAAAGAACCGATTATTCTCGTTCTCCAAATCCTCAATCCCCGGATGATTATACATAAGCTCCCCATTCATAATCCCATGCACATAACACTCCCCAATCAACTCCATAAACTGCCCTTTCTTCCTCAAAATAACCGGAACACTGCAACCCCAAAGCAAACAGATAACATCTTCAACCATAGCTTGCTCAGGCGCCAAACCAATGCTATGTAGCTTCGTGATCATCAATCTCTTATTCCATGTCACTGCTTGGACTCGTCGTAAGAATTCGATGGCAGATCGGTTGACTATTTTTCGGGAATTGGACATCGCGTTGTAGATTTGTTGGCTTGTGGCGAGGTGGTCGACAGTGACGCCGTGTGCTTTTGGATCGTGTCTGGTGAAGACTTTTTGACAGACTCGCTTGTACCATCGAGGAGGATTCTTGCCATCAGGACCCCTATCGGCGACCAGAGTTCTCCACTGGAAGATCAGGGAGTTAGCAATTGCTTCTCTGGGATTGACTCAGACGTTGAGACATCGTCTCATGAGTAAACAGACAACTGTTCAAGCACCGTGATGTCTCGGAAACAAGCATTTGTTGCTATTTACTCAGGAAACAGTCTGGAATAGGAGATTTACTCCCGGATATTCCTTACGAAGGAATCGGGAATATAGGCAGGTTCATGGGTCTTCGGCGCAGCGCGACTGTTACGATTTCTATCAGCACTTCTTTCGATAGTATCGGTCTCGCTCTCCGAGGCGTCTCGTGTCGCAGACGTATTGGAGTTATATCGAGCATTTGTTAGAGATTCAACGAACGGCTCAGCTGTGGTCCCAGCTCCTAATGCCATCTCAGGTACCGGCTTCGCTCTATCTTGCATGTTGGAATCTGACTGGGGCCTCATAATGACCTGAGCCGATGAGATCCTATTTCCCCTGGCCGCCTCTTGCTCATTTTCGACCTTAACCACCTTTCTTAGCCATGACAATGGAACTTTACCATATTGAGCAGGTGTCTCTAAGTGCTTAATTTCTCCGATCTTCCGGCCGGTCACCCTCAATCGGAGAGGAGACTGGAGAATTTCCCAACCCCCAACCTTGACGTCTCCACTCGCGGAGTAGGTTCTCAGACCTTCCATGCCAACTAAAGGATCCGCGTTCCGCCGTTGAAAGTGGTTATTTCTGGCTCTACCATCATCAACTTGACTGAAAGGCCGCTTGTAGACTGGAACGATCCAAGACGGTAAAGTTATGCTCGTTTCATCTCTCCTTTTTGCCGGTGCCCAAGGTGTGCAAATGATATCCAAGGATCTGGTCTTTTCGATCACAAACTCGATGAAGTCCTGGTAAACCTGTACCTCTGGCTTTGTGTAATCCACGGCTATCGCATTCGGGTTATCTGCGGTGTCCTTGGCCAGTGAAAGGACTGCGTAAATGGCGTCTCTCGGATCGGTGACATCGTACGATGGCAAAATGGATACTAAAGTTCCGATCGACAACAAGCACTCAGGAAGACCACCATCTGTAGTTCTTCGAGACAAGTTATCTAGCATTCTGATCAGACTGTGGGCACCGATAGCCTGCACTTCGATGGTTGCCCATCTCTTGGCGTCGGGCTCTTGTCTGGCATACTCGGTAAGGATTCTGACAATGTCTTCACTCCGCTCCTCGTATAAAGTGACCGCGTCCGCGAAGTCGTCCCAATCGATGGTCTTGGATCCACAATACACGGTGGCTTTGCGCGCAAGAGCAATTTCCTGCACGCACCAGCGACGAGAAAACCCTACTGAATTTAGACCTAGTAATGTGAGACAGCTTCAAACTCACATTTTCTGCGCATCATTGTTCCGAGTGCCCTCCAATTACGAGTATTACCCGGGTTCTGGATCTTCTTCTCCAATTGATCCATAGCCAGTCTCAAAAGCCCTTCAATAAAGTGAAAGACACAATCGCTATCTTCGGACTTCTCTCCAAGCCAAACACAGACATTGGAAGCTCGATGATAGATATGTCGCATTCTTTTGACTTGTGCAGATCGCTCGTTAGAATTTTCCTGATCAATGCAAAGAGCATCAACCCATAACCTCCTCTCTTCCTTGCGATTTCGAAGGCATCGGAGCGCACTGTCGAGAGTTTTGGAAACTTTGTGCAGATATACTTTCTTGCCGTCGAATATTCTAATGGTTGAAGTGACGGGACTATCTCCCCAAACGTAAGAGAGAGCTTCATATGCTGGGCATGGGGTTCTATCAAGAGAAGCTTCCTCAAATTTGCAAATCACCAGACCTTGTGGTTCAATCTGAGGTGATATGATGAGAATTCGAAAGGTGCTACCATGGAGAGGACGGTATGGGAAACGTTTCGGCTCCTGAGTTGTATTCATGATTAGGCCTCAATCCTTCAACCCAATGATGGAGGTAATTATCCAGAAAACAAGTGGTCGTACAGTTGAAGAGGGAGAAAAAGTCCATGATATTACCAGATTATAACATTCTCGTCGTCAATGGACACGAATCTCGAAAGGCCAAAAATTCATAAAGCAAGATCAATCTGATCGAAAACTGTCATTCAATAGCTACATCACGAAGACCCCAGTCGGACTTCCAACTAAGATCCTCCTAGAAGCAACATTCCATAGTTGAGAATAATGAGTACAGCTTCCCGAATGTGCTAGAGACGTGCGAGAGGTCCTCAGAACACCTTTGTCCTCTTGGATTTTCGGCATGCTCGAAAAGTTATAAACCTCAGAATGATGGATCTTTCTTTATTAGCATGGTCAAAGGTGAAGAGGAGCGAGAAATATAAGGTAGGAGATATTCTGGTGTAGCGTGGTGCTGTGGCATTTCGGAAAGAGCTGGCCAGCCCACGTAAGATGGGGAAATTTCCTGTCCTTTACCAGCAGCATTCTACAAACCGGCCGCTCCCTCCAGCACATTTTAGATGCCCTCACACTCAACGTTTGAAGCAGGAGCTGTTCTATTTTTCTCCGTCATCTTCCCCGCATGCTCGTAAAGCCTCCGTTAAATTCTCCATTGGCATATGCAACCCATCATGCTCTAAATCAGCTTCTCACCCAATTAAGTCCACCCAGCGAGCTGGAACAGTCGCTCGTGGAATGTGGGTTTGTTTGGGGCGACGGCGGCTAGCTAGCAAAGTTTTTAGTTTGAAGAGAGTGCAGGATGGGTATGGAGTGAAGTTAAAATAATGGTTCAAGTGGAGAGCGGGACGATCACCAGGGGTGCCAGATGATCTGGAGTGATCTTCGGCGCCTCGGTGGCTTGAATTAATTAATATCGAAGTCAGCCTTGTCGATATTTGATTTATTGATGATGTATTAATTTGCAATCGAAAACTTTAACCATCGTCATTAGAACCTTACTTTGGTGTTCGCGAGCCGGCGTCTGGGGTTGGTATCACACCACGGGCGTGAGTGGCACAAAAGTATGTTCGTTTGAAATTCTGAGTACGGTATGCGTCTCTCGAATCTTCTCTATATTTAGAAGCAATCATGAATGTCCAATCCCAGATTTATGCAATTCAAAGCCCTATATTCCAGCCCAGCCATCTAAGAAACAAACTCCGTTCCGATCATTGAAGAAAGCCACTTTAATACCCGTATTTCTATCCATTTCGAGATCCACCTATTATGGCGATGGATTTTCTTCCTTCGTCATACAATTTGCCTTTGAACAGCCTGAGAACAAATGAAATTCATGGTAGAATCGCTAAAAAAGCTGATGTGACAAAAGAAATTTGGCGGTTCAAGTATCGTGGCGACGACGTGCGATGTGATGCGCAAGGTACACGTTTAGTGTTAGTGTATGTAACGTCGTTTGTGTGAAAGTAGTATGCAAGTATGCGCTCTCCCAGAGAGTTCAGCTTAAAAGAGCATCCCGGTGATCCAATTCCAATATTTTCTGCATCTTCCCGTCAATTAAGCATGTCTCACATGCCTCTCTTGTGAGCATCAGGAAATTCCGCAGTCTCGGGATCAGGCGACGACAGTGGTAGAGTTTCTCTTCCCCATGAAGTTCCACCTTTGTCTCTTTTGCTTCGCCTCCGGTACTACAACGTTGGTCGCCGTAGGCCCTTTGACCACGACAGCTGCACTCTCAGAAAGAGGTGCTTCGCCAAGTTTTCTAGTAGTACTCGTGTGTAATCGCTGGAGGATATCTTTCTCTGCGTAGACATTAGGTTGAGGTCGCTGTGACATGCGTTTGGGATTTGCTGCCACGTTGATTTCGAGGTTGTCGGACGAGCTTGAGGTGGTAGAATTGCCAGAGCTGACAACGGGAGATACTTCTGTAGTAGAGTTTAGACGGGTCTTGGATTGTGGTTGCGAAGTTAAAAGCATAAGTGAATTTGAGCGATTGACTGAAATAGATGATATACCTTCGCTCTGCCCATTGCTTGCTAATGGGCTGGGCCCAACGCTGGCACCAATGCCGGAGTCGTTGTATGAATGACCTCTTGAGGGCCTATATCGCCTCTGCCCGTGTTGGTGATCAAGATAATATGTCTGATCAGCTTTGTCGAACCACGCCGGGTTATAACTGCCATAACTGCTATTTCGAGGAAGAGGAAGAGCTTGCGAACTTGGGCCGGTGCTGGCATTCGCATAGGACATTGTTGACAAAGAACTTCCTGTTCGACTGATGACCATTTGACTCCTCCGTTTGTGATGCGCTGCAATCTTTGGACGGTCTTCATTCTTCCAGTTAGAAGGAGCTCCACTCAATGCGTCGACAGCGGCGTGTGTTGGAATGTGCTTATATGGGGTTTTGGCGACCTCGTTGGTATCCTTCTCCGCTACTTTTTCCTTGTGCTGCTTCGCTGCCTTTCTCGACATCTTGATCTTGGAAAAGACAGACATCTTGGCTTGCTATTTTCACGTCGATGTTGTGGGAATGAAAGTAAAGCCGGATGAATTGGAGAGAGATTCTGGTATGAATGGGTAGCTCGCGCTAGTAACTTTCGAGTCACTGTAGTCTGGTAGGGACGCTTGGGGAAGCGTAGGATACTTCGTATTGGAAAGTGCTAAATAGCGAGCTTATAAAAAGGCTGGACCTCGTTGGGTTTAGAGGAGGTGGGGTATAAAATAGGGCGGATTAAGCAAAAGTCAAAGATCAGGAGGAAATTTGAGGTATTCCTGAGGAGGAGAAAGCAGGTTTTAAAGAACAGCAGTATTGGGTTTGGGCCTGTATCAGATGTTATGGATACGAAGAGGTGCGTCGTTCTAGTAAAGGTCCTTTTAAAAGTGAGTTAGAGGTAGGAGCTAGGGGTATGAATGAGCCGCTCGCGTGGGACATGGGGGTCTTCAGCTGAAGATAGAAACGGAACCATCGCTGGAGCGCCAACCTGCACTACGTCTGAACGGTCACACTTTCCGGACTGAGACCCTCGGTACCTTATCTGTTCCAATAAATCGCTAGATGCATGGCAGATATCTAGAATTATCACAAGCAAGGCTTGGTAGAGCGAATATGGACTTTGTATTCGTTGAGAGCATGGTGGACTGCTGGTGTCTAGGTAAATTGTACAACCCATGGCCATGGATCCGTGGCTTGAACTTGAGAGGTGGTATGGTGCTTCTACATAATGTCTAAGAGCATGCTCATGCTCAGCCTGCTTTGATTCGTGTTCTCCTAGCTAGAGGGAGAGGTAGAAATACCCCCAATACCTGTTTCAAAACCAAGACACAGTGCGCGGGAAAAGCCCGGCTGGTTGAGTTGAATCTCCCCAACGTTCTTCAGGGCTGCTGCCACAATACTTGAGCGGGAGAGATCCTGGTCCAAGAGTTCCTGTCAATGAAAGTGGCTGACAAGCTATTTACGATTGTGGATGGCGGCTCGCGTTGACAGCAGCGAAATGCATCAAAAGGCGAATATGAAAGCAGGATGCGCTGTCAAAAAATTGCTTGCGTGCAGCAATTGTGATCGAGATTTTTTTTTGTTGGATCGATAGGGTCGTATTGTAGATGCAGTTCCTCGAGATTTCGGGTTTTGACGAAAGCCATTTGCGGAAAATTCTCCGGGGGTCGTCAACAGGCTCTGGATTGAGACATTTATTGGAACCCGAATGGTGAGTTCCAGCATGAAGGCTTGATGCCAACGAATCTTTAATGTACGCGTAGGCCGAAAAGAACGCCTTAGCTCAACCTAATTTTGAACGTGTATCTCAATATCTGGGACCCGGTTTTGAGTGTCGCCGTCTAGCATACGCGCAACTTTGGGAGGGGAGGGGGGAATCACCTCCATGACCCCTTCCACCTCTATTTTCAACCATCAAAAGATCTTAAACCACTGACGAACGAATATAAATTTGGACTTTCTCCTACTTTTTCGAATGGCGCTCCCACGTCCTGGCCTTATCTTGACTCTCCTGTTCACCGCCCTAGGATGTTGGCGAGTAATGCAGACGCCGGCCACCCCTGTTGGTGATCAATTGATGTTCCGATTTGTATCCTTGCGATGCAACGGATCTTCTCAGGGGTCTGATTGTCCCTTGGCCCTAGAAATGTCAATCCTTTTTGTGGTTCAATCTGCTCCGACGAAAGCTCGGATTTTGCAATGTTTGAGAAATCCATGAGGCGGGAAAACTACTACTAGTACTAGTATGTTTCGACCAGCGGATCCACCGCAAGGACCAGGTCCACGTCAAAGTCGGCGTATACGCCGTAAGTTGGTCTTCGCTGACGAGTAGCACGAGAATGGACGCCCATATGTGTGACTATTCTCTCAGTTCGTCTATTTAGATATCGCGTCATTGCGTACAACGAATGCTCGCAACTCTTGGAAATCATAATCTCTTATCAAGACCCTTTTCACCACAAATCGCTCCAAACCCAATACGATGAAGCCAATGACCTCGTGGAAAAAGTTCTAGGCCCTACAGCTTGGTACACACTTGCGGCTAAGTACAGCACCTTCGAAAAGCCGGGTTATATAGGACAGGAGGATGCCGTGAATTGCATCAAACTATCAGATGAGGCTTGAAATGGTGTATCTCTGAGTTGCACCTGTCGTCGTTCCATGCATAAAAGCTGAAATCTATTCATGCGAGGAAGCAGTATGCATAAAGCTACTATTGGGATGTCATTTCGAAAGAGAATCCGGTTAAAGATTCCTGTCATGTTCTTATCTGGCGCTTGGCCTCCCGATCAGCTCCCCGTTGTGCGGCTCCCAGAGAGTGTCAGTGAGATTCATAGGGGACCGGCCCTTAAAGGCTCTACGAATTGAGTAGCCTCAAATGCAGCATTTCTATATACGATCTAGACATCAAAATTTTGTACTTTAGACTTCATCAGCATAAGCAATGGACAGAGCCAACATCACATTAAATTTGGTTAACAAGAGGTAGAGAGGCGTACAGGGTACTCTTTTTTTCAACTACCTGAATGAATATTGGGGAGGATGAGATTATTAAGTCATGTGATGTGTGTTTCAATGACTTCCATTTCCAGTGAAGAACGGGAAGTTGAAATTGAGGGCATTCAGGCAGTTGTCCTATCACTTTTTCTAACAGGTATAAATATAGAATTAAGCTCAGCTAGAATGTTTATTTCTGGAGAACTAAATGACGCACATTTGCCTTCCTCGTCCAATGAGACTACGTTTCATAATTCGGAAGGCGCGACCGATGCAATAATAACACGTGACCAAATAGAGGGACGGATTATTTTGGTTAGGAGTTCCAGTCTTGAGGTTGTTGACAATAAAGTAGTTTATAGCGTCTAATTATATCGCGAAGATAAAATACGACGGCTGTCTGGATTTTATATCTTCTTTGAAGCTTTGATGTTGAGGTTTTCATTCATCTGATCGCAGACCTGGACTCGCCGCCAGCCAGCTTAGCGACATCTCCCGATTTCGCCAACTGTAGGCAAACAACGATTATCAACCACGGCGCCATCCTCAACCACATACGATATCGTGCGCATTCGATTCTCTCGAGTACATGTCGGCGGGAATATATCGATCGCACGTTTTATAGAGCCCCTAGACCTTCCGGCCTTGCTCGACGCGCGACCTCGGCGCATCTCCGAAAGTGGCGGCGCTCACGGTTCTTTCTCACAGCCAGGCGCAGCTGTCTCTTCAGCAGCATCTAGATATTGCGCCGGACATTTTGAATTGCTCTGAGGAGGATTTGGAGGGTGAACTACAACCTTTGATGATGGCACAAGCGGTGCCTCATCCCCCGCAGAACGACAAGAAAAGAGTCAAAGTCTATGAATTGCGCGAAAATGACTGGTACGATAGAGGAACCGGCTTTTGCACAGCGACATTCTTATTCGTATGTATTTCCCTCAGCACATGGTGCCCCTCCATTGCTACTGTTCTCCTGCCACAGGATACCTACCCTTCCCGTGTTGTGTGATTTCACTGACTTTGAGTGTCTTTATAGAACGAATCCTCTCGCCAGGAGGAGCCCAGAGTTTTCGTGCAATCAGAAGATCACCCTAGTCGTTTGCTATGTGAGACTAGGATCTTCAAGGAAGATGGGTTCCAGAAGCAGCAAGGTACGCTAACAAAAGCAGCACAGCGTGGGCGAGACTGACAACTTCTTGCAGATACATTAATAGTCTGGACGGAGCCCTCAAATCTCGTAGATATGGCCCTTAGCTTTCAAGAGGCCGATGGTTGTTCTGCAATCTGGTTAGGACCCATCTACGCGCCACCTTAAACGTTAATCACAAAATACTGATGTATGTGGATGTTAACAGGAAATTTGTGGACAGCGTTCAGAAGCATTTAGCGACAATTGGTCCAATTGGTCCAGGACCAGGTATATTGAAGCCTTGCAGACATATAGTTTAGCTGAGACATCCACTAACCTTCACTGTAGATGACGCTTTATCAGACGACAATGCAGTCGAAGGTCCCATTCCGATTCCTATAACTGTAAACCTACCTCATCCGACTCTCGGCTCTTTACCAGAGGTCGAGTCTCAAATACGCGCTTCTATCAACACACAAGCTGGTAGGGAGGCGCTTGCGAAATTTGTGCTGAACGAGGAATATATCCGAAAATTGATTCCCCTTGTGGATTTGGCAGAAGATATGGAGGACTTAGGAAGCTTACACCGATTGTGCAACATCATGAAGACCTTGATATTGCTAAACGATACGTCCATCATCGAACACGCTGTAACGGATGATATAGTTTTAGGCGTTGTAGGAGCTTTGGAGTACGATCCCGACTTTCCAAGTCACAAGGCTAACCACCGCCTCTGGTTGGGAAGAGAAGGCAGGTACAAAGAGGTCGTCCGGATCAACGACGATACGATTCGGAAGAAGATTCATCAAACGTATCGTTTACAATACCTGAAGGATGTTGTCCTTGCACGGATCCTGGATGATCCTACTTTCTCTGTCCTTAATTCTCTAATATTTTTCAACCAAGTTGATATCGTCACGCACCTCCAGACAAACCTCTTGTTTCTCAAAGAATTGTTCGGCATCTTTGGATCCCAGCAGAACAACCAGGAGCGCAAGAAGGAGGCAGTTTTATTCATCCAGCAATGCTGTGCTATTGCTAAAAATCTGCAACAACCAGCGAGGCAACAACTATACAACAACTTTCTAGGGCATGGATTATTATCCGTGATCAACTTTGCCCTCCGACATAGCGATGTTGGAGTGCGAGTGGGCGCCACAGATGTGCTTGTCTCTATGATAGATCATGATCCTCAAATGATCCGCCAGACAATCTTCAGGCAGATCAGTGAGAAGCAGACACCTCTGACTGATTCTCTTATCGACCTTCTTCTAGTCGAAGCAGATCTTGGCGTCAAAGCACAGATTGCGGACGCCATAAAGGTCCTCCTAGATCCAGGCTCGAATAATCCTCCTATGGACGGACTTGTGAAAGCAGGCGGCGAGTTCGTTGCGAGAATGCGATCTCATCCAGATCCGCAACAAGAAGAATTCCTCTCTGAATTTTACGAGGCATCGGCGAAGAAGTTGTTCCAACCTCTGCTTGAGCTGAAGGACCGAGAGGACATGGAGTTCAGTGTCCATCAAGTATCTCTTTTTATTTACTTGATCGAGATTCTCTGTTTCTTCGTTCGGCAACATGGACATCGCAGCAAGTATTTCGTGCTTTCAACGAAACTGAGTCAACGAATTGCTCAACTTCTTAAAAGCCCAGAGAAATACTTAAAACTTAGTAAGTAAACCCATCTATTGCCGCTTCAACCATAACTTACCAATCCAGCTGCACTGAAATTCTTTCGAAATCTCATCGGACTACAAGATGAGTATTACAATCAACAAATGATGCAGGAACATCTTTTCGAACCAATTTTGAACATCGTCATTGAGACTATGCCACGCGATAACCTCTTGAACTCAGCGTGCTTAGAATTCTTTGACTTCATAAAGAGGGAAAATATCAAATCTTTAATTAGCTGGTTAGTAGAGAATTACCGCGATAGGATCAACACCATCACCTACGTGGATACTTTCAGCAACTTTGTACTTCGATATGATCAAACCCAAGGATTCTCACATAGCATGGAGACCTCTTTCTTAGATACTGAGGATGAGACGCCGAAGAGGCCAGAGACGGGCAGAGGTAACCGGTGGGAGAACGGAATCAAGGATTTAGATGCGGCGGAAGAAGAATACTTCAATACATCAGATGACGAAGACGAGATTCTTAGCAGGTCGCCTACAAGTCGACCTTCGACCAACGGAGCATCTCCTCTTTCGAAGCCGCTTGTGGACTACAATTCAGATGAAGAAAACGAAAACCTGGATACGGAGATGTCCGCTGGAATTCTCCCATCCAACGGCAATACACCCAGATCTTCGAGCTCGAAAGACAGTGACCTTGTTCTTACTCCAACTTCTTCAACAGCTCCTTCTCCGCCTGAAAGATTATCGGAGAAACGTAGACGCGAAGAAGACGAGGAGGACGAGTTGGGCAAGCTTTCCCATCATAAGCGTCGCAATTCAACAAGCTCAGTAGGCTCAAACACGAGCAGTGTGTTGAGGAGGAAGAAAAGCTTTACCAACGTTGGTCATGGTGGTGCAGGGAATAATGGTAAACCAAGCAAGATCGCAATCAGCCTTTCAAGTGCTGCCAAGACTGGTGGAGAGGGCAAGGATGAGGGAAGCAGCTGAAGAATCTGCTTTTGCAATGAGGAACACAAGGGCATGAATGACGTTTGCATTAAGTCCAAGGCGTAATGGGAGGTGGATGGCGTTACGGATGCATGTTGGAGTTGATGTTGTGATTATGAGACACTCGCAGAGCGGCTTTGAGCTTCCTTTGCTGAGTGAACGGCGAGCAATACTGGCCATCTGATGACGGATGACGATTTGCTCGCGATTGTATTATAAACGGGAGGGATGGGCAGAGATGAGAGAGCAATGATACCAGAACTGAGAGCATTCGCGTTTATTTGAACAGGGGTTAGATCAGCTATTTCTTTTCCTTCGTACCCCTTTCACTCTACCACTACATATGGCCATAAAATATACAGGTCAAATGAGAACAGTGCCACCGATCAAAAATAATGGGTCGAATCTATAGAAAACATCACAGCCTCGTTGAGCCTCGTAAGCCACAGGGGTTCATCCCGCATCAGCCCTGCTCCTGCCCTGCTCCAAATACGTACCCGCGACACGCTAACAACGGTCAGCTTCGCCTTGTGTGAAATGTGTTCATAATTCATTTACCATTTGGGACATGAACACAACTTCTAAACAACTCTACGTATTCGGCTTTTCTTGTACACTTTTCAATCGAGTCCGGGCGATGTATGATTAGCTGTTGACTTCTCTTTCCTGCGCTCGGCGCCTCCATCTTTTCCTTTTCCTTCAATCTCGGGAAGCGTTCCTCTCACAACACCCTACATTCGATATTTGAACCATGGCCAGTTTTCTGCAGATACCGCAAAAGGTCGTTGAGATTGTATCTTCGATTATAAAAGAAACGCCCCTCCCAACGTTGCTTTTACTTCTGCTCACGACCGCTCTCTGTGGAATTGCTGCTGTACGTATCTATCTCCCAAATATATGCATAATATTAACAACTCCAGATCTACATTGCCCTCTTCCTCCTAGCTCCAATTCCTCGCCCAGCCCTCTCTTCAGAAAAGACATACATAACGACCACCCCAGATGGGCACCCCGCATCCGCAAAACCTCTCCCCTGCTGGCACGACGAATGGCTCTCCCACCGCACCAAAGCCGAACAGGCTGGGGATTTCTCGGACAAACATACCGGAACGATCGACGAAGCAGAGCTTGAAATGAGTGTTGTGATCCCAGCCTACAATGAGGAAGAGCGCATCGTCATCATGTTAGAAGAAGCTGTCTCGTTCCTCGACGCTGAATACGGTCGCGTGCCTATTTCAAATTCAAAAAACAAACTCAATGGCAAGACTACTAAAGAAGGGAAGGGCAGGATAGGCGGCTATGAAATCCTCATAGTAAATGATGGCTCGAAGGACAAAACGGTCGACATCTGCCTCTCCTTCTCCAAGCAAAACAACCTCCACGACATCCTCCGCATCTGCACCTTACAACATAATCGCGGCAAAGGTGGGGCCGTTACGCATGGATTCCGCCATGTTCGGGGGCAGTATGCGATTTTCGCAGATGCGGATGGTGCGTCACGGTTTGAGGATTTGAGGAAGTTGGTTAGGGGGTGTGATGAGGTGTCTGACGAGCCGGGGAGGGGGATTGCGGTAGGGAGCAGGGCGCATTTGGTGGGGAGTGAGGCGGTCGTTAAGGTATGCTCATACTACCATTTCATCCTAAAATATGCGTAGAAGATATGCTAATCACTCACAGCGTTCCGCCCTAAGAAACACACTGATGCACTCTTTCCACCTGCTTCTCCGCCTTCTCACACCTCCCGCCACCTCCCGCATCCGCGACACCCAATGCGGATTCAAACTCTTTTCTCGCGCCTCCCTACCCCACATTATACCCTACATGCACGCCGAAGGCTGGATCTTTGACGTCGAGATGTTGATGTTAGCTGAAAGTGCACCTTCTGGAATCGTATCTGGGCCTGCGGGGAAGATAGGTACGAATCCCGGGATTAGAGTTGCGGAGGTGCCGATTGGGTGGAAGGAGGTGGGTGGGAGTAAGCTGAATGTTATGTGGGATAGTTTGGGGATGGCCTGGGGATTGGCGATTTTGAGGGCGGGTTGGATGTTGGGTGTTTATAGACGACGGTAACGGGTTTGGACCACCATGGCGGTGGTAAAATCAAGTTGGGGACCTGTAAAATATGCATATATGGTTCATATGAAATGGAAATGGCCATTACTTTTCAATTTTGAGATGCAAGAGAAGGTATGACCCTCACTCATTCTCCCATCAGGTTTTGTTCTTCGTTCCTTCGAACAGTTTTAAAGGTTGGGACTAGTTTCCCTGATCGTTTCAACAAGTCCCCCTAAAACGAAAGAAGAAAACAGAGAGGGGAAGTCCCCGCCCGCCTTATACCTTCCGATTTCACTATTTATGCAGCAAATTCACCTAAGTTCATAATACTTTCAAATTATTAAAACCTATCAAAATGGAGTCCAGCTCCTTCTAGAAGTGAAATTCGAAACCATGGGCTAGGTCCATCAGTACCGGGAACCCCATAGTCTCAAAATTTCCTCCTCAAAGAAAAGCAGGATGACCTTCCGCCTGGCCAGCTAGATCTACTCCAAAACAAAACAGCATTTCGTCGTTATTCGGTACTCGTTATCCGTTACTCGTTCAAAAACCTAGATACAGCCAGCAGACTAAGTACAGTACAGCCAGATTCCTCAACTACTTTACATAATATGATATTTCTATCTTAGTCCTAGCTATGAACTCGAAGTCCAAGGAAATGGGGTAACTGTGGTTTATCAAAGAGAATAAAGTCATCTCTTCCTTGCACATTGAAGTTTTTCTCTCACTATCTCCTTCCTTTGAGAGGGCTTCGAGGATGAGGATTCAGCCACAAGAGCGACCAGCATCGCATGCTAAGGGCTAAGGGCCGACCTTGATCCCCAAACCGCGTGGTGGGAGACAGTAATTCTCTTCTTATTCGTGGACTGCGATTAACGTGCCTGGTGGGCAGCAAGGCCAAATTTACTATCAAGAAACTTGCGATGCCCGAGCATTGGAGGAGGGAAATGTTGGGGTCTTGCTTGAGGAAAAAGGTACGCAGGAATGTTTTGGGGTTCTGGCCGGGCTCGAGGTAAGTGTCTAAGAGCTTTGGTTGTCGGACTCGAGCTTTCTAATGCTAGAATTGGACGAAACTTTCCAGTAGGGGTTGAGAGTTTCGAAAGAATCAGGTCTGCTTTCAATTCGGAACGAGGAAGGTCATTTTGGGTAGCTAGACCCGCAGTCTGCTCCTCGATGTTTGTATAGTCGTGGTCAAGGTCGCGGTATTCCGACAAGGGAATAAGGAAAACCTATCGAGTTTTAGCAGGAGTAATACAAACAGAAGATCCATATTCAAGTCTCAAACTCATAATATGTAGTAGAATAACAGAATAGACTACATTTTCCTTCTCATCAGTCTCCTCATGATAGATCCTACCAATCATACGTGTCTTCCAGAGCTATTTGAGCAGTGGCTCCGGCAACCCTCATACATAGAATTGTGGACCACACATACTATGAATCCATAAGAGCATCCTTCAGGCTCATCGTCTCCTGTAGTCCGTGATATCAATTGGCTTTACAAACCTATAATCTTCAACTGAAATCGAATGAAGTAATCCCTCTAATGAGCGTCCTCGACAACTATGTTGGCTAGGAATTATGTGGGAGGGCCAAATTCACTTGCATCATTTCTAGAATATTTGCACTCGACCCTTTTATTTGTCCCCGTATTTTAATACCATACTATGCATGTAGTAACAGCAGAACTTGCGATTTGAATAGCTAGAGCGGCAATTTCGATCTCGAGCATTTGCAAAATATTTGTTGAAAACTGAGTGAGCTTACAGGTAATGTGAGAGAAAATGTGACGAAAATATTTGCTAAATGAATGGAAAGAAGAAGAATAAAGAGAGAAAAAATGGGAGAACATAATCAAGGTTATTTAAAATGAAGGGAGCACTGAGCAGGCAACTCTTAAGAGCTCTAGGTGTGAGCTTGCGTGGCTTCCACAATAAGGAGCAGCATTTTCTCCAGCTTCTTATTAGCGACGGATTTGGTGTTGCCTCTCTTCAAAGTTTCGATCTTAACATTGAAGGTGCATGTATCAATCAGTAGAATATTGTTGCACGTCGTGATACTATGAGCTTTCATAGATTTTATCCTAATCAAAACGTTTGAAATACAAGCGAGGAAAGACGTGAAATGAAAATGGACAGAGTTTTGGGTGCTACTTTCATGAAAGCAAATTAGACGCTTCTAAATTCTGTAGGATATCTATAAATGAGACCTTAACTGAGTGTATGGTAATGAAAATAGCGAGTAGGTCGGATCAAGGAAGTGCAAGCTGCTTGCTCCCTCGTAGATTGTACCACCTTGGTCTGGTCTCACTGTCTGTAAACAACGATTTTCATAAGCCCTTAAAATCCCCCATTGCTGTTGCCAAGTTCATCCGAAGAGGTTAAGAGCATCGACTGAAGAAAAAGGCTATCTCTAATCCAAGAGATTTGAAACTCGGGTTAAAGCATTGAAGACTTTTAAACAGCACGGCATGTACGTGATTCAAAATGAAATATGGAAATGCCATCTTGCCGTGTCGGTCGTCCTTTCAAATGTCCAAGAAGCGAGTTTTCGAGCCGTCACGCGAAGTTCTCCAAAAAGCGTTCCAAACAGTGTCCCAAAAAGGAAATTCGCGAAGCTCAAAAAGAAAAAGAGAATAATGCAATGGTATCTTGGATATGAAATGATATTTCCAGAATAGCAAAAAAAAATACAAAAAGAGAGGATCAGGGCGGCACGGACTGGAGAAGCTCACAGTCCACTCTAATTTCCGTATGTTGAATACAGAACTGTTTGGGCCTGATTACAGGAAAATTGCTTATTTTAATATATGACCTAACTTCTATTTTGGCTTGCGTGAATGCGAAACTTAGCAATGTGTTTTAGCCCCGGTGTTGATATTTCTTCCAGCCCACGGCCATCCACACTGGCATTAAACTTAATATATTGGAGGTAGAGCGTCGCACGCAGAATCTGAGCGACGCCATATGGGTGATCTCTACTGAATACCAGTTTCTTTCCTTCAGAACAAAGAGAGTAAAGCCCACTATCGATTCCTAGGAGTGTCATACTAACCAGTATAAGAATTCAGACCATCAACTCTACCAACAGGCGTACAGGTATCAAAATCACCAGTGCTGAAACCACTAGCATTGAAAAATTGGACAAACATACTTTTACCGGATCTAGCACCAGACTCTCAATTATATTTGAAGCATTTTCAGCAACTGCTAGTCTCCCCATTGCTTACGAGGCAGTAGCTTACGAGGCGAGGGCAAAAGAGCGTGGTTGAAAAGGACAAACACGGCTAGGGAACAAGAAAATCAAATTATAATATACCCAATCAAAACAGAGAAGACTAGCAGTAAGACATACATCCTCAGCAATCGTCAAGGAAGGCAACTACGATAGGGCATCGACCCCGACATGAAACCTCAGAAAGGTCGATTTGGATGAACCCATTTTCAACAAGCTTGACAAGCAGAAGCGATGGTCAGATAACCAACTCATCGCAACAGATGAAAAAAAATTGAAGCTTACCCATTGCCGGATGCCGCGACGCCCGTTTACTCGTCATCCTTAGGATCTGAACCGCATACAAACAGACGCCGAGGCATGTCCCTTTCGAACTTGCACGGATATCACTGTGTCATAGATCTTGCGACATTATGTGGCCTTGTCTACGAGGCACGTAGAAATTATGAGTCGAATTGATCAAGATCGAGTCTATCTTCGAGGAAGGAGCGGGGAAGTGAAATGCCAAAATCCCCTATCTGTAGGATTAGGTAAGCTCAGCCCCTATTTTCGAGCTGCCCTAATCGAATACAATTTCTCCATTCTCGTAACTTCAGCCCTGAATCAACTGATTTCTAAACCCGAAAATAATGTCTCATTGAGTATTGAGAAATCACGATCCTATGCAAGGCAGTTGGCTGAGTGTGTACCTCCACATGATTTTCTTATTTCCTTTTTTGCCTTTCCCCATACTCCTTAAGTCCAGGTATTTCCATGCCTCAGGTAATCTCCATGTCATTCTTTTGGCCGTGTTTCTTTATTTGGTTCATTAGGTATGCACAAGGACAAGCAAGTGAAAGATTTGAATTTGGGGATGAAGGAATAATATGCTCTGAAACCAAGCGGCATTCTCAACCCAATTTTCTCGATACCACTTTGATGACTCGTTACAATCAAGTCCAAATTCCACACTTAAACAGAGGGATCTTTACTTAAAAGGTATACGAACTTCACACTGCCTCACCTCAATCTCAACGACCAACCTCACGTCATCGATTATCTTTTCTATCCCAATTATATTTGGAAAGAAGCCACATTCACACCATGCACCTCTACCCCTTCATCTCCCTCTTTTCCCTCCCCTCCCCTCCCCCACCATACTACCTACGTCCAACCCTGCACCCGGAGCTGTGATACAAGAGTCGATATCGTGAACGGCCCCTTCTACTTCTTCCCTAACTACAACGACCGCTTAAGAGGAACAAGAACGACATGTATCCCACTTGTTCTTTGTACCATGAATTCTGTTCAAAGCTGGGGACTTAAAGTACGCCTTCGATTTTCTTCTGCCTGCATATCATTACAAAACAAGTTCATCTAAGTTGATACTCGCGTGTCTTGATACAGAGGAACCATGCCCCTTAGCGACCTCTCTTTCGATAAAGACACTGATCCTTCCACGAGCTCGGGGTGTGGGACGATTGATCTCTGTATGTTGTCTGTTCTTCCTTCCTTTACCCATAACCCCTCCCCTCTCTCTGGGAAAATTTGTCTCAAGGTAACCCCACCAGGGACCATAATATCCAATTTCGAGGGCTCCGTCGGATATGTCGATAATCCGCTTAACGGTGGAACACTTGGCACAACAGAGTGTCCACCGGGGTGACAGCTTAATGACGAGTATAGATGGGCTCAGATGATAGGAGCGTGTGGGAGGTCTCCTGGGTTGTGGTGATGTGGCTAAGATGGGACTGATGGTGAGGGTAAATTTGAGATGATCGTGTGTAAGCTGGGAATGAGGTATAATAAAGTGCTTCTTAGAATTAAAGAACGCACCTAGTCTTGGGCTATTGAATAGCGCCGGATAATTAGATGAAACTGTTAGTATGAGGCTGATGATAGTCTTGGCCTTGAAATTTACTTTTGATACCTAGTCTAATGTTTGGACGGGATCCAATTGTTGAAAGAATATGATATGAGGCTTGGAGCTTCTAAACGGCTCTTACATTTGTGCGAATTGTGCGAATTAGTTGTGTCTGCTTGTTCTATGAGGCTAGAAAAGAGTAATGGAACCTGTATGCGCTTTAGAAATCAGGGGGATAGATGTTGCCCGAGGGAGACCATGTGACCTGGAGATAATCATGTGACATTATGCATTTACACTCAGGTTCAGATCCTACCTACCTACCTTACCTTCGGATATCCTGATTCCAAAAGCAGCCAACGAGCTCTGAATTCTTCGTAACTTCCTCGCAAACCCTCATCCAAGAGATGAGACTCACCCTCTCCCACCTCCCCAATTGGAAACCAACCAAACTCACCCAACAACCCCTCTCCAAAATCATCTCACATCAAACCCGCAAAATGGCCACCAATCCCACATTCTCCTCGAACTACGATCCTCAAAAAGGTGTTCAGGAATTATCACCCCTGCTCCGTGCGAATGGAGGAAAATGGGATTTGATAGAGAGTGGGAAGGGTGTGGAGAGGAGCTTCAAGTTTAAGACTTTTAAGAAGACGTGGGTGAGTTCTCTTTACAATCACAAGTTTTTAGGGATGAGCTGCTGATGAGTATATAGGAATTCATGAATATAATAGCAGCTGAATGTGCAGTTAAGAAACATCACCCTGAGTGGTCGAATGTAAGTCTTATCTCGCAGTTTTCTCTTTGATATATCATGAGATATAAGACTGATGGGACTCAAGGTCTATAATGCGACATTTATTCGCTGGACGACTCATTCTCCTCCTGGGTTATCAGAGAAAGATGTTTTGATGGCGAGGTATTGTGATGAGCAGGCTAATGTATGCGGTGAGGTGGAGAGTGAGGGAGGGGCGGGCGTGGGAAAGGAGTTGGCAGATCGGGTTGCGAGTGAGGGGGGAGATTGCTGTGTTCCTAAGAAGCCGACATGATGATTGATATCTGAGAGTGTATGAAGTGCATGAACAAAATAGGCGTCTCTAATAGGCTCAAGATTTCATTGGGAACAGATGTATTAATTAGGAAGGTTACCGCGAGGGATAGCCAGTTAAGTGTAATTTAGAAACCAAAGCCCAGTACTCCGATCCAAAATGCCCCCCCGCAACCTGTGCTCACTCTCGTCTACACCGCGTCCAGTCTTCTAGACGACAATCACACTAATGGTATTCTCAACCGTCTCCATGCTCATCTGAACGCTCTTTCTTGTGCAAATCCCGTCATCATCCATCACTTATATGTACAATCGTTCTAGGCTTCAGTATCTACTGTGCTTTCTTGGCCTCCTTCAACTCCTTACGCTCGCGTCTTCTCTTGGCAGCCTCCGGTCCCGACTCGGTGTCCATAACATAATCCCACCATCTGAAACTGCTCGAGTAGTTGCCAATGAAACGTTCGTGGTGAACATCGTGATGCTCAGCACCTGCCCAGAAAGGAAGGAAATGATGCAAACTCCATGGGAACTCGTAGCCACTGTGAGCATCGATAGCTTGGAAAAGACGGCAGACGATCCAGAGGTACATAGTAAGGATGTGAAGTTGGCCAGTGATTAGGACCCACATGATCGGGACTCCAACGGTCCCTGCGCCAAGGACCATGACTTCGATTGGGGAGGCGTATTCGGCGGCCATGCCGAAAGGTGCAGAGTACTGGTGATGAATCTTGTGGATGCTCTTATAGAGAGGTCCCCAATGCATTGCACGGTGCATCCAGTAGTGCCATGTATCCTCCAAAACAAAAAAGATCGCGATGTGCATAACCATAGTCGTCCAGGGCGGGAATGGAACGCCCGTCTCCATGCCGCAGTATTTAGCCATTGGGTGGAAAAGCCAGATTTGAGGTAGTTCGACCGTGAAATGACTGATGAGAACAAGTTTCGCGCAGTTCCATTGTTCTGCAGCAGTTGGGATCTTCTGCCCCTGAATCTTGTACTTGTTGAAGTATGGAATTTGGTCGATGATGATCCAAGGTAGACTCCGTCCGAAATAAACAATTTCGTGCATGACAAAGCTCATGATACCGGTGGCAAGGACATCATTTTGCATGTAGGCATACCAGCTCTGTGGGAGTAGTTAGCAGAGATTTCGTTGAAGGCATTCGCGTGAACTGACGGCCCAGAGCCTTTCGAAGACGTTGAGATGGACGTTGTATTTTGACAGCTCATTGTAGATGCCAAAATATGTATCGGGCGTATTGAGGAGGGTTGAATTGGCCATGGCGGACATGGTGGGCGAACACTGAGGGCAGAAGTGAGGATTTTGTAGCAGGAGAATTGTTTGTTTTGGGGGGGGGGGGGGGGGGGGGGGGAGGTGGTTTTTTTTTTGGGGGTTCCTCTAACC
>Ga0182030_10008397_pt1 | contig 21379 bp, 20 predicted proteins | sample 812S3MmetaG_FD_121299 | JGI IMG/M metagenome (GOLD analysis project Ga0182030, IMG submission 121299) | Permafrost microbial communities from Stordalen Mire, Sweden - 812S3M metaG (Illumina Assembly) | ecosystem: Environmental > Terrestrial > Soil > Wetlands > Permafrost | place: Sweden...
GAAATCCATGAATCGTCGTTCGTTCGCAATTCTCTGCGCCGCCTCGCCGCTAGCCGCCATGCTTGCTGCCCAGACCGCCCCGCCGCCTCCACCTTCCTCCGCGCCCACTCCGGCAGCCGGCAAACAGCCTCCGAGCAGCGCTCCGCAGCCCTATCAGGCGGTCGTCCCGCCCACGCCCGGCGACCTTACCGTGTGGCCGAGCGGCGTGTCACCGGACGTGGTCGGCAAGGCGCTCGCCGAGCACTTTGTCACGAATCCTCTGGGGCAGACCGTTGCCTATCCCTCCACTACGCCCAGAAGGATGGTCGTTATCGGCTATCCCGAGGTGTGCACCTGGTATGGCGCGTTGACCTTCGCGCAGCTCACCCATGACGACACGCTGCGCGATGCGCTGATTGCGAAGTTTGCGCCGTTGATGCCGGGCGGTCCCCAGGCCAGCCTTACGCCGCAGCGTCATCACGTCGATGATTCCATCTTCGGTGTCGTTCCACTGCAAATCGCCATCCAGACCAAGGGCCTGCCCATCTATGACCCGAAGTATCTCGAAGTCGGCCAAGGGTGGGCCGACCGTCAGTGGGGGCCGCTGGCTGCCAACTCCCCGGCCGAGTTGCCGCAGGATGTGCACGACGCGCTGGTGAAGGACGGTCTCTCGCCCGAGACCCGCCTCTGGGTCGACGACATGTATATGCTCACCATGCTGCAGTTGGAGGCGTACCGCGCCACCGGCGACCGCAAATATCTTGACCGCGATGCGCACGAGATGGTCGTCTATCTGGACCGCTTGCAGCAGCCCAACGGGCTCTTCTTCCACGCGCCCGACGTGAAGTACTTCTGGGGTCGCGGCGACGGCTGGTTTGCCGCCGGCATGGCGGAGATGCTGCGCACGCTCCCCGCCGGCCATCACGACCGCCCGCGCATCATGTCCGGCTACAAGCTGATGATGGCCGCTCTGCTCAAGTACCAGGGCGCGGACGGAATGTGGCGCCAGCTCATCGACCACCCCGAGGCCTGGCCGGAATCCTCCAGCTCCGCCATGTTCAGCTTCGCGCTCATCACCGGCGTCAAACATGGCTGGCTGGACGCCGCCACCTACGCTCCGGCGGCGCGGCGTGCCTGGATCGCCGTCGTTGGCTATGTAGACCAGAACAACGATGTCACCGAGGTCTGCACCGGCACCGGCAAGCTGGACAACATGCAGTACTACCTGGACCGCAAGCGCGAAACCGGAAACCTGCATGGCCAGGCGCCCGTGCTGTGGGCCGCAACCGCCCTGCTCCGCGACGAGAAATAATGTGCCGCCCCATAAACACAGGGGTGTGACGCCTATCACAGCCCGATGGTGACCCGGAGCTATACCTTCGTCGCCGGGGTTCAGCAGAGTCATATATGCCCACTGTCTTGCCGCCTTCTCCTAGAGGCGGCACGACCTTTTAAAGGACAACACGCGATTCGGCCCGACAGTGGGCCAGTTCGACCTCCGGGGCAAGCGTAGTTGCTCAAAACCTCGTTTCCGGCAACTTCGGTCGCTCGCGTCAAATTGACCCACCGTCTCCAGCCCGTGAGCATTGCGAATTCCTTCAGATTCCGCCATACTTAGTTGTTGGGTTGTGTGAACTGCGGTCCCGCCTGCCATTTCGGTGGATCGCTTGATTCGTCTCTTCGCCCACTACACCGTTTTTTTGAGAGGATTCCCAAGTGTTGATGATCCGTCTGGCGCGCGTCGGCGCCCGCAAGCAGCCCCACTACCGCGTCGTTGTCATCGAGAAGGATCGCGCCCGCAACGGCCGCTCCATTGAAGTTGTCGGCACCTACAACCCCCGCACCTCGCCCGCCTCGCTCGAACTCAAGCGCGACCGCATCGACTACTGGGTCGGAAACGGCGCACAGATGTCCGGCCGCATGGCGAAACTCGTCTCCCAGCCGGTCGCCGCCCAGCCAGCAGCCGTTGAGCCGGTCGCTGAGTCGACCCCCGCAGCCTAGTAGCTATTTAGTTATCTAGTAACCAGTTTGAAGTTCCCAAAGAATACTCCGGCGTCGGGTTCCCGTACCGTAGATTTCCAGAATCTTCGCGTAGACTTTTCAGAGGCTTGTTTGCAAAACTTGAGGCAGGCCTGAGTGTCCCCCCGGGTTTCCGGGGGTCACAGCGCAGTGCAGGCAGAACGTCGTCCTCCCTCCGATGGCCTTAATATAAGGCGGTTAAGACCAGGGACGGAATCGAGCCGGCGCGGCGTATTCCCGAGAGGTGTCTGTGATGACCGCAACTGCACCAACTGCCTCCGAACCAGCAGAGCTGATGAAACAACTTATTCTGGATATCGTCCAGGCGCTGGTAGACCAGCCCGACGACGTTGAAGTCCAGTTGATCGATGACAACGACTCCACCGTCATACGCCTTCGTGTCGCCCACCAGGATATAGGCAAGGTAATCGGCAAGCAGGGCCGCACGGCCCGCTCGCTGCGCACAATCCTGGGAGCCGCCAGCATGAAACTCCGCCATCGCTTCGCGCTCGACATCGTGGAAGACGGCGACGGACCGCCGACGGCCTGAAGCCCCAGCGGCCGCTCGATCCAGTCTTGTCCATGCCTCCCGGAAAAACTGTGCCTCAGCAGCAGGCGGATTTGCGCCAGCAGCGGAAATCCCGCGACCCAGGTACCATGCATTCCATGGAATCGGCTTCGCAATGGATCGTGCTGGCACGCATCCTTCGCCCTCAAGGGCGTAAAGGAGAGCTTCTCGCCGACCTCTTCACCGACTTCCCTGCGCGTTTTGGCCAGCACCCCCGCGTCTGGCTGGCTCCGCCCGGCTTCGCCGAGGCCGCGCCGGACGGTTCGCCGAACTCCGTTGCGCAGGCCGCGGCGGCCGAGCCGGCTGAGGTTGTCTCTCACTGGCTCCCGCTGGGCAGAAACGCAGGCCGCATCGTTCTCGGCTTTGCCGGCGTCGACAGCATCGAACAGGCCGAGAGACTTGCCGGCAAGCAAGTGGTCGTTCCTCTCGTCGAGCGGCTGCCGCTTGCGCCGGGCTCAGTCTACGTCTCCGATCTCATCGGGTGCACGGTCTACGACCGCGGCCTGCCCCTGGGTTTAGTCGAGGACGTCCAGTTCCCCACCTCGCCCGATGGCGCACGCCGCCTGGAAGAAGCCGTGCCGCTGCTTTCCATCGCTTCGCAGCAGGGCGGCGAGGTTCTGGTCCCATTCGCCAACGCCTACCTGCTCTCGCTCGACGTTGCCGCAAAGACAATCCGCATGGCCCTGCCGGAGGGACTCGCCGAACTCAATCGTTCCAGCAGTCAGTCCCCCGAAAAGGAATAGGCGACGCAGCCCAGGGTTGGGTTCGCGCTCGGAACATCAGGCCGCCCCAGGGTTAGGCAAGCAAAAGATCTCCCGGAAGGCCGCCGCAACGGCGAAACTGCTCTAAACTGCGAATGCGTCCCTAGCCCTGCACACCATGCGCTTCGACATCCTTACCCTCTTTCCGAAATTCTTCTCCGGGCCGCTCGATCACGGCATCCTGAGCCGGGCCATCGCCACCGGCGCGGTCGAGGTGGCGATGCACGATCTGCGCGACTTTACCCACGACCGCCATCGCACCGTCGATGACCGGCCCTTCGGCGGCGGTGAGGGCATGGTGCTCAAGGCGCAGCCCATCTTCGAGTGCGTCGAGACGCTGGGCGGGCCGGCGGGAGTGGGGATCGCCGCCAAGGCGGATCGCGATCTCGCGCGCCAGTCCATCATTCTGCTGTCGGCCCAGGGAAAGCGGTTCACGCAGGCTACGGCGCATCGCCTGGCCGCGCTGGAGCGCGTGGTGCTGATCTGCGGCCGCTACGAGGGCGTCGACGAACGCGTTGGCGAGCTGCTCGCGGACGAGGAACTCTCCATTGGCGACTACGTGCTCTCCGGCGGCGAACTGGCCGCGGCTGTGGTGCTCGACGCAACCGCGCGTCTGCTGCCCGGCGTGCTCGGCCACGCCGATTCATCGCGCTACGAGAGCTTCGGCCTCTCGGACGCCGACCTTGCCGGAGAATCTGATTGTCATCCTGAGCGGAGCGCGCAGTGCGCAGTCGAAGAGCCTGTCCTGAGCTTGTCGAAGGAACCTGCGTCTGTAAAATCGCCCGGTGTTCCGCGCTCCACCCACGGCGCGGGTGGTCTGCTGGACTACCCGCACTACACACGGCCGGCGGAGTTCCGCGGGGTCCCCATTCCCGAAGTCCTCGCCGGCGGAGACCACGCCGCCATCCGCCGTTGGCGCCGCCAGATGGCCCTCGCCAAGACCCTCCGCAACCGCCCCGACCTGCTCGCCAACGCCACCCTCAGCGACAACGACCGCGAGTTCCTGGCTACCCTCGCCGACCCGATTTCAGACCGTTAACTATTCCGGCTCGGCCGCTCGGGGTGCATCGTACAAGTGGAAGCTCCCTCCAATAATCCAGTCTTCTTCGAGGCGATCAGGCGTATATTGGCCGCGTACCGACCCAAGGGAGATTTATGAATCGTACGTGCCTGCAATTCTGCCTCGTTCTTCCCGCATTCGTGCTGTTCTCAACAAACTCCGCCCCAGCCCAGGATGTGCCCGCAGCCACCACGCAACAACAATGACCACACCAGCCACGTGCTCTTATGCACATCGATTTTCACTCAGATGAATTCTGCCAAGGGCAGCCGTGCACACGACATCTCCCTCCAAATGATCATCTCCGCTGCCGCCTTCCTGTACGAACATCCCGAGGCCGCAAACGACTCAGGAAAACAGAACGTCGCCGGGCTCAACGCTGCGCTGAATGTGTATGAGAAGTTCCTCGCCGCAGATCCCAAGGCGAAATCGTCCTTCTATGACAATCTGCTCAAGAAGCGGAGCGAGGGAAAGCTCGAGAAGGAAGTTGCCGATACATGCCCCAAGTAAGAGACCCGGTTGCGGCCCCAAACCTACTCAGAATCTGATAAACTATGGCTTCGAGTCTCGAACAGGAAAGTACCCATGTCCATTCATCCGATTATGCAGAAACTGGCCGCCAAACTTGAGCGGACAGACCACCCGGCCTTCGGCCCCGGCGACACCGTTCGCGTGCAGGTCAAGATCCGCGAGGGCGAGAAAGAGCGCCTCCAGGCCTTTGAGGGCATGGTAATCGCCACCAACAAGGGGCCGCAGGGCACCTTCACCGTGCGCAAGATGAGCTTCGGCCAGGGCGTCGAGCGCATCTTCCCCTACAACTCCAAGGTCGTCGATCGCATCGAGAAGCTTCGCTCCTACGAGGTGCGGCGCTCCAAGCTCTTCTACCTGCGCGGTCTGCGTGGCAAGGCCGCCCGTCTGCACGAGGTCGCCCGCCCCTCCTAAGTTTTCCTCCTCGTTCCAAAACTTGGGGCCACGGTTCGCCGTGGCCTTTTCCTTTTAATTCCCACTACCCCAGGCGGTACACTCGTACGCAGCATGGGCAGCGTCCTGCCAGTTTCGCCGCATACCGCGCACGCCATCACCGCCGCCACCGCCAAGCAGCGCATGCTCAAGCTGCTGGTGTGCAGCGATGCGCCCGAACAGGCCCTGCGCTACCGAGGCTTTCGCGTGATCGCCGGGGTGGACGAGGTCGGACGCGGCGCGCTCTTCGGCCCGGTCGTGGCTGCCGCCGTCATCCTGCCGGAGCGTCTCGGCTCGCTTGCCCGCGCCGGCCTGAAGGATTCCAAGCAGCTCACTCGCGAGCACCGCGAGAAGCTCGACCGCCGCATCCGCAAGATCGCCCTCGCTGTCTCGGTCGCCGAGGTCGACGCCGAAACCATCGACCGCGTCAACATCTACCAGGCCACGCGCATCGCCATGCTGGCCGCGGTCCAGGCGCTCACCGTCGTGCCGGACCACCTGCTCATCGACGCCATGCGGCTCGACCACCCCTGCGCCCAGACGCGCCTCTTCTACGGCGACGCGCTCTCGCTCTCCATCGCTGCCGCCTCCGTCGTCGCCAAGGTCCATCGCGACCGCCTGATGCGCGAACTGGACTCGCTGCACCCCGGCTACGGCCTCGCCTCGCACAAAGGCTACGGCACACCGCAGCATCGCCGCCAACTGCGCGAACTCGGTCCCTGCGCCCTTCACCGCCGCACCTTCGCGCCCGTGCGCGCGCTCATCGCCGGCGAACCCGAAGTCACCGCCCTCCTCTTCGACGAGGAAGCCATCCCCGACGACATCGTTCTCGACGACACCGACCTCGAAGCTGGCACCTGCCTGTAATCGCTGCCTCTCGCTAATGGACTCTCATTCGTCGTCATTCTGGCCGTAGGCCAGAATTCCCGAATTGCGCCGGACGGTCCTTCCCCCCGCGCCTTGCGCCCGTGTCCTGGGTTACGCTTGATACGACATGAACGATAAACCGCTTCGCAAACTCCTCTGCGTCACCGCCCATCCCGACGACGAATGCTTTGGCTTCGGCGGCGCCCTTATGCTCGCCGCGGAGGCCGGCTTTGAGACCTCGGTCGTCTGCTTCACCGACGGCCAGGCCGCCACCAACCGCGGCGCTTCCACCTCGCCCGAAGAACTGGGCCGCATGCGTCGAGCCGAGTTCGCCGCCTCCTGCGCGATCCTCGGCGTCACCCACTATGAGCTGCTCGATTACCAGGACGGCCAACTCGAGTTCGCCAACTTCTCCGAGACCGCCGCAAAGCTAGTCGAACGCATCCGCAGTTATCAGCCCCAGATCGTTCTCACCTTCGGCAGCGATGGCGGAATGAACACCCACGCCGACCACACCATGGTCTCGGCCTTCACCACCGCGGCCTTCCACTGGGCCGCATCGCCCAAGCGCTTCCCCGCGCTCGGACCCATCCACATCGCCCAGCGCCTCTTCTACAACACCAGCAACTTCTTCTTCCCCGGCCGTCCCGCGCCGCTGCCTGCTCCGTGGACGGTCACTCTGGACGTCAGCCGCGTGGAGCAGCGCAAGTTCGACGCCTTCCGCGCGCACACCTCGCAACTCCCCTTGATGGATAAGTTCGAGTCCTACTTCAGGAAGCGCGCCGGACTGGAGGTCTACACGCTCGCCAACTCGCCCAGCCCCGGCCCCGCAGTTCAAGCCACCGACCTCTTCGTTGGCCTGTGAAGAAGAATGAAACTCTGGATCGCCACCTGCGAGGTTAGCGTTGAGCCGGGAGTTCTTGACTCAGCAAGAACTGTTGCCTTCACGAATGTCGCAACGTGGGGCGAGACTTCTGAAGACGCGCTCAACTAGCAACTAACAACTAGCGACTAACAACTGCCCTACCGCATCTGGAACTCCGGCGACCCCATCACCAGCGCGGTCAGCAGATTCAGCATGTCGCCGGGATTCGTATTCTGCTCGCTCGCCTGCGCCATTTGCTGGTGGATTGACTGGTTGGTGTGCTCTGAAACCTCGCCCCCAATCAGTGTCGACTCCAGCACCTTGAGCGCAATCTCCGCGCCCGCCGGCGTCTGCGCCTGCGTCGATGGAGTTGTCTCGGTCAGCGCCGCCTCTGCAAAACCTGCGTGCCACGGACGCGCCGTTCCAGCGTTTGCCGTCTCCAGCGGCAGCGCCTGTTCGCTCATCAAGCCCAGCGCAACCACCTTCGGCGCATCGAACTTCTGGTTGGCGAACTTGCCGCTGGTCAGTTGATACGCAAAGTTCAGCCGGTCCACCAGCGCGCCCGTATTCATCCAATGGTACGCTGTAATGGAATAGCCGGTCGGCGGCAGCGCGTTGTAGAGCGGCATTCCCATGTTCCGCATGGTGTTGCCCAGCGCACCCGGATTCGACGGGTCGGTCAGCGTCGTCCGGTACGCCGAGGTCAGGAACTCCATCGGCGTCTTCACCTTATTGCGGAAATACTGTCTCGAGTTGAACTCCGGACTCGCGACCAGCGTGCGCAGCACCGCCTTGATGTCTCCGTCCGAGGCGAGGAACGACTTCGCCATGCGCTCCACCAGCGCCGGCGGCGGATCGTCGGCCACAAACCGCTGCGCAATCTCCCAACTGATGAAATGCGCTGTCTGCGGGCTGTGTGCTAGCAGGTTCAGCGCCTGCAGGCCCTCCTTCATGCCCTCGTTGCCGGGTGCGTTGGCCAGCGCAGCGGCCTTCTGTTCGGCCCCTGCCGCGGCGCCGCTCATTTGCATGCCGCCTATTTGCATGTCGTCCATTGGCGGCGCGGCCCTCGCCGCCAGCGTAGCGTCAATCGCCTGCGTCCCCTGGATCACAAACGCCGCTCCGCTCCCCACCGAATGTCCCATCCAGATCTTCGTCCCCGGCTCATGTTTCTTCGGATCGAACTGGAACGGCCCCGCCAGGTTGGGCTGGTTCACCGTCCATCCGGTCAGAATAGCCGACAGGTTGGTCACGTCCGCCTGCGTGTATCCGCCGTTCACCCCCACCGTGTGCAGTTCCATCACCTCGCGGCCGTAGTTCTCATTCAGGCCCCGGTTGCCGGGCTTCGACCGTGGATTCCCCGGGTTCACTCCGTTCGCCTGCGAGTCCGGCCCAATGCTCAACCAGTTGTCCAGATACACCATCATCGCCGGGCTCTGCGCGGTCGCCAGCAGCAGGTCGCCGAACTTGCCCAGCGCGTTCTTGCGGATAGCGTCCCGCTCGTAGCTGGTGGTGTACCACTGGTCGGAATCCTTCGCAATGTAGATGTTGAAGTGATTGAACCAGAAGTCCGTCATCACCTCCTGCAACTGCCGCTCGCTCAGGATCGCCCGCACCATCTTGGCCTGCGCCAGCTCCTGCCCAATCTGGTACTGCGCGCCGATGCCCGCCGCCATTCCCAGAAAAATCTCGCGCTCGCGCGGCGTGAAATCCGCCAGCAGCAGGTTCTTCTGGTCGCCGGCCACGTTGCCGGTAAACGCGATCCGGTCCTCCACCGGCATCTGGATCAGTGCCGCCATGCGCTGGTTCTTGGGGCTAGCAAACAGTTCGCCCGCAATTCGCGCCGCTACAATCTGGCCCTCCTGCTTGTCGGCCGCCTTCTCCGCGTCGCTCGGCTCCGGCGGCAGATTTCCGCTTGCATCCGCCTTGCGCGCAGCCTGTTCCTTGCGCAGCTTCGCTAGCTGCACCTCGTACATCGCCGCCAGCAGTGGGTCGGCCGGCATCGGCCGCTTGCCGTCGGCCACCTGCTGTATCGTTCCCCGGTCCGGAAACACCTGTAGCGCCTGTTCGGGCGTCATGTTCAGTGTGGGAAAGTCGGCCAGCCGCCGGTCCAGCGCCGGGTCCTTGATCGCATCCGGGTTCAACTGCTGCTCGAACCACTTGTCCGCACCCATCGCCAGCACCCGATCCAGGTCACCCGGTCGCGACCCAAAGGTGAATCGGTCCAGCAATTGCAGCGCGCGCTCACGCTCAGTCAGCGGAACCAGCGCAGCGGCCTTGGGTGCTGCCGCTTTCCGCGTCCCAACCCTGGCTTTGGCCGCGGGCGTCTTGCTGGAAGCACCTGGGGTCGCAGGCTTCTGCCGCACAATCGGCGCTGCCGCACCGCCCTGCGCTTGCGAGTCTTGCGCCTGCAGCGATGTCGCAGCCACGGAACCGAGCGCCAGGAAAACGACCAGAGTTCTGTGCATGGCGGGCCTCTCCCTTAGCTTAGACCGTAAACCAGCGGGCTTAGTTGCGCGCCTGTCCCATATCTCAGGACGTGGACACAGCCGCCGGGGCTGGTTTAGCCACGTCCCTTGCTTTCTTCGCCCGATGCATCGCAGTCCACACCACTCGCGCCAGCAGCAGCGCGGTCAGCACCAGCGTAAACGGCAGCGGCGCCCGCACACCCTTCTTCACCAGCCACCAGTAGTGGACGCATCCGGCCGCAGCCGCCGCATACACGGCCCAGTGCACGCGCCGCCAGGCTTTTCCGCCCATCCAGCGCATCACCAACGCCGGGGACGTCACCGCAAGCACCAGCAGCAGCGTCCATGCAAACAGTCCCACCTGGATGAATCGCCGCTTCTTCAGGTCGTCCAGAATCGTGGGCCAAACCGCCTTCCACTCGTCCATGATCGCACCCGGGTGTCCGGCGCGCAGCCCCGCCCACACCGTCGGCAGATCGTAGCCGGAGAACAGAAACAGGTACGTCGCCAGGTGCAGCGTCGCATAGAAGAACGCGTACAGCCCCAGCAGCCGCCGAAACCGGATCAGGTTCGCCAGCTTCGGGTGCAGCCGCCGCACCGGCGTCACCGCCAGCGACGCCATCAGCAGGAACAGCGCCCAGTAGCCGGTCTGGTGCGTGATGTAGTTCACCGGGTCCGCCATCAGCCCAAACGCGCCCGAGCGATACTGCTGCAGCAGCTCCAGAAACGGCAGCAGGCACACCACATGCACCAGCGCCTTCACGTACGGAATCCAGCCTGTCGGCATGTCGTCCTTAGTAGTACTTCCTCAGGTCCATCCCCGCATACAGGCTCGCCACCTGGTCGCCGTAGCCATTGAACATCTGTGTCGGAATGGTCTTTGGAAACGCGCTTGAATCGATCCGCCGCTCATGCGATTGCGGCCCGCCATTGTCAACGTTGGGGTTAACGTTGGAGTAAAACCCATAAAAAGGCGGGTTCGCATCGTTCCAGAGGGTGTGCGGCTGCTTGTCGGTGAAGTTGATCTTCACGATGGACTTCGCGTTCTTGAAGCCATACTTCCACGGACTCACTACGCGGATGGGCGCGCCGTTCTGGTTGGGCAGCGCCTCGCCGTAGCAGCCGAACGTCAGCAGGCACAGCGGGTTCATTGCCTCATCCATCCGCAGCCCCTCGGAATACGGCCAGTCGAAGCCGCCGGGCTTGTCGGGCATATCGCTCGACTTGTCGTCGGAGAGAAACTGCACATACTTGGCACTCGGCAGCGGCTCTGCCCACGCGATGAACTCGCTCAGCGAGTAGCCGTCCCACGGAATCACCATCGACCACGCCTCCACGCAGCGATGCCGGTAGACGCGGCTCTCGATCGGCCGGTACTTCATGATGCTGTCGATGTCGGCTGTCTTCTTTTGCTTCACCAGCCCGGTCACTTCAACCGTCCACGGCCGCGTGTGCAGCGTGTGCGCGTACTTCGCCGGATCGCCCTTGTCGGTCCCGAACTCATAGAAGTTGTTGTAGGTCGTCGCCTTGGAAAACGGCGTCTGCGCGTCCGGCACAGTATACTTCGACGGCACAGTCGCCAGTTTCTCGTCCGCATGCACCGCGCCGGGATGAATCAAGCCCGGAACCTGCTTCAGCACCAGCGCTCCCACACCCAGCGCCGTCGCTCCGGTAAGCACGTCCCGCCGGCTGAAGAACTTCTGCCTCGGCGTAATCTCCGACGACACAATCTTCCCTTCGATACCGCCATTCCTGATCAGCATGTTGCTCCCTCCTGCGCTCCGACCGTCCAGGCCGGGACAGCAACCGCGTGGCCCCACAGCTTAGACTATCCAATTACGCAATACGGTTCATCTTGGATTGGCAGCCTTACCCGGAGGGATCGGGGCTCATTCCTCCGCCGGCCCGCTGCACCCACTCGCGCACCAGGTAAATCGCCGTTCCAACCGCAAGCACCGCGCCCGCGCCCGCAATCTCCCGCAGAAAGTGCGGCCGCTCCACCAATATATAGAGGAACCCCGCAATCGCCACCAGCGGAGGCAGCGGATATAGCCAGATGCGGAACGGCCGCTTCATCTCCGGCTGCGTCCGCCGCAGATAGATCACGCCGGCATGCTGCATCAGGAACTGCAACAGAATCCGCAGGACCACCAGCGCGGCAATCACGTCCGCCAGTGAGAAGAAACAGAAGCAGATGGCCGCCGCGCCCAGCATCAGCAGAGAAACATTGGGAAAGCCCTTCCGATGCAGCTTGCCGAATACGCGGAAGTAGTTGCCGTCGCGCGCCGCCGCATAGGGTATGCGCGAGTAGCCCAGCAGCAGCGAGAACACGCCGGAGAACGCCGTCATCATCACCAGTCCCGCCGCCACTCTGCCCAGCGCTGGCCCCACCCGCGGCCCGTACGCCACCTCCATGAAACGGGAGATCACCGCGCGGCGCGCGTCTTCATTCTGCGCTCCCACCAGCCCCTGCCACGGCAGCACGGCCAGCACCGAGATGTTCATCGCCAGGTAGATGGCCGCGACCAGCGCAATCGAGATCAGAATCGCTCGCGGCACCGTGCGCGCCGCGTCCTTCACCTCGGCGCCCAGAAACGTGATGTTGTAGTAGCCCCAGTAGTCGTAGGTCGCGAACATCATGGCCGAGCCCAGCCCCAGAAAGAACGCCGGGGTCAGATGAAACGCGCCCGGCGGGAAGGCGAACGCCTGGCTCAGATGTCCGCGGACCGCGCCGGTCAGCACAATCCACGTCATCAGCGCCATTACCGAGCACCACATCGCCGCAGTCGCAAATCGCAGGTCGGTCAGCCCGCGGTACAGCAGAAACACCACCACCAGCAACGCCGCAATGGCCAACCCCGTCGCCGGTCCTACCGCAATGCCCGCTCTAAGTCCGCCCACATGCAGCATCCGCGCCGCGGTGTGGCCGCCCAGCGACGGGAACACGTACGTCCCGTACTGGCTTAGTCCAATGCATCCCGACGCTGCCGACAGCGGCGCCGAAAAGCTAAGTTGAAACACGTAGAGGAACGCCAGAAATCGCCCAGCCTGGCCCTTCCCGTCGCGGCCTCCATAGATTCTCCGCAGAAAGGCGTACGAACCGCCCGCCTCCGGCATAGCCGCGCCCAGTTCCGCCCACACCAGCCCGTCGCACAGCGCCAGCCCCGCGCCCAGAATCCAGCCCAGCATCGCCTGTGGCCCGCCCATCGCCGCCAGGATCAGCGGCAGCGTAATAAACGGCCCCACGCCGATCATGTCCAGCATGTTCAGCGCCACCGCGCCGCGCAGGCTCAGGCTGCGTTCAAGCCGCGGCTCGCCCGGCATTTCGATCGATGTCTCCGGCGTTTCGATGCTTCTGAGTCTAGCCCATCCTTTTGAGCACGGCAGCCCGTCAGCGCTTGAGCCCCTCGCATGACAGCGACCCGCCGCTTGAGCGACACTGTCAGGGATCAAAAACTGGAGCTAACCCGATGATTTCCGGATCCCGCGAAAAAGACATGATCGAAGCCGCCGACCTGCTGCTCGATGCTCGCCGCACCCACACTCCCATCGCCGACCTGCCCCCCGCGCTGCAGCCCACTTCGCTCGAAGAAGTGGCCCGCGTTCACCAGGAGATGGCCCTCGCCTACGAAGACATCGGCGGCTGGAAGATCGGCGCCGGCGCACCCGACGCCACTCCCTTCTTCGCGCCTATGCCGCGTGCGTGGATGGCCGCCAGCGGCGCGGTCCTCAGCGGCCCGCGCTACCGCTATCGCGTACTCGAGTGCGAAATCTCCTTCCTGGTCGGCCAGGATCTGCCCCCGCGCCAGCAGCCCTACACTCGCGAAGAAGTCCTCGCCGCCATGGCCAGTTGCCATCCGGCGATCGAAGAGCTGGAGTCCGGCCTGATCGACCCCAAGGCCGCCAACAACTTCTCCGCGCTCGCTGACTTGCAGATGCACGGAGGCTTCATCCACGGCCTGGCCTGTGCGGACTGGAAGAGCCTCACTTTTGCAACCGAAACAGTTACACTCTCCATCGACGGTGTCGCCCGAGTCGAACGCACCGGCTCCAACACCTCCGGCGACCTGCTGCGGTTGCTTCCTTACCTCGCCAACGAAGGCGCCGCGCGCACCGGCGGGCTCCGCGCCGGCCAGTGGATCACCACCGGAAGCTGGACCGGAAACACGCCCGCCCCCGCCGGCTCGCACGCGAAAGCCTGCTTCGCCCACGCAGGCAGCGTCACTCTTCGCTTCGCCTGAGGGTCCCACGATGCCCGCAAAATCCACCCGCCGAACCTTCCTCAAGCTCTCCGCCGCAGCCGCGTCTGTGGGCGCTGCGCGGCTCGCACACGCCGCTCCTTCCTCCACACAGGTCTCAATCATCACGAAAGAACCGGGAATATCCGAAAGCGAGCCGGTCCATTGGGCGATCGGAAAGCTGAAAGAGGCACTGACGGCAAGAGGGATCCTTGCAAGCAATCCATCGGTAGAATACGGCGTCACTACCCATATCATCGCGGTCATGCAGGCCGAGGCTGCATGGAAAGACTTTGGTGTTCGCGTCCCTACCCAGCCGGAGACAGTTGCTCTCGTCCCCTGGTGGCTCAACAACAGCCTGCCGTATATAGTTGTCGCCAGTGTTGATGTACGCGGCCTGGTCTACGGCCTGCTCGAACTCGCCGACCGCGTCCGCCTCGGCGACGATCCCGTCAGCGCGCTTCAGCTGCCTGCGCCACTGATCGAGACCACCCCCAACAAAGTCCGCAGCCTCGCCCGCCTGTTCGTCTCCGAGACCGAAGACAAGCCCTGGTTTTACGACCGCATCTTCTGGACCAACTATCTCGACACGCTGGCTGCCGCGCGCTTCAACCGCTTCAACTTTTCCGTTGGCCTCGGCTACGACTTCCCCCGCGGCGTCATCGGCGACTACCTTAACTTCCCCTACCCTTACCTCGTCGAGGTCCCCGACTACCCGCAGGTCCACGTCGAACCCGCTCTCCAGCCCGGCGAGCGCCAGCGCAACCTCGAAACCCTCCGGTTCATCGCCGCTGAAACCGCGCGCCGCGGCCTGAACTTCCAACTCGGCATCTGGACCCATGCCTACCAGTGGACAGACAGCCCGCACTCCGACCACCACATCGTCGGACTCACGCCGCAGATCCACGCCGCCTACTGCCGCGACGCGCTCGCGCTCCTGCTCAAGGAATGCCCGCAGATCACCGGCCTCACGCTGCGCATCCACGGCGAGAGCGGCATCCCCGAAGGCAGTTATCCCTTCTGGCAAACGCTCTTCGAGGCGATCCCTGCCGCACGCACGCCGGACGGCAAACCACGCGTCATCGAGATCGACATGCACGCCAAGGGACTCGACCAGCGCATGATCGAGATCGCCCGTGCCACCGGCATGCCCGTCAAGGCCGGTGCCAAGTTCTGGGCCGAGCACCTGGGCCTCGGCTACCAGCAGGCCGACATCCGCGCCACCGAGTACCCGCGCGAAGGCGTCACCGGCGCCTTCGCCGTCTCCGCGGGCGCGCGTAACTTCACCCGCTACGGCTACGGCGATTTCTATCAGCAGAACATCGGACTCGACCTGCTCTACCGCGTCTGGCCGGGGACCCAGCGCCATCTGCTCTGGGGCGATCCCGCACTCGCCGCCGGCTATGGCCGCGCTGCCAACTTCTGCGGAGCCGCTGGCCTCGAACTCATGGAACCGCTCAGCTTCAAGGGCCGCGAAGGCTCCGGCCATCCTGGCGGTCGCAATGCCTACGTCGACGCATCGCTCGCCAGCGTGAGCAACGCCGTTGTCATTCCACAGCATTCGACGCTTGCGTCGAGTGCGGAGGAATCTGCTTCTCGAACATCCGACCTCGACACCGCCAAATTCTCCCTCACCTACCTCCTCTGGGGCCGCTACCTCTACAACCCCGACACCGCCCCCGACCTCCACCACCGTTACCTCGCGCAGGCCTTCGGCCCCGCGCTGGGGACCGCGCTCGCTGCCTCCAGCCGCATCCTCCCGCTGGTCACCACGGCGTGGTGCCCCTCCGCCTCCAACCACGAGTTCTGGCCGGAGATGTTCACCTCCCTTTCCATCCTCCCGCCCCTCGGCCGTCCGCTCTACACTGACTCGCCCGCACCGCACAATGTCAGCGCCATCTCGCCGCTCGATCCGCAACTCTTCACCACCATCGACCAGCACGCCAAAGACCTCATCTCCGGCACACTAAACGCCCGCTACAACTCCAGCGAAGTCATCGCCTGGCTCGAAGCGATGGTCGCGACCTCCACTCGCGGCCTCGCCGCAGCCCGCTCCGCCGCCGGCTCCAGGGCGCGCACACCCGAGTTCCGCCGCGCCGAAGAAGACATCCTCATCCTCAACGGCCTCGGCGCCTACTACGCCAACCTCTTCCGCGCCGCACTCGACTATAGCGTCTATCCGGTAAGCCCCGCCGCCGACACTCAGTCCCTCGCCGCCTATCGCAAAGCCCGCGATGCCTGGGCCACTATGTCCACACGCGCCCAGACCGTCTACGCCCCCGACATCAGCTACGGCTCGACCCCCTTCCGCCGCGGCCATTGGGCTGACCGGCTCGCCGCAATCGACTCCGACATCGCCGCTCTCGAAAGGTACTATGCCGAGCCCCATTCATTCGATTTAATCGTGCTACGCAAGCCAGTCAAACCCATTCCCCGCCCCACCATCGCCGCAAAACATACGGCCCCAGAATCCTTCCACCCCGGCAGCGATCTCGCCCTCACGATCGCCACTCCGCCGGCAGTCGCCGAGGCCGTCCTATGGTATCGCCACGTCAACCACGGCGAGCGCTGGCTCTCTACGCCGATGCAGCACACCGCCTCTACCCACACCGCTGCCATCCCCGCCGCGTACACTCGCTCACCCTACCCGCTGCAGTACTACTTCGAACTCCGCACCGCGACCGCAGCCACGCTCCACCCAGCCTTCAATCCAACCCTCAGCAACCAGCCTTACTATGCGGTGTACATGCGAACCTGAAAGAGTACGATTCTTCCATGGATGACGATCCGAAGAACCCGAATGCATGGTGGGCAGTAAAGTTTCGCTGGCCAGAAAATATGGATCCGAAGAGTTGGAGTAAAGCACAGAAGAAGCGGATGGCATGGATCTTCGCGATCGAGCTTCTGTTCGCTTTGATTGTGATCTTTTACATGAATAAGCTGATGCAAATGCGCTGATTTCACCGCTCACATCCTCCGCTCTCCTCGCACATTCCCCACCTGACGGATTAGCATAGAGGCATATGTCTACTACACTTCCCGCCGGCGTCACCTTCGCCGCGCCCATCGCTCCCCGTTACGCCCAAATCCTCTCGCCTGAAGCCATCGCCTTCATCGTCCGCCTGCAGCGCAGCTTCAACGCGCGCCGCAAGCAGCTCCTCGCCGCCCGCGCCGTCCGCCAAGCCACGCTCGACGCCGGCGCCAGGCCCGACTTCCTGCCTGAGACGAAACACATCCGCGAATCCGAATGGACCGTCGCGCCACTGCCCGCCGACCTGCTCGACCGCCGCGCCGAAATCACCGGCCCGGTCGACCGCAAGATGATCATCAACGCGCTCAACTCCGGCGCCAAAGTCTACATGGCGGACTTCGAAGACTCCACCACGCCCCTCTGGGACAACCTGCTCGACGGCCAGCTCAATCTCGTCGACGCGGTCCGCCGCACCATCACCTACGAAGACCCAACCACCAAAAAGAGTTACAAACTCATCGACTCGCCCGCGGTCCTCTTCGTTCGCGCCCGCGGCTGGCACCTCGACGAGCGCCACATGACGGTCGACGGAGAGCCGATGTCCGGCAGTCTCTTCGACTTCGGCCTCTACGCCTTCCACAACGCGAAGGAACTCATCAGTCGCGGCTCCGGCCCCTACTTCTACCTGCCCAAATTGGAGTCGCACCTCGAAGCGCGCCTGTGGAACGACGTCTTCGTGCAGGCCGAATCGGAGCTCGGCATCCCGAAGAACTCCATCAAGGGCACCGTCCTCATCGAAACCATTCTCGCCAGCTTCGAAATGGATGAGATTCTCTACGAGCTCCGCGACCACTCCGCCGGCCTCAACTGCGGCCGCTGGGATTACATCTTCAGCTTCATCAAGAAATTCGCCGGCGACACTTCCGTCATTCTTCCCGACCGCGGCCAGGTCACCATGACCACCCACTTCATGCGCAGCTACTCCAAGCTCTGCATCAAGACCTGCCACCGCCGCAACGTCTCCGCCATGGGCGGCATGTCCGCGCTCATCCCCATCAAATCCGATCCCATCGCCAATGAGAAGGCCATCGCCGGCGTCCGCGCCGACAAGGAACGCGAGGCCGCCGACGGCCACGACGGCACCTGGGTCGCGCATCCCGGCCTCGTCCCCGTCGCGCTCGAAGTCTTCAACCGCGTGATGCCGCAACCTAACCAAATCTCCAAGCAGCTTCCTGACTACACCTGCACCGCCGCCGACTTGCTCCAGGTTCCCCCCGGCACCATCACCGAGGCCGGCCTCAAGCAGAACGTCGCCGTCGGCCTCGGCTACGTGGAAGCCTGGCTCCGCGGCATCGGCTGCGTGCCTCTCTTCAACCTCATGGAGGACGCCGCCACCGCGGAGATCTCTCGCGCGCAACTCTGGCAGTGGGTCCACCACGGCGCCAAGATCACCGACGGCCCCAACGCCGGCACGCCCATCACCGCCGCCCTGGTCGAAAAGACGATCGCCGACGAGCTTGCCGCCACGTGCCCCAAGGTCGATGACGTCCGCTTCTCCGCCTACCAGCGCGCCGCCGCCCTCATGCGCAAGCTCATCGAGTCGTCCACTTTCCCTGAGTTCCTCACCGTCCCCGCCTATGCCGAGGTGCTCGCCGCCGAAAGGTTCTAGCTTGCTCGCGCGCGCCTCATGCGGCCGCTGTTTCCTTCTGGTTGGGCGCGCCTTTGCCGGTCGTAATCAGGTTGCGCAGGCTGTCGTTGATATAGAAGCCCCACGCGCCGGAGCAGCCGCCGTAGCATTCGAACGCCGGCACCAACCCGACGTGCGTAAAGCGCACCTCGGTCTTGCCGTCCTTCTTCGCGATCTCAAAGACGATGTCGGTGCCATTCCACTCAGTCTTGTCTTTGACAAAGTTGAGCTCTGCATCCGTTACGTGCCAGACGACTCTCTTCCCCGGCACGAACTCCGTGATCTTCTGCGTGGTACGGTGAACGTCCTTGTACCGGTACGTAAACACCTCGCCGAGTTGGTCGGTACGTCCGTCAATTTCTCCGGACCACCACCCGCGAACGTTGTTAATCGCGTCAAAAGCTTCTTCCGGAGTTTGATCTACCGTAAAGCTCGTAGTGAGACTTTGATCGTTCATCGTCGGTTCTCCTTTGCTTTATGACTTTATGATCTGTTACCGGCTGCCGCCTTCCGCTTGCTTGCGAACGCGATCATGCATCGAGGTCCAGCCTTTGTTCATCCCTGCCTTGTGCTCGTCGGAGACGAACCCGAGCGCGGTGTGCTTGAACGCGATCAGCGTTCCGCCATCGACTTCGCTCAGCCGATACTGCACGTTCGAAACCATCGGGAACGAGGCGAACAAGGGCCCGGCAAATTCCAGCAGCGTGGGCCGCTTGATGGCCTGGACGTTGGCCCAGAAATGCCCATTGCCGTCGCCCAGGTCGCGGTACCACCTGCCGCCCGGCCACGCTTCAATCTTCATGTTCAGAGACTTTCCCTCCGGCGTCTCGTTGCCGGGCCCCAGTTGCTCCAGCAACGCGGCGAAGGTTACATCCAGGGGTGCCTGGACACGAATTTCCTGGTTAATCGTAAGGGTCAGGTTTTCGAGGGTCTGGTCGGTCGCAGTCATCACTTCTTCTCCTTGAGTTCTTGAGGATTCACATCTGAGCCGTGGCGGACAATCGCTTCCGCACGTTCCTTCACTCGGTTCAACTGGTGCTGCCAGTAGCGTTCAAACGTCCCCGCCCACTCATGCAGCGGGCGTATCGCCTCAGCATTGGTCCGGTACAGCTTCTGGCGGCCCTGGCAGCGCATCCGAACCAGCCCTACGTCGCGCAACACCCGCAGGTGTTTGGAGACGGAAGGCTGCCCCATGCGGAGCGCTGCCACAATCTCCCCAACCGGCCGCTCGGTCTCACCAAGATAGCTCAGAATCTCCCGCCGGCGGGGTTCGGCAACCGCGTTGAAGGCGTCCGAAGTTGTGCTCGCTCGTGCCATGGCAAAACAATACATACCTATATGGGAATATGTCAAGCTCGCTTTCGATTCTTTTTTCTTTCCGCTGCCCTGCCTGGGCCGAATCGCTCGTCCACCCTGGAGCCATAACTTCCTCGCCAATAATCAATTACTTACATCTTGACAGCCCGCTCAGGAATCTCAATCATCTGATGTATCTGTCTCCGAGGTGTCCTTTGGCGCGTCCTTACTGGTCCGGCCACATCCAGATTTCTCTCGTCTCCTTCGGCGTCAAGCTGTTCGTCGCCACTGAAGCCAAGGGCGAGATCCGCTTCCACCAGATCAGCCGCTCCACCGGCGAGCGCGTGCGCCACCAGAAGGTCCTGGCCTCCGCCCTCGAAGAGGCCCCTGGCGAAGCCGCTGCGCCGGTCGAGAAGGATGAGATCGTAAAGGGCTACGAATACAGCAAGGACCAGTACGTCATCATCGAGCCTTCCGAAATCGCCAATCTGCGCGTGCCCTCCAAGCACACCGTCGAAATCCAGCAGTTCGTCTCGCTCGACGAGCTCCCGCCCGAGTACCTTGAGAAGCCCTACTTCGTCGTCCCCGAGAACGACATTCAGGGCGAAGCCTTCGCCGTCGTTCGCGCTGCGCTGGCCAAGTCGAAGAAGGCAGGCCTGGGCAAGATTGCCTTCAGCGGACGCGAGCACATCATGGCCATCACCGCCGCGCCCGGTGACGCCGCCGGCATGATGGCCTACACCATGCGCTACCAGGAAGAACTCCGCAAGCCGGCGGAATACTTCAGCGACATCAAGAAGGTCGCCATCGACCAGGAATCGCTCGCGCTCGCCGAGTCCCTCATCAAGAAGCGCACCGCGAAGTTCGACCCCGCCAAATTCACGGACGGCTACGAAACCGCGCTCAAGGAACTCGTCGAAGCCAAGATCAAGCACCTGCCCATCCCGCAGGACGAGGTCGTCGAACCGAAGCGTGGCCAGGTCATCAACCTGATGGACGCGCTGCGCAAGAGCGTCCAGGGCGCTGGAGCCGCGCCGGCCACCGGCAAGAAGAAGCCACCGGTGAGCGTGAAAGAAGTCCCTGCCGCCAAGTCCACCAAGGGCATCGCGCTCGTCAAGTCCGTCGCAAAGGCCGCCCGCCGCAAGTCCGCCTGAAGCGCTTGCATATTCGCGGCCGGCGCACGCATCCTAAAGAGCCAAGGGTGAACCGATGGCTGCGTCGACCGCAAAGAAGGCTGTAAAGAAGACCGAGAAGAAAGCCGCCAGGCCCAAACCAACCAAGACCTCCGCCGACACCGCATCCAACGCCGTCGATGAGCAGCTCGCGCGCTACCGCTCCATGCGCGACTTCCACGTCACCGCGGAACCCAGCGGCGGCAAGAAGTCGGCATCGCCCCAAAAGAAGAACGCCGCCACACAACTCCCATTTGTCGTGCAGAAGCACGCAGCCTCCCACCTGCACTACGACTTCCGCCTCGGCTGGAACGGCGTGCTCAAATCCTGGGCCGTCGCCAAGGGCCCCAGCTACGTCGTCGCCGACAAGCGCCTCGCCGTGCAGGTGGAGGACCACCCCATGGAATACGGCGGCTTCGAAGGCGTCATCCCCAAAGGCCAGTACGGCGGGGGCACCGTGATGATCTGGGA
>Ga0182030_10008398_pt1 | contig 21376 bp, 17 predicted proteins | sample 812S3MmetaG_FD_121299 | JGI IMG/M metagenome (GOLD analysis project Ga0182030, IMG submission 121299) | Permafrost microbial communities from Stordalen Mire, Sweden - 812S3M metaG (Illumina Assembly) | ecosystem: Environmental > Terrestrial > Soil > Wetlands > Permafrost | place: Sweden...
CGCGTCCTCTGCGCCAGTGCCCAGTCCCCAAAACTCGCCTGCTTATCTTCCGGTTGTTGCATCCCTTTTTAACCCAGCCGACCCCACCTGCGTTCAATCATTTCGCAGAGATCTCCTTCGGGATGGTCACGGATGCGTCCAATAAAAATGAAAATGCCCTAACTTGTGCCAACGAGATGCTCCAAAATCTGCACCGCGTTCCACGCCGCGCCCTTGAGCAACTGATCGCCGCTGATGAAAAGCGCCAGCCCGTGCGGATTCGATAAATCCTGCCGGATGCGTCCGACGAGCACGTCGTACTGGCCGCTTGCTTCCAGCGGCATCGGGAAATGATTCTTCTCGCGGCTGTCGACCACCTTCACGCCCGGCGCCTTCGAGAGAATTTCCCGCGCTTCTTCGGGCGAAAGCTTCCTCTTCGTCTCGATCACAATCGATTCGCTATGCGCGCGCAAGACCGGCACGCGGATGCAGGTCGCGACAATAGGCAGGTTCGGTTCGTGGAAAATCTTCCTCGTCTCCTCGATGACCTTGTTCTCCTCCTCGTTGTAGCCGTTTTCCGCGATGGCCGTGTTATGGGAGAAAACATTGAACGCAATCTGGTGCGGAAAAACTTCCTTCTTCAACGGCTGGCCCGCCGCAAAAGCGCGCGATTGGGTTTCGAGCTCCGCCATGGCCTTCGCGCCCGCGCCGCTCGCGCTTTGGTAAGTGGAAACAATGATCCGCTCGATGTGCGCGGCCTGGTGCAGAGGCCAGAGCGGCACGCCCAGAATGATCGCCGAGCAGTTCGGCACCGAAATGATTCCGTGGTGATGCTTGAGATCGCCGGGGTTGATTTCAGGGACGACCAGCGGCACGTCCTCTCTCATGCGAAACGCGGAGGAGTTGTCGATCATCACCGCGCCCGCCTTCTTGCACGCCTCCGCGAACTCACGCGAGCGGGTCGCCCCGGCGCTGAAGAGCGCGTAGTCGATATCCGCGAATGCTGACGCGCGCAGTTCCTCGATCGGCAAATGTTTGCCGTTAAACTCCACGGTCTTGCCCATCGACCGCGACGACGCCAGCGGCTTCAAATGGCTGACCGGAAAGTTCCGCTTCTCCAGCGTGCGAAGAATCTCCTGCCCCACCGCACCGGTGGCGCCGACAACTGCAATGCGATACGAATTCATGAGTCGGTCAGTATACGTCAATTATCGACAAGGAAGCAATCCGGTCGTAGAACATGCGGAAGATCACATGAGCCCTGCTAAAACCTACGGATTCATGTTCGTGGGAATCCTTGCGGGCATTGTTTTAGACTTGGGCCACGCCTTCTTTCCCAAGCTCGTAGACCAAAACGTCGCCTTCCACGTTATTTGCGTAACGGTCGGCGCCATCTCGTTCCCCGCCGCACTTTTCATATCGCTCATTGGCTTGTCCAGCCCAACGACGCCGGGTCGATTGTTTGTCGTGCCGGCGCTGCTGAGTCTCTTTTTCGTCATAGGATCGCTTGGCGGCGGTATGAGTAAGCTCGTAAGCCTTACCATCCTGGATCAATTTACTCAGGACGTGACTCAAGAAGTCAGTTCCCACTCTCGGACGAGCCTCCCCCAAATGGACGCCTCGGACGAGGTGCACCGCAAAATCGCATCAAATATTTATGCGCGGGATGGGTATTTGACGGCATATCGGGTGCAAGACGGAAAGCTTGTCTACTATCAGCCGACGGAAGCGGAGGTTTCCGAAAGGAATAAGGCACTCGACGTAAAAAAACAATTAACGCAGGGCACTGCTGAGGTGCGGAAATCGATCCGAACCAATACTCGCCTGGTTCTTCTTTACTTTGGCATTCGCGCCAGCGCGTTCTTTCTTGTCTTTCTGATTGGTATTCTTTGGATCGGCCTGAGGAGGCCGCCTTCCGTGTATTTCTCATCGTGACGGAAACATACCTTCGCGTCTATTCTCCTCCCGATGCAGCTTCTCATGCAATATCTCGTTATCGGCCTCGGCGGCGCTCTCGGCAGCATGTTGCGCTTCGGTTTGGGCAGCCTAATCGACTCGAACATACAGAAGGGCGGCTCCGCTTTCTCCTGGGGAACCATCATCGTCAACATCACGGGCTGCTTCGTCATCGGCTTCATCTGGACGATTTCCGCGACGGAGGGCCGGATTCTTCTCAGCAGCTATACTCGCAGTTTTATCCTGATTGGCATTCTCGGTGGCTACACCACGTTCTCCTCGTTCGGCCTTCAGACTCTCTTGCTGGTGCAGGCCGGTCAGCGGTGGGAAGCGGCGGCCAACGTGTTGCTTTCGGTTGTGCTATGTTTGGTGGGAGTCTGGCTCGGCGCGATGCTGGCCAACTCGTTGAATCAAATGAGGTAGTCAAAACTTTTCCGAAAAATTCCGTTAATTTGGTACATTTGGTAATTCCGTAATTCTCCTTATGCAAATTCCTGAAGACGCCGTTCTGCTCCGCATTTTCATTGGCGAAAGCGATCGCTGGGAACACAAGCCGCTTTACGAAGCCATCGTCCTCAAGGCGCGCGAAATGCACCTTGGCGGCGCGACCGTCCTGCGCGGGCCGATGGGTTACGGGAAGACAAGCCGCCTGCACACGGCGAAAATCCTCAATCTTTCCACCGATCTCCCGCTGGTCATCGAGATTGTCGACAGCGAGGCCAACATCAACGCGTTCCTTCCGGTTCTCGACGGCATGATCACCGGCGGCCTCGTCACGATCGAGAAGGTGAAAGTCCTTCACTACCGCGGCGAGGCCAAGGGCGCTTAACTTTTCTTAGCGGTGGTGTCCGCCACCGGTATGAAATGTGCCCGACGACACAGAAGCACTGCGACCTCCGCCGGAGTGACCTCCGGAACGGCTCACACTGGCAACGGCATGACTGCTTGTTACGTGAGAAGTGCCACTGAACCATGATGATAGTCGCTATCATAGTGATGGTAGCCGTGGTGATAATACCCGCGGTCATAGCCATAAAATCCGACATCGACCGCAGGACCGCCGTAATAATAGCCATCATCGGCATAATAACCCGGATAGCCAGGCCCATAATCCCCGACGTAAGCTGCGCATCCCGTCAGCAATACTGGAAGTGCCAATGCTAGAAATATTGGTTTCATAATGACTTCTTTCCGAGGCTACAGGCCTCTTCGGTAATTTAAGCCCGGCCAGTGCCTTGGCAATGAACTGTAAGTCTTGGAAATCGTTAACGCTTGGAATTAGCCGCCCCAAACTTGCGTTTGATAAACGAAACCATCTCAACGGATTCGGGCACATGGAGAAGCCATGTCAGCCCGAAATAAACCGCGCACGCCGCACCAATATTGAGGAAAAGAAGCGCCGCCCCGAGCAGCGAATGGGTCGTGCGGTGGGCGAGAAAGAACTGGTCGCCAAAAAACACAACGCAACCACAGGCCAGCGTCGCCACCGTAACCCGCACGAAGAAAGAGAGCCATTCGCCGGGAGCGCCAAGATCGATCTTTTTCTGGATCGCGTAGACGAGCTGCAGAAAGTTGAGGACCGCGATTAAGCCGGTCGTGAGAGCCAGCCCGACGTAGCCGAGGTTGAGGTAGTAATAGAGCACGAAGCAAAGGACCAGGTTCAGCGCGATGCCGATCAGGCTGACCCGTGCCGGAGTGAAGAGGACGACGTTCATCACGAAATGGGAAAAGGAATTCCAGAAGCCCGATTCCGTCCGCGGTTCGAAGCGGGGCGGCTGCATCGCGTAAAAACAGGGAACGAGAATCTTAATGCCCGAATAACCAGCGATGCCGATGGTGTAGGCCTGCAACGCCAGTGCCGTTTGCGCTGTGGCGGACGCAGTGAAGGTGCCGTGTTCGTAGATGAGTTGGATCACCGGTTGCGCGATCGCGGCCAGTCCAATCGAGGCTGGCAGCGTGAGGTAAAACCCGAAACGCAACGCGTCCTCCACCGTTTTGCCGAAAGCCTTTAAATCGTCGAGCGCATGCTGACGCGCGACAGCGGGCAGCGTGACCGTCGCGATGGCCACGCCGAAAATGCCGATAGGCAACTGCACGAGCCGAAAGGCGTAGTAAAGCCATGACATCGCGGCGGGATTGTGCGAGGCGAACGCGGAGTTCACCGCCACATTGACCTGCACCGCCGAACCGGCGATGGCGCTCGGAACCATCAAAATCAAAATCGTTTGCAGCGCAGGATTCCGAAAATCGAGCGCCCATTTATAACGGAAACCGAGGTTCCAGAGCGACGGGAGTTGGATGGCAAGTTGCGCCAGGCCGCCAAGGAGCACGCCAAAGCACCAGGCATAAACGGCCTTTTCCCCGAAGTGAGGATGAAGCCAATCCTTTTGCGGATCAAAGATGCAGGCGAGGATGACGCCACTGATCACTGAAATGATATTAAAAAGAGTGCTGGCGCTGGCTGGTATGCCGAAAATATGCCGGGAGTTGAGCATGCCCATGACCACTGCGGCGATGGATACGAAAAGGATGAAGGGGAAAAGAATCCGGGTCATGGTCACGGTGAGGGCAAACTTATCGGGATTTGCCAGGTCGCCCTTGAATCCGCCGCCGATCAAAAAGACCACCTCGGGGCTGAAAATAATGCCCGCGACACAGATCAGCCCGAGGACGAGAATCAGCGTCGAAATCACCAGCCGGGCCAAATGCCAGGACGTCGCAGCGCCTTCCTTTTCCCACGTCTTGGTGAAAGTGGCGGTGAATGCGGTGGAAAGCGCGCCTTCGGCAAAAAGATCGCGCAACAGATTCGGGATTCGGAATGCCGCGATAAAGACATCGGAGAGATTTGCCGCGCCAAACATGAAGGCGAAAATGACTTCACGCAGCAAGCCCATCAGGCGCGAACCCATCACGGAAATGAGCACGACGATGGCAGAGCGCTTGGAGCTGCGCTTTCTCGGTCCGGGAACAGCCTGGCTCACCGGCCGGGGGTCGCTTATCTCGGGATTACTCGGCTCTGAGCCGGTCAAAACGGGAATGGCTTCCTCCGGCACAGCCGGTTCCTCGGGCGGCTTGGTCGCTCGCGACGCCAGCGATTCCTTCGGCGCGGACGCGCCCAAGTCGAAGGTTCCCTGTTCAGGAATCTCGTCGTTCGATTTGTTTTCTTTACCGCTCACGATTTAGTTTCCAAAGCAGGTGATACTTAAGCCAGACCTCGCGCGCGTTGCCCTTCGCGATGTCCCAGCCAATCGCGCCATCGAGAAAACCGCGCTTGAGCAGAAACCCTTTTCCCAGTCGCCCCAACGCATGGACGGGCCCGCTCCAGATATGGGCACGACGGTGTTGCTCGCGGGCCGATTGGGCCCAGAGTTCAGCGTAGCGGGCGCAGCGGTTGGCGCGGTCGAAGGCATCTTCATAAGTGAAATGATGCAGATGCCCCGGCAGGATGGGATGCTCTCCGCGAAGTTCAAGCTTCTCGTGCACGCGCCCGCCGCTGAAGCGGGCCTCCGTCCGGCGAAAAAGCCGCACCAGCTGGTCGGGATACCAGTCGCCATGACGAATCCAGTGGCCCCGGTAAAAAACGATCCGCGAGACCTCATAGCCGTTCGGCGCACCGGGTGCATTGGCGGCGGGATCATCTTTGATACGCATAATCGAAGCCGCGAGTTCCGGGGAAATCTCCTCGTCGGCATCGATGCTTAGCACCCAGGAATGCGCGGCGTTATCCAACGCGAAATTTTTCTGGCCGACATAGCCGAGCCAATCCTGATGCACCACGCGCGCGCCGAATCGGCCCGCGATGTCCAGGGTTGTGTCCGTACTTCCGGAATCAACCACGAGAATTTCGTCGACCAGCGGCGCGATGCTTTTGAGACAACGCGGCAGGTTGCGCTCCTCGTTGAGGGTGATGATGCACGCGGTGATTTTCATCTTAACATCGTTTCCGCCACCCCGATGGCCATCTCGGGCGCGACGCCTTTCATGCAGGCGAAATCAAGCGGACATTCGCGCAGGAAACAGGGGCTGCACGGAACGTGATGCCGCAGCACCCGGCTGCGCGCGCCCATCGGCCCGGTCAACTGCGGTTCGGTCGAGCCGAAAACCGCCATGGTCGGCACGCCCAAGGCGGATGCGACATGCATCGCGCCGCTGTCGTTGCAAAGGACAAGCCGGGCCGAAACGAGCGCTGCCATGAATTCGGCCAGCGAAGTTTTTCCCACCCGGTTGTCGACCTCGGGCAACCGCCGGGTGAATTCCTCCGCGATAGGTACGTCGACCGGCGCGCCAAGCAACACGATTTTCGCCTTGCGCGTCGCGATAAAATGCCGGGCCACGACGACAAAATTCTCAATGGGCCAGCGCTTCGCGGGACCGTACTCGGCACCCGGACAAATCGCCAGGACGAGACCGCGCGAACCGGTCACGGTGGTGGGCTCCTTGCGCAATTTCGGCAACGAGGCGTCGCTGGGACCACCGAGTGCGGTAATCAGATCGAGGTAGTAATAACGCTGGTGCAACCGGGCCGGATTGCGCACCGGTGCGGGAACGGTGTGAGTCAAAAGAAGGCCGCGACCGCCTCGCGCATAACCCAGGCGCTGCGGAATTCCAGCCAGCGCCGCCTCGGCAACGGATCGAAGTGAATTCGGCAGCAGCACCGCCGAGCCGAACTTCCCTGCGCGCAATTGCCGGGCCGTGGCCTGGAGATTGCGCGGCTTCTCCAGAGCAATGACCTCGTCGACGAACGGGCACTTCTGCCACAACGCCGCCAATTTCTCGGGCGCGGCGACCGTGAGCGAATCCTCCCCAATGATCGTCTTGAGATTGCGCACGGCGGGCAGGGCCATCACTGCGTCGCCCAGCCAGTTGGGACTGCGTACCACAAGCGGTCCTTGAAGTGTAAGGGCTGGTTCCGTCACATCCTGTTTTTAGCGTGCTTTCTCGCTTTGCGCACAGAAGGAATTTTGGGCATTGTCACCGCGAAATTACCGCAAAACAATACCGCATGAAAACCCGTTGCGCCTGGTGCCCCATCGACAATCCACTCTATATCCGGTATCACGACGAAGAATGGGGTGTGCCGGTGCACGACGACCGCAAGCTTTTCGAGATGCTAATCCTGGAAGGCGCGCAGGCCGGGCTGAGCTGGCTGACGATCTTGAAGCGCCGCGAGGGTTATCGCGAAGCCTTCGATCATTTCGATGCCAAAAAAATCGCGCGCTACGATAAAAGGAAGATGGCCGCGCTGCTGAAGAATACCGGCATCATTCGCAACCGGCTGAAAATCGCCGCGACCGTGGCCAATGCCCAGGCCTTTCTCCAAGTCCAGAAAGAGCACGGAACCTTTGACTGCTACATCTGGTCCCTTGTCGGCGGCAAGCCAAAGCGTAACCGCTGGAAAATCAGGGAGGAGCTTCCCGCGCAAACCCCCGAAGCCGAAGCGATGAGCAAGGACTTAAAAAAACGCGGATTTCGCTTTGTCGGTCCCACCATCTGCTACGCCTTCATGCAGGCCGTCGGCATGGTCGATGATCACACGATCGATTGCTTTCGGGCAAGATAACCGGCGCAGGCCCTTGCGCCGGTGCCATGCGCGACGGATCAGGGTCAGGACGGAGTCCGAAGGCTCCGTTGGTTTTTGACCAGTTCTTCAGAAGACGGGAGGTATGAGAGGGTTAGGTCGATTTCGTCTTTGCCAATGGTGATCTTTTCGACAATGGATTCGAGGATACTGCGCTTGTTTTCGAGGGGTAACGTGGGCCAGTGGGTGTAGAGTTTTTTGGCCTCGGAGGTGACTTCTTCGACGGATACGTCGGTCACCTTGAGATGGGCGACTTCGGCTTCCAGTTTGGGTAGTTCGGCAAGAAGCTGGTTCAAGCGTTCTTCGGCGGGTTTGTAGAACGCTCCGAAGCCCTGGCTCGTGATTGCGCCATCCAGATAGAGGCGGTGGGTGCGGGTCATTTCGTCGCGCACGTTCTGGATTTCATGCTGATGGGTTTGGAGGAGGTTTTCCTTGTCGGCGAGGTTCTGGTGGGCCTTGTGAAGGTTGGCGGCGACCTGTTCGGGGGCGGAAAAGAAGGCTTTCAATTCCTCGTGAACGATGGCTTCCAAATCGACGATGGGAATCTTGTTCCAGCACTTCCGGCAGATATATTTCGAGGTCTTCCATTTGACGTACATCCGCTCCCCGCAGGCGCAATAGGCGAGTCCGGCGAAGAGACGCAGAGGTGCCTTGCCACGGCGTCTGCCGGTCTTTTGTTGCTCTTCCATGAGCTGGTTGCACTGTCCCCACAGGGTTTCGGAGACGATGGGGTCAACGGAAATGGCGCCCCATTCGCTTTCAGGCTTTTCCTTCCATTTCCACCGTCCCGTCTGGCTCATCCGGTTGACATAGTAAACGCCCTTGGCGCTCGGGCACGCGAGAACGCGTGCCACCGCAACATCGCTCCATTTGGCCCCGGAACGAGTGCGGTAACCGGCGTCGTTTAACGTGCGGGAGACCACGCCCTTCCTGCGGTGCTCAAGAAAGAGTTCGTAGGCGAGCTTGCGGATGGGGGCATGCTCAGGGTGTTGGACAAGGTGCTTGTCATGCCAGCGGTAGCCGTAAGGAGCAACGCCGTTCAAGCTCTTGCCCAGCTTGGCGCGGATAATGACGGAGGCTTTCACCCGGTCGGCGATTTCTTCGCGTTCCCATTGGGCCATGGCCGCGATGATCGTGAAGAAAAGTCTTCCGGCGGGCGTGCTGGTGTCGATGGTTTCAGCAATCGAGATGAGGTCGGCCTGGTGCTCGCGGAAATAGTCGGCGAATTCGAGGAGTTCCTTGGTGTTGCGGGCAAGTCGGGCCAGTTTGGAAAAGATGAGTCCGGTGATGTGGCCCTTTTTGATGTCACCAAGCATCCGCTTGGCTTCAGGGTGATCCTTGACCGTCTTGCCGCTCCAACCTTTGAGGCCCGCGAGGTCGTAGACTTCCTTGACGTCCCAGCCGCGCGATTTGGCATAGGCACGGGCGCGCTCTAGATGATGTTCGGGACTTTCGCCCCTGGCCTGGTCGTCGGTGGAAACGCGTATCCAGATGCCAACGGCTTTAACTTCGGTTACCAGCGGGGAGAGAGGCTTGATCATGGAATTCCTTTCGTTTGAGGACGCACATGCTTATCATGTCGGGGCTTGAAGGACAAGATAAAAATAGCTTTATTAGATAATTTGTGATAATTCAAACTCCATGCCAAAAAAGATTTTTTATGATGCATCCGATCTTGCTGCCCTGGCTAAAAAAGCGCGACAAGCAACCGGCAAGCGCAAGGTGGAAGTGGCGCGTGAGTTTAGGGTTGCGTCGCCGTCCGTCTTTAATGCGGAAGAGAAGCCTAAGTTGCCTCTGCACAAGCTGCGCATCCGCATGATCGAAACCTATTCCAAGTACAAGGTTGTCGGGCCGGTGTATTATCTTGAACGAAGGTAACCGACGTCGCGCTCGATCCGACTCAGTTCTCAGAACACAGAACATGGTCGATTTGAACGGTCCAACTTGCTAGCTAAAACTAGATGTCATGATTCAGCCAGGCAATCATCACACCAGATCGGAGCCGAGCGGCGTGGTTTCGGATTTTTTAGCACCACGCTTTCCTCCGCCTTGGGTTTTCCTTTGCGGACAGCCTTGATGAAGCTGAAGAAGCCTTCTTTGGTTGAGCGATACATTCCGCCGCGGGCGCCGTCATATTGACAGATCCAAGCGGCCATGGCCTGTCCGACCTCGAGTGCTGTGAGCATGTCGTCCGGTTGGACGCGGGCCAGTCCCTCCGGTCCAAGCTTTCCGAGAGAAGAAATAATTCCCGCCGAACACCAGTCACCGGCGCCCGAAGAGTCCCGCACGGTGTCTATCTCGAAAGGAGGCATTGCCTTCCACACGCGTCGGCCCGAATTTACCGAGTGCGAGTATCGCAATCCTCTACTTCCCAAGGTTTGAATGACGAGCATTGGACTCTTAGCGCTCAGGAGCGCTTCGTTACTTCTAAGTCTGTCGGAGGCAACCTTGACGATGTGTGATGTTTCCAGCGCCTCCTTCAGATGATTAGGATCGCTTTCGGCTGAGGGCTCGAAAAAGACCAGAGCACCTGCGGTGCGGGCGCTCTTAGCCAGATCTACGGCTCCCCTGGAAGTACGGTCGAAGTAAAACACGTCCGTTTTGGGCAGCCGTGGGGTCAATTCGGGTACGGCGTTTGCCCGGACTGCCTTGTACCAAGGGAGCCACGCGCCGCAAGCAGGACATTTCCTGGAAAACGAATGGGTTTTTCCGCTATCCGGACCATGGATATGTTGAACTACAACTGGAGTACTGCCAGTATCGCTTTGGGAGATGAAATCGAGCTTAACGCCCCAGGAATTGAGATCTTCGCGAATCCGTTTAGATGCAGCGTCGTCTCGTAGCCGGGCGATGGGATAAGCGTCCCAGCCAAGATAGGCAAGAGCAGTCAATACGTTGCCACAGGTGCCTCCTGCGCACAGCAACGGGTCGCTTTTGCTACCCTCAGCGATGACGACGTCGAGCGCGATCAGACCGGTGCCGACCACGACGCCTTTTGTCGAGGGGCTCTTCATAACGCTAGGCTTTATCATAACATTCGCCCGCGACCCAGATGCTGATGGGTTCGACGTCAATCGGTGCTTCCTTTGGTATATCATAGCTCTGGCATTCAATATGTGCGATTCCGGACTGGATTTCAGTTGTTTTTAATTCGTAAGCGACAAGCAGGATCCCGACCGACATGACCTTACTGCATAAAGCGGACAAGGCGACGCGGCAGCCCCCGATCAGCGAGAGTACTTCATGATAATGTAGTGCTGCGCGCCGGACCTGGCGGTAAACGTCGAAGGGATTGAGTTCAGAGGCGTAGATGAAATTACGCGGATCCACGCGAAGTTGGTCGAAGAGCAGCTCCTGGTATTCCATGACAATGTCGTCGCCACGTCTAGGATTACGGGCTGGAGACGGGAGGATAGGACAAACTTCCTGTGCTTTGAGCAATTCGTGGATGCGCTGGAATTGGGTAGTTCTGCCCTCGCCAAGTACCGGGATCCAAATGGCTGGCTGACCGCCCTTCGATTCCTGAATGAACGGCCCCTCGAAAGGATGTAAGTAAGCCGCCGTTTCATCGACCCCGTACTCGCGGATCACGGTATCCAGTTTTGGATCCTCCGAAACAAGGATATGGATGTTGGGGGACTTGCCCGTCTTGGCCAACTCGTCGTGAAAGTACATCAGGCGACTGACAAGGGGAAAGTAGACCACCCGCGGCATTGCGCTGATGTCGATAACTACATCAGTGTACTTGGTGAGCTCATCGGCGTCCGCGAAGAGGTCGGCCGAATTTCGCGCAGCAACCCGCCGCCCGTCCTCGCTGCGAAAATTGATCTCGCGCACGCTGGCAACCCCGAGCGAGTCCATAGCGGATGTAATCTTAGTCCAATTTTGATCCGCCGCAGTGCGATGTTCGGCGGAGCCGGTGCTGAACTCGTCCTTGTAATCCAGGCCAATGACATCGATCGGACATTTCGGCGCGGCGGTCCGCACTCCCAGCAACCCCATTGAGGCGCGAGGATCGAAGCCGCGACCAACGATGAAGAGAAGTTTGCGGTCCTTCTCGGTCGCATGGGCTTTCCAAAACGCAGCGACCTCAGCCTTACCGCGGGCCAGGACGTAGTCCTTCCAACGCATATCGTCTAGAAGGGGGGCGCTCATAGGAGGTCGTCCATGGTAGGAGAGGCTGGGTCGGAGAAGGGACGGTCGATCCATTCCACGAGCGTCTTGAGTGGGCGTTCCTTATAGAGACCGTAACCGAGAGGTAGATCGAAGTGCACGGCCAAGAGCCGGTTGAGATTAAGGATCATCCACTTCTCTCCCTTGCAATTGTAGTCGATCTGCGCTACGAGCAAATTATGAGAGAGAGCGGTGGCCAGCAGATCGGCCAGACGGACCGTGCCCGCATTCGATGGTGTCGGATGGGCCGTATCTTGAAACAGTTTTGCACGTTCGCTCATGCGGATGGCCGTCCCATTCACCCCAGGATCATTTGGAGCGGTCGGCCGGTATGTGTACCAGTGGGCGAACTTCCCAATCGATTCCAGAAGGTTGCGCAACGGTCGTCCATTTCGCACCTTCTTGGGAATTTCATCCCAGAGCTGCTTGGCCATTTCTTTCATGATCGCATGCTGCCGATCCGCGGGTAGCGCGGATGTACGGTGCATGATTTCAGCTGCCGCCGCTTCCTCGAAGACTTCGCTGCCCAGTCCCGGAAAGCGGATGCGCGGTAACCAAAAGCAACATTTGCTTTTCTGAAGGTAGAAAGAGTTCATCCTCATTGCCGAGACGCCATGGCAAAACAATCCAAGAGAAAGAAGGCGCTCAACAGCGAGATTTCCGCAAAAGTCGTCAAGCCAACCACCATAGCTCCACCACCGACCTCCTGGTTGAGTCGTGATTGGCTTTGGGGGTTGATCCTGATTCTGACCGTTCTTCTGACCTATTCGCCGGTGTGGTGGGCTGGATACGTCTGGGACGATGATTTGCTGATCACCACCAATCCCTGCATTGTCGGTCCGCTCGGATTGAAAGAAATCTGGACGACGAATGCCGCCGACATTTGTCCGTTGACGTTCACCGTGTTCTGGTTGGAACACGCGCTGTGGGGATTGGCCCCACTGCCGTATCATCTCGTGAATGTTTTATTGCACGGAGCCTGTGCGGTCGTGCTTTGGCGAGTCTTGCGTTGCTTGCAGGTGCCGGGCGCGTGGCTAGGCGCGGCGCTCTGGGCTCTCCACCCGGTGCAGGTGGAATCGGTGGCCTGGATCACCGAAATGAAGAACACCCAATCGGGTTTGTTCTTCCTGCTCTCGATTTTCTTCTTTGTGCGGTGGATTAGAGCAAAGGATCTCGACGGACAAACCAGATGGGATTGGAACTATGGGTTAACCTTGATTTTTGCCGCCCTGGCGATGGCCAGCAAGTCGTCCACGGTGATCCTGCCTGTGGTCCTTTGCTTATGCGCCTGGTGGGTCGAGGGCCGGTGGCAGTGGCGCAATCTGGCGAGAACCGGGCCGATCTTTACCATGTCCATCGCCATCGGGATCATCACGATGTGGACGCAAAAGCTACAATTGGCAACAACCATCGATCCTCAATGGATGCGGACTTGGCCGGAGCGACTGTTGACGGCGGGCGACGCGGTTTGCTTTTACCTGGGTAAGCTGCTATGGCCGCATCCCTTGATCGTAGTTTATCCGCGCTGGCAGATCGATGCCGGGCAGTGTTTTTCGTATTTGCCCCTACTGGCCGTGATCATCGTCCTGTTTATTTTAGGGCTCAAACGCAAGTCGTGGTCTCGACCCTGGTTTTTCGTGTTCGCCTATTTCCTAGGCGCTTTGTTTCCGGTACTGGGATTAGTCGACAATTTTATTTTTCGTTATTCCCTGGTCTTTGATCATTTTCAGTATCTGGCCAGCATGGGACCGTTGGCGCTGGCGGGTGCGGGAATGGTCCGGTGGGCTGATTTCGCGATTCCGGGAAGGCCGTGGCTGCAATCGTCCCTTTGTGCTGGAGTGCTGCTGGTTCTCGGGATGTTAAGTTGGCAGAGGGCCTGGGCTTATGAAAGCCAGGAGACGCTCTGGACCGAAACGCTCGCCATGAATCCAAGCTGCTGGCTGGGTTACAATAACCTTGGCATTGTTTTCTTGCAAAAGGGGCAGGCGGACGAGGCGATGGATCAATTTCAAAAATCGCTGCAAATCAATCCTAACTTTGCCGACGCTCACAGCAACCTCGGTTCCGCTCTTGCTCAAAAGGGACAGGTAGACCAAGCGATGGTTCAGTACCAAGAGTCGCTGCAAATCTATCCCAACTCCTCCGATGCTCACAGTAAACTTGGCACTGCTTTCCTTCAAAAGGGACAGATGGAGCAAGCGATGGCCCAATTCCAAAAGGCCTTGGAAATCAACCCCAACATTGCCGAAGCCCAAAACAATCTCGGTCTTACTTTTTCTCAGAAGGGGCAAGTGGACGAGGCAATAGCTCACTTTCAAAGGGCTTTGGAAATCAACCCCAACCTTGCTGAAGCACACTACAACCTCGGTAATTCTCTTTTGCAAAAAAGGCAGGTGGACGAAGCAAGGAATCAATTTCAAATGACCGTGGAAATCAACCCAAACCATGCCGAAGCCCACAACAACCTTGGGAATGCTCTCGTGCATGAAGGGCGTGTGGCAGAGGCAATTGACCAATACCAAAAGGCACTGGAAATCAATCCTAACTTTGCCGACGCTCACAGCAACCTCGGTATTGTTCTTTTCCAATCGAGTCATGTGAACGAGGCTATAGCGCAGTTTCAGGAAGCGCTAAGGTTGGAGCCTAATAACGTCAACGCGCAAAATAACCTGACTAAAGTGCAGGCGATGCTACGGCACAAGGCGAATCAGAAATAATCACCTCCGACGAAAAATGAATCGGCCAATCTCCGGCGAAGTAGTTGGCTGAGGCATAGATTAGGATGTCTTCAAAAAGTAACACAGAAAAGTAAGATATACTTATGAGGGTGGAAAGGCTCCTAAGTCATTTTAAAAAAGATATTAACAAATATCAGAAGATTTGAATTAACGTAGACAGTTAGGCTAATATAAACTTTTTTCTTGCCGGTTTGTAATCTTTCGTCTTTGGTGCGAATCGTCTTCACAAGGGCTTGCGTGATTCTTACCAAGGCGAAATCGAATTTGAGGGTGTTGAGCGTGGTACTGGCGTGCCTCGTTTTTGGTGGAGCGTTATCTGACGGCGCGTGACCAGCTCATGCGCGACCAGATTGCGTTCATGAACCAGCATCGGACCGACGAACCCGCGGCGCGGCAGGCGGCGATGCAACAATGGCGACAGCAGAACGCGGCCCGCTTCCAGCAATTACAACAACAGGCGCAGGCCATGGCACCGACCACCGCCGCCGCCAACCCAACTACCCCACCTACCACGGCCAAATAGAGGAGAAAAAAACATGAGCATTCGCGGATTAAAGAAATGGGCATTATTACTAACTTTCTGGGTGGCCTTGCAAACCCGGTACCTGAAAGCCGATGATCAGACCATCGGGAACCTGACGGTGACGGGAACAGCGAATCTTAATGGGAGTCTGACGGTAGCGGGAACGACGGACCTCCAGGGCGACACGCTGACCATCGGCACGCTGAGTAACGACCCGAACTATGGGGTGCTGACGCTCTACACCGACAACGGGACAATATCTTCGTTGGAGTTTGATGCCACTCGCGCCGCGCATGTGTGGAAGTGGCAACAGAACGGGGGCGCGACATTGCAGATGACACTGGACAATAACAATAAGCTGACGCTCTACGATCAGTCGTCGCCTACGCCGAATGCCAACATCGTTCTGAATCCGCTCGGCACGAGCACGTTTGCCAATTCGCTGACCATCGGCGGTACGCTCACCGTCAGCGGCGCCGACAACGAAATGCCGTACCAGACATTGGTCAATGCCAACAGCGTTCTGACCGAGGGTTTGGCGGACCAACGATATCTATCATCTTCCAACGAAGATATTGTTACGTATGACGGCCTAATTCAGACCTTAAATTACGCAGGGTATCTAACAGTAAATGAAGCTAATTCTGATTACGTCCCATTACCCAATGGTTCTAACTACTATGCGCAATCACTGGGGAGTTCGAATGCGTCAGGGCACTATTCAACAGCTATGGGAATGGAGTCCACCGCCAGTGGTAACTATTCGACGGCGATGGGGACGCAGACAACGGCCTATGGCACCTATTCAACGGCGATGGGATGGTGGTCAACTGCCAGTGGCTACGCTTCAATGTCGATGGGAGATAACTCAAGCGCCAGTGGCTGGAGTTCAACGGCGATGGGAGAGGGATCAAATGCCACTGGCATGGCTGCGACAGCGATGGGGAGGTGGTCAACAGCCAGTGGCACCTACTCAACGGCAATGGGGTACCAAACAACGGCTTCAGCCTTTGAGGAACTCGTCTTGGGGCAATTCAATGTCGGGACAATTAATCCTGCAAGTGATGTAATATGGATCGCCACCGATCCTCTTTTAGAATTAGGCAATGGAACGGATTCAAGTCATCTCTCCGATGCTTTGCTCGTGGACAAGAGTGGAAACGCTACATTTCAAGGTAATGTCAACGCAGCTAGCGTAAACACTACCGGCGTTATTACCGCCAGTGGTGGGGTCATGACCACTCCCGCCAGCGTTGCTCAAACCGACATTCCGATGTACACGGGCAACTAGGTTCGTTCACACGTACCGGGTACTTAGGGACACGCCACCATGAAGCTGCCACACAAAAAACGGGACGAGACATCCGCCACGATTGTGCAAACGTTGTGGCTGATCCTGGTTTGTTCTGGGCTATGTGCACTAACGGCTTATGCGGCTGATCCGTCCTGGTGGTCCTCGCCGGGCACAGGTTCGCAAAGTGCGGTGAACACCAATAACGCTCCCAACGACTACGCGGTCGTCACCCAGGGCCAACTCAAACAATTCACCGCGCGGGCGGTGGATGAACTCAACACACGCCTGGCCAGCTACGGCGGAGCGGGAACGGATCTCAACACCATGGTGGGCATCTGGGCCAGCGATTATACGACCCAAGGCTACAACGCGACGGACATCAAGCCGTCCGACTACGCGGCGATGAATGTTGGGCAACTCAAGTACATTGGCAATAAAGTCTGGGTTCAGTTGGTTGCGGCCGGATACACCAATGCGGCTCCTTCCTGTCTCCAGCAAAATGCGAATTCTGACAACGTGGTTGCCAACCTGGGCCAGCTCAAAGAGATCTTTAATTTTGATCTCACACTGGATAGTGACAACAACGGCCTGCCCGATTGGTGGGAGATGCATTATTTTGAGCACATCGGCAACGATCCCGGTTCGAGGCTTGACGGCAACGGGTTTACGCTATGGGAAGATTATCTGGGCGGGGCCGATCCGAACAATTATTACAGCCGGCCCGGCGCGAACGGTCCGGTCACGATTGTACCGGCTCTCAACATCACCGGCGGTAACAACCAGACGAGCCTGGCGGGGCATTTTGCTCCGCAGCCGTTGATGGTTCAGGTCACCGACAGCAGCAGCAACAATCTATTGGTCAATGCGCCGGTCACGTTCACGGTGACTGTAGGCGGAGGGCAGCTGGCCGCCGATTTGTTCAGCGCGCCTGGTACTTCCTTGCCCACGACAACCGATGGTAACGGCAATGTCCAAGTCTACTTCCTGCAACCGACGGACAACAACGTCACCAGTACCATCACGGCCAGCACCGACGGCCAGAGTGTGAGTCAGAGTTTTACGGAAATATCGGCGGGAGACATGGGTTTTCCCACCGCAGGATTGGCGCTCTGGCTTCGAGCTGATGAAGGCGTGACGACGGACGGGTCGAACTGGGATGGATTGGGCTGGGATGGCACGGTGTCCTCTTGGTCCGACCAGACGGGGTTCAACACGGTAACGGGGGCGGGGTCATGGAGTGGCAGCGAGCCGACGGAAGTGACAGGGGCGCTTAACGGCCTGCCTGTTTTGCGGTTCAACGGCAGCGAATGGCTCAGCGGTTCCAATCTGGTGGCTAATAGTCCGACCATCATTACGGTGGGCATGGCGCAGGGGGATGCGCAGTACACGATCAATACGAGCTACGGTACGAGTACGAACGGAGCGATTAATATCGTATGGCCTGGAATCATGATTGGATCTGGTTGGTCTGGAAACCTCGCGGAAGTACTGGTCTACAATCGCCAGCTTTCAACGACGGAATTGCAACAGGTAGCCGGGCATTTGGCTGACAAGTACGGGCTGTATGATCCGAATGCGACCTGGCCTCAGGCGTACACCAGCGATGTGCAGTCGCTTATCACCGCCCATCAATTGAGCAAGGCGCAGGCCGATGCCTATGTGGCATTTGAGGCCGGCAATCAGCCGGTACCGACGGCGGGCCTGACGGCATGGTTCAGCGGGAATTCAGGAGTAACGACGTACACGAATAGCAATGGCCTCAGCGGCACTGTGAGTACCTGGACTGACCGGACCGGGATTTACACCGTTTCACAGAACCAGGGCTCATCTTTTAGCTGGCCGCCTTTTTCATACGCACTCAACGACAGCCACGGCAATTCTGCCGTGGAATTCAGCGGTGAAGGTCTCAGCAGCACCAGCCCCGTTACAGGTCTGACGGGCACGACGACCATCATCACGGTGGGCTGTAATGAGTTTTATGAGTATGAGCCGTACACGATAAATTTGAGCAATGATACTTCAGGTGCAAACGGGGCGATCAACGTCTCGTCATCGGGAATTACGTTTGGACCTACCAATTGGAGTGGAGGCATCGCGGAAGTGTTGGTCTACAATCGCACATTGACCACGACGGAATTGCAGCTGGTCGGCGCCTATTTGGGCGACAAATATGGGCTTTATAATCCGAATGCGGGGTGGGTGCAGGCTTACACCGATACAACATTCCGTGGTCTCATTAACACACATCATTGGAACAAGGACCAAGCCGATGCTTATGCGACATTTTTGACCAGCACCCAGCCCGTGCCGACGATCGGGCTGACCTTATGGCTCAGCGCGGATTCAGGAACGACGACGGATTGGCAGTTAGGGTCGAGTTATTGGGGTGACTCTCCGTCCGGGGGCGGCAGAGTGAACGGATGGGCAGACCGGACCGGGATCAATAAGTTAATGGCGTGGAACCACTATTGGGACCCGCCGACTTATGTGACAAATGATGTCAACGGCCACCCCGCCGTGCGCTATAATGGCAGCCAGTGGCTTCACACCTCCGGCAATATCGGTACCGACCTCAATGCCGAGATGACCGTCATCACGGTGGCCAGGACGACGTCGCTGAACGATCAGCAATACGCCGTGTCTTTGGGCGAGGGCATTCCAGACCAGGGCAGGGCGTTTGGATATGAATTAGGAAGCCAGCTTTTTGACGCCTCAAACGATGATGCCTTGGGAGCGCCTGCCCAGTCCTCGAACACGTTTGTGGCCGAGATGGCAACTTTGGACACCAATAAAAATGTCGTCTTTTATCGTAACGGATACCAAGAAGCGACCGGGACATTAAGCAACCCGCAAACTGTCACGGCGGGCATCACGATCGGAGCCATGGGCTGGCAGCCAGCCAGCGGTCCGCCACCCTGGGGCGGGCAGCAATACGGCTGGCAGGGAGACATCGCGGAAGTGCTGGTCTACGATCACAAACTTTCCTCGGACGACATGACCCAAATCAATGATTACCTGACAACTAAATATGGGCTGAACGTCGATTTCGACCATAATGGTCTGCCGGATTGGTGGGAATTACAATATTTGGGGCAGACCGGCAACGATTCCAACTCCTCTCCTGATGGCAACGGCAATTCCCTGATTGATGACTATACCTTTGGGGCTGACCCGTCCAATTACTACAGCCAGATTGACTGGTTGATCGGCAAGCCTTTCCTGATTGCTCCCGCCTTCAGCATGATTTCCGGCAACAGCCAACTCAGTTCACCGGGAGAATTTACCGATCAACCCCTGATCGTCAGCGTCACCGACAGCAACGGCAATCCCTTGGTCAACGCGCCGGTGCAGTTCACGGTAACTGCGGGTGGCGGGCAGGTAGCGACTACCTCGGGTGGAACGACCCATCCCTCGCTTTTAGTTCGAACCGACGCTAATGGGTTGGCTCAAATCTATTATCAAAATCCGGCGAGCCTCAACGTTACGAGCACGATTACCGCGACGACGGCTGGCCAATCGGAGACATTCACGGAATCGAGTTCGACCGGGGATGGGACCTTTGACGCACCGAGCGATCTGGCAAGCACGTCGCCCAGCCCGACCGAAATTGACCTGACGTGGGTCAACCACGCGAGCACGGCCACTTTCATTGAAGTGAGGGCAAGCCCCGACGGGGTGAACTGGACCACGATTGCCACGCTGAACGATCCGACGACGACCAGTTACGCGGTCAAGGACCTGGTTAACGGTGCGAACTATAATTTCTACGTGCGCGGAGGCAAATGAGACCTTATTACTTCCAGCGCGGCCAGCGTCATCTCCGGTCCGCCGCCACGCCGCAAGGCCTGCTTCTGCTGACTGCTCTTTGTCTTGTCGGACAGCTCTACACCGGAGACAGTAACAAGCTTCTCAACGGTTCGGCGCAGAAGGTCCCGCGCTACGCGGTGATCGACTTTGGGACCAACCTTTTTCCTGTGTTGCTCAATAACGCGGGTTCGGTGGTGTTGCAAAACGGCACCAATGGATTTATCTATTGGACTAACGGGGTGACAAACGTGATTGCCGGGCTCTCCGGTGTGGCAGGGATGAATAACAGTGGACATGTCGTGGGCACAACCACGAACGTCATCGCCATGAAGGGTTATGATATAGCGGGCACAAGTTTTCAGGAGAACTTTACGCCGGGAGGCGTCTGGATCCCGGGCGGATCAACCGCCGTGCTGTTCCAAAATCCCACGCAGCAGTTTGTCAAGAGCGGGGCAACGAACTGGGTCCTGCCGCAAAGCTCACTTGCCCTGGGCACGTCAACCAACAACAGCATTCAGCCCAGTACCCTGATCGAGACGCCCACCGGCATCGCCGATAATGGCACGGTCTATGGCAATGTGACGGAAAACTATATGCCGGTTGTGGGGAATATTGGCAAGGCCACCGCCGACTTTGCCGCGCAGATGGATTCGGGGATTGTTCCGATCTCGTCCGATTATACGGTGTGGGGCGATGCTATTAAGGATGCAAATGGCAAACTGACCCAGGGGGTGATTCAAGGGGGAACCGACACCTCTTTCGCCGGTGGGGTCAGTACCAACGGAAATACTTTCGGCTATCAGACCACCGAACACATGTACGATTACATCTGGGTAAGCGGGGCGGTCACGAATTCTTGCATGAATCTCACTTATCCTTATGTTCCCGACCCCGGCAGCAATGTGGCCTACGATGGAGCCCCCCATCAAATAAGCGGGGTTCCGAAGTATATTGCCGCCAACGGAAATATGGTCGGCTATGCGACCAATTCGGCGACGGTTTACCTGTGGACCAACTATTCATCAGGCCCCACCACCCTGACCAACGGGATTGTCGGCCCCATCAACAGCACCAACCAGATTGTCTCGGGCTCCCAGCTCTGGGAGACCAACCAGATCGTCAACCTCTACAATCTCGTCCCCCAGGGAACCAACGCCACTACCCCCACCTGGAAGAACATCAACGCCAACGGCATCAATGATCCCGGCGCAATAGTTGGGACAGCGACATACAGCGGAACAAACTATCCAACGGGTTCACATGGCGTGATGCTTTACCCGCTCGAACAGGACTTGGTGAATCATGATGACCTGACGCAAACGTGGACC
>Ga0182030_10008399_pt1 | contig 21372 bp, 10 predicted proteins | sample 812S3MmetaG_FD_121299 | JGI IMG/M metagenome (GOLD analysis project Ga0182030, IMG submission 121299) | Permafrost microbial communities from Stordalen Mire, Sweden - 812S3M metaG (Illumina Assembly) | ecosystem: Environmental > Terrestrial > Soil > Wetlands > Permafrost | place: Sweden...
CGACGTCGCCGGCGTCCTCAAACGTTCCCGACGATCTCTTCGCCAGCCCGGCAACGGTCGCTCCTAACGCGCATTAGTGGATGCATTGTTGGCCACTTTGGCACCGTTACTCAGGAGACCCCTACTCGAGGGGCGCTCGAAATGACCCCCTGGACGTACTCCAGCAACTCGTCAATCTCCTCGATCCGCTCACCACTGGGTCCTTGCCATGGCGCGTGTCGAACCTCAGCAACGAGGACTGCCCGGCCTGCGCGCACCGACGTTCCGGCCCGAATACCAGTCCGTCAGTAGATGGTGCGAGACGAGCGCAGCCGTTGGACAAGAGAGCGCAAGGAGTCGACGGATGAGCATTGCAGATCAGAAAGCCGTAACCATCGAGGCGACCGGAGCGCACCACTACCCCTCCATGGGGGGCGTCCGGGCCGCAGAGGCGTGGAAGCGGGCCTCGACGGACGCAGGCGGACCGGACTCCTCGGAGCTCCCCGACTTCAATGTGTGGAACATCGACGCTGTGCGTTCAGCGGGTGGGTGGCTGGACCGGCATACAGACGCAGACGTCCACGAGGTGGGCGAACTAAGCGATGAAATTGACATCGACATCGAATATGATCTGGAAGACAGAAACCTTCGGGAACCGTTCACGTTCGCGCAGCAGTGTGACGGTGATCGCGTGCAGAACCTCATCCCCCGCCAAGGGATGGAGCTCCAGAACGGCAACTCAGGTCGCGTGGCGCTTGGTTGGCATAGCGATGACTCGGTCCTCGAGGAATCGTACCGAGCCGACAACCTCGTGCTCGTCGGGGTCGATAACCCGCACCGTGTCCCCACTCAGTTGGTCCCGGTGAAGGAGATCGTGCGCCACCTCGACGCGGCTGACGTGAAGTCGCTCTCTGAGCCTCGCTACGAGTTCCCTTGCCCCGAGTCATTCGCGCTCGATGGTGCGCGCGACTACACCGTGCGCGGCGAGGTGGTGCTTCGAGAAGCCTCAGACGGGTGGCACATTCGGTTCGCCACTTACTCGACAAAACCCGTCCCTGGAGATCGGAAGGGCGAACTAGCGCTCAGGGCATTGACGCATGCGATCGCGAACACTGAACCGGTGGAGATCGTGCTGCTCCCGGGCTCGGCCGTAACCTTCTCGAACAGCAAGTACCTGCACTCACGAGGTTCGGTCACCGGGAGACGCTGGATCAAGCGGGTGTACCTAAAGCGAGATCTGTCGGCGATACGCGCCGCAGCGCAGTTGCCGAAGGGGTGGCTTTTCGACTTGGAGGTCATCCTGGAGGCCTCGCTGGCAAGCCGTTCTTATAACGTAAGCCTGGATCCACGGATCGGTAGTGGCCAAACCTCTAGGAGCGCCTGAGAGACCGGAAATGGCCTTCGGTAGCCACCCAGCACCCTGTCTGGCAGGCCGGAGGACAGGGGTCTCTTGGTGAAAGTGAGGAGGCTAGGTTTGTCAAGTGACTCGTCATTTATGTCACCCAGTACATATCATAACGTGCATTATGGTTAGTAGCTCAGGAAGCTCGGGACCCCTTGGGCACACTATGCATAAGTCGTGCCAAAGCTCTCCTTCGTCTGTTCCGCGGCCGCGTCAGGTCTCGTCTCTCGTGGCCCTGGGGCCGGCCCACCCCGAGATGTGCCACTTACGTTGAGCCGCCAAAGGCGGGGCCTCGCGTTCGTCGCGGCGTCCCTCTGGATCAGGACCAAAACTCCTCCCGATGCTCTGCTAACGCGTCCTCCTGGCGAGCGACCGAGTCCCATCCGTCGGCTATCCGGGTCAGCATGCGCCGAGTCCGAGGGAAGGCAACCCCCGCCTTCTTGGCCAGGGAGGTGTACTTCTCAGCAAGCTCGCGCTCCTGAGCACCGCCGTCCCTTATGCCTCGCCACGTAGCGCCGCGACTGGAAAACACTTCGTACTCGAGCCCCCTCTCAATGTCCTGGCTCCCTTCCTCCTCGATGACAGTGCGCACATGAAGCGGCGGCCAACACCCGTCAGGATCTTCGCCAGCCCACTTGAGGGCCTTGCCGATCTCATAGTCACCGTCCCGCAGGAGTTTCCGTTCAGCCAGCAGCGCCCGCGCCCGCTGAACCCATTCTTCGAGGGCAAAGCCGTCGCCCCCCGGGAGCTGCCGCCATGACGCGAGCAACTGGCCGGCAAGATATGCCCTGGCATGGTCTTCATCACTGAGATCTCCAGCAGCCACGTCCTCGCGCCCATACACCATCCCGACGATCTCGACGAAGAACTCGGGGTCCCGGGCCAGCGCGGCGTGGAGCACCCGGGGAGAGCGCTCACCGAACTGGAAGATGGGCATGAGGTGCCACTCAAGGCCGGCGACCTTCGCCTGGTCATAGTCCTCTACGCCCTCGAGGTAGTCCAGCAGGCCGCCTGCCCGGTGAGGGAAGAGGGGATGACCCACGTCCGGGCCGGAGCTCGACCCGGACAGCACCCGTTCTACGAAATCCGGGTCAGGCTGACCGCCGGTCCGTACGACGTCGTACAGGACGGTGACTGCGACTGAGCACCGGCCATGGTCAGCCAGACCCAGGGCTACCCGCTCTCGGTCGCCGGGGCGGCGCAACGATATGGCACTGAGGGATGACCAGTACTCGCCCTGGACATCGGGGCCAAGTTGTTCAACCCAATCAAGCGTGGCTGACGAGGCGTCCAAGCAGGAGAGGAACCTGGCGGCCCGGGAGGCAGGCCACTTCCTGGCCTCTGCAAGGTGGCCTTCTGCCCAGGCCAAGCCGTCGGCGTCGAACCTGGCCCCGAGGTAGCCTTGGGCCAACGCAACTTCTGCCTGGTGATCGGAGCCGAGTTGCTCCAGCATCTCCACGTCGATGTTCTTGTCCAGGTTGGCAGCAGTAATACCTACCAAAGCTGGAAGGCGTGAGCCGCGGGCCAGTTCTAACAGGCCGTCCACGCCCCTCGTGCGGAGGACGCTTGTAACAGCCTTACGTTGCGCGGTCTCTATTGCCGCCCGTTCGTCCTTGTAGTCTGGAAAGTACTGGCCCGGGAGCTCTACGTCGTCGCTGAAAAGCCAGGACACGTCGGCATCCTCGCCGGTCTCGCTGAACCGACGGAGTTCTGACTCAAGAGCGTCGATCGCCCATTCCGGGAGGCGACCGGCTTCGTCCGATAGGGCGCGGTGCCGGGAGATCTTGCGCCCGAGAGCGTCGGCTACCTTCCCCCGACCGGCGGCGCCTATTTCTGTCACGTCCACGCCCGCGAGGAAACGCGTGACCTGGTTTAAGCCGTCCCGGTCTAAATTGTCCACCCCATCGACGACCGTGGCTATTCTTCCGGCGTCATTGCCAACATCTTCGAGCACCCTCGTCAAGACTTGTTGGAGCCGGCCAGCCCAAACCGCTGGAGTAACAACTATCTCTGGGCCTTGCTGGCCCTGTCGCCACTGGGGCACCCACAGTCCAGTTACAACGCGATAACGCAACGGCAGCTGGCCGAGCATCAGCTTCCATGAGACCTCCGGGATCGTGCGACGGAGGCGATCGATTATGACAAGCTGGTCATCCCAGGTCGCCCCCGTGTTTTGCAACATAGGGTTGAAGATCTCTTGGAGGCTGGCTAGGGGGCGTGGCACCCACCGGCCGCCCGGGTCGGCGGCGGCAAGGCGAGCAAGATCACTGGCCGCGAGTGCCACGTGCTCCGGGTCGCGGGGCACGACCTCCAAAGCGTGCACCAACCCTACGTGGGCAGGCGAGCCCAATGGCGCTCTCTCCACCTCCGGCTGGAAGACGCTCTGGACCGCCCCGCTTGTGAGGCCGCTGTCGACGGCGTCGAGGAACTGGGACGGGGCCGCTTCGGCGAGCAGCGGGAGGACGTCGGCCACGGAGCACCAGAGCGCTCCCGTAGCGTCCTCATTGGCTGCACCCAGCACCTCCGCCACAATGCGGTCAGCAATGTCCTGGCCCGTGAGCCCACCACCGAAGTCGCGGTCCCCGCCATGACAAGCCAGGAGAGCCACGCTCTCGGCGATGCTCCGGCGGAGCTCTGTCGACCAGGGCAAGCGCCGCCCAAATATGCCCGCAACCCAGCGGCCGGCCGGGGATACCGTGAGCGCCGGGTCCGGCGTGGTGAACATCGCCACGGCCGCCGAGCGGAACCGTTCGAGCTGTTCGGTACCGACGAACGGGCATACGAGGTCCCACGCGTCGTCCTTTGAGACCACGAACCACAGCGCCTGGGATCTCTTTACGAGGGGGTCGTCACTGTTGGCCCAGGCAGGCAACTGCGCTTCGAAGTCGCTGTACGGCCGGCCGCTGAGCTGCTGAAGGACCTGTTTGTCAGCGTCGTTGTCGTACCGCCAGGATCCGGCGAGGACCAGCGGGGCAACCAGGGGTACTTGGTCGGGTTGTGCCCACAGGGGCGTGGCGACTGTGGCGTCACTGGCAAGGCGGCGACGGAGGGACTGGAGGCTCCTGCGGGCCACGCGGGCCAGCCGGCTCACCACCTCCGCGGGTACTCCGGCGCCAGCTAACGCCCTTCTTGCTGACGCAACACTTACCTGGGATAGCTGAACGGACTTCCCCATCACGACCGTCCGCTGGTCGACGGGGACGATGACCCAGTGGTCAAGGTCGGTCGCCTCGGCCGTCACAGGGCTGTCGAAGGTGGGCACCAGTATCATCGAGCTGCCCGACCGGGCAAGGATCTCGTCCCAGGCCTGCCTGGCACGTACCACGAGGGTGCGGCCGATGACGGCCTCCCGCTCGTCGTCCGGGAGGGCGAGCAAGCGCGCGCTCACGAAAGCGAGTGCCTCTTCTTGCGACACCGCTACCACCGACAGTGCCGACGGTTCGCCGTGCAGCCAGTCGTCGACTGCTGCCACTTCGTCGCCTCGGTCGTCGATGAGTAGCGAAGGCGGGATTGGCGGCACGGTCCGGCATGTCCAGCGCCCCCAAGAGGACACGAGGTCGGTGGCCCCGTCCGGGTCTCGGCCGAGTAGGCGCGTGACCCTCACGTGTACAGCAGGATTTTCGTCGAGCCACCGCTCCAGGGAGTCGGCGTCAAAGGCGACCACGTCCTTCCAAACGGCTTCGGCTTGCTTCTCGCGGGCCCACGCGTCGCGGCGATCCCAGCGGCGCGCGCTCACGAACACGAAGGTCGTTTCGGAGGGCACAAAGCCGCCAGGGTCGGCTTTGCGTTTGTTGTAGTCGTCGTCGGCCTTGCGGATGACGTCTTCGTCCGTCCCAACCTCCCAAACAGAGTGGCCGCTCGGAACCCAGCGGTTGCCCCGGGCGTTTTCCACGATCCCGTCATAGCCACGAACGCGAACGCCTTCCTTGGTCCTGAACTCCAGGTGGAGCAGCTCAGGAGTCGAACCGGCGACGAGCCAGCCGATGGCCTCAGGCAGTTCGCCTCGGGCCGACGTCCGTGCGGCCCACGCGGCGATGTCACTGCCGTCGACGAGCCAGCCGCGAGACCCGCGCGTGCGGGCGCCCGGGGGCGGTGCGGCGTCCTCCCGCTGGGCCAGGGCGGCCCTGACCTCCTCCAGGTCGAAGCGGCGGTGGCCGCCCGGGGTGGTGTCGTACGGGATGAGGCCATTTCGGGCCCACATCTGGACGGTCGTCGGCTTCATGCCTAAGTCCTGGGCGATTTCACTGGTCCTGCGGGAACGCGGCACACAACAATGATATCCGTTATCACGGATTTTGATCACGGTTTTGAGTTCACGCAGATTCCTGATCTCTGGCGGCCGGCCCCGGGAGTAGTTGGAATACCCGTTAGCGCAGCTCAGCGCCTATGTGACGAGTATCCATGACCAAGTCGAGGTGCGCTCAGCCGGGCAACGCTAAAGCGGGCCGCTTGAGCGGCAAAATCGTTGGCAAGACAACGCTGCATCGCCGTTGGGGCCATAGCCCGCGGCTATCGTCTCGCGCATGGGGCCGGATAGGTCTATGGGACGGGTGCCGGTCGAGGCTGCGGCCAGGATCAGTGGCTGGACAGCAGACGAGGTCCTACGGTTTAGGAAGCAGGTCCTACCGCGGTCCCCCGGCACTATGGCCGATGTAGAGACGTTCAACGCGCAAGAGGTCGTGGCAATGGCGGCTGGGCATGTCGCCAAGACCTGGCGCACCTCAGCCAACATCGACCAGTTCGTTGCCCGATTAGCCTTGAAGGACAACCACACTCGCGATTGGGTTGCGGTTTACGAGTCACGGAAGGGCCTGCGCATCGAACAAACACCGTTCGCACTGGCCCTACGGGGAGCCAAGAGGGGTGGCGTGTTCGACCCTACGCCGTACTACGAAGCTTTCGACGCAGCAGCGGTTACCGGCACGGGTCGACCCAGTTGCTCATAAAGCTCATCCCTGGGGTAAGCCGGGATGCGGCCCTGCAGGGGCTGCAACAGGCAGCGATCGACCTGCAGAACACTTACGCCCTACGTGACCGAAGGTACGAGGCCTACTGCGAGTGGGCGAACAACGCGGTCCGCCAACTTCGGCACGTGATACGCACGGACGACCTGGAGGCGCTAGTCCTCACTCAGCGCTACTGGGTGCTGCAGTCGCTGGCCGCGCTGGCGGGAACTCCAGTCGTGAACGACCTGCTCGACATGGAAGTCGAAGAGCGAAAGCGGGTCATCGAGGACACCGTCACAGAGTTAAGAGAGCAGGTTCGGCACTGGTCGCGCTCCGGCACCTTCGTCGTACCGGACACCAGCGTGTTCATCAAGCACCCCCAGAAGTTCCGCGACTGGGACCTCTCGGCTGAGCTCAAGACCGCGGAGCTCGACATCCACGTTCTTGTCCCGATCATCGTGGTCGACGAGCTGGACCGGTTGAAAGACTCAAGAGACAAGCACGTCAGGTGGAGAGCCGCGCACACGCTCGGGGTCTTGGACGAGGCGCTCGGCACGGCGGCGACGAGCGGCCAACTCGTGGCGGGTGACCCGTTTGCCAGACGCGGCAACGTGACCGTCGAGGTGGTCCTCGACCCTCCGCGCCATGTCCGGCTCCCGATCCCCGACGACGAGATCATCGACCGGGCGCTAGCCATCCAGGCGATAGCCAGCCATACGGTTACGCTCCTGACCTTCGACACAGGCCAGTCGACCCGCGCCAGGCAAGCCGGTCTCCCAGTCCGGAAGCTCAACATGCCCGACGAACCCGAGCCGCCGGCCAAATGCTGAGCCGGTTTTGAGAACCACGAGCTTACTGTTCTTCAAAACCGTGCTATTCCAATTTTGAGGGTGCGAGCGTTCTCGCTCACGGTCCGGATGGTGCTCTCGTGGAACCCAGCATCGTTGTTGACAGCGCGGATCTCGATTGTTATTTCCAAACTCGGTGCCGAGGTTGCCCCCGAGGTTGGTGATGATCTCCTGAGCTACCTTTCCAAAGTAGCGCTGGTAGCGCTCGGAGTCGAGGCGGGAAACGGCACAGAACCGAACGGAGCTTCTCATCCCCTGGGGCAACTTCACCGGGTCCCGCTGCGCTCGGCAGCGGGTTCGCCGGAGGCGGGGCCGGGCACGCCCGGGGACATAGTCCCGGGGCAGATCACGAACTCGACCGGGTTTGCTCAACGACCTAGGCGTTGCAACTTCATCGAGCAACTGCCTGTTCAAAAGAGCTTCGGAGATACGTGATGCCGAACCCCCTTAGCTCCCGGTACTTCTGATACTTCGTGGCGAGGTCGAAGGGGCTGCCGGACGTGCGCTGGAAGATGTCGAGGCCACGTCCGAGGAGTATCTTCCAGCCAGTGTCGGTAGTGATTGACCGATCGTGGATGGCCAGGGGTTCGACGAACTCGACGTCGAGGACGATGCCGAGCACGGCGGCGCTCTTCTTGACCTGTAGGAGGTACTCGCGCTGCTGCTGCAGCTTGACCGGGTCGTCCTGAAATTCGACCGTCACGAGCTTAACGGTGACCTCGTCGGCCGGGTCCTTGCCGCGGGCGATCCCCTCGGTGAGCTCCATGAGGTTCCTAGCCTGGTGGAACAACCGCACGTAAGGGTCGACGATCGTGATCTGCGACGCACCCCGCAGGTACGGGACGAGCAGTACATCGTAGGAGACGCCACGCTGACCCTCTTGGTACTCCTGGTGCCCTTCGAAGAGGTCGGGTGCAAGCTCTGGCTCGACGGCCTCGTCGGCGACGGCCGGGGTGCTTGCAGGCGTACCACCGCCAAGAGGGTCGGCATCAGTGGGCGCCCCGTCGGCCTCGGTCTCTTCTTTGCGCCCGCGGTAGTAGTAAGTGGGATACTCCTCTTCCTCTAGGGTGGCGACGCTGTGCCGGGCGCCTTCCTTGTCGAGGTAGCTGAAAGTTACCTCGGCCATTGTGGAGTCGATGCGCAGGATTTGGTCTTTTACCCGCTTGCGACCCTCGATAGCGAACCGTAGGATCTCCTCGATCTCCTCCTTGGTAGCGTTACCGCCCGGGTAGAGGATCTTCATGAGACCGGAGAAGGTCTTGTGAATGCCGTCGCGGTCGCGTGTCGAGATGTCAGCCGACAGTGTGAAGTGCTGTTGGTATCGGTCGGAGTAGTCCTGCGAGCGCATCGACTTGAGGACTTCAGCGACGTAGTCGACGACGAACCCATAGCCGTTTGAGAACATCTCCCCGCGGATAATGTCGACTTCCCACCCGGGAACGTAGTGGTGCATGCGGTCGAGGTAGGCGGGGTCGTGGTATGCCTCGGGCAACTCGTCGAAGAGGTCAGAGTTCTTGAGCATGTAAGGGACCGTGTGTGACGTGTTGCCGACGAAGACCATCGAGGCTTCGGCGCCGAGCGTCTCGACGCCACGGGAGAACGATTTGTTTGCCATGTAGTTCTTCAGGATGTCGACGAGCGCTCTGTCGGTACGTTTCTTCTTGCCGGCGAACTCGTCGAAGGCGACGACGTCCCAGTACCCGACGAGGCCGATGCGCCCGTTCGAGTTGTTGACAAAGAGCTTGGCGACGGTGACCTCGCCGCCGGAGATCAGCATCCCGTGGGGTGAGAACTCAGAGAAGATGTGCGACTTGCCGGTACCCTTGGGGCCGAGCTCGACCAGGTTGTAGTTGCGTTCGACGAACGGGACCAGGCGCACGAGCTGGATCAGCTTGCCGCGGCGGCTGAACATCTCAGGGTTGAAACCTATGGACTGGATGAGCAGGTCAATCCACTCGTCAGTGCTGAAGCCGCGTCGCGCTTCGAGGTACTGCTCGACGTCGAACTTCGACAACTGGATGGGCTTGATCGAGCCAAGGATCCAAGGCACGACTCGCTGGTCGTCGGTGTGGAAGTACTCGATGTCGCATATGCACCACACGCCACCCACCAGGAGCTTGGGGTGGGCTTTGATGACCGGCGAGTCGACGATGACGCCGTTGATGCCAAGGTTGGCGAACTCGGCCTCGTAGACGTCGGCCCTCTCGTTCAGCATGACGGTGACCTTGTCGATGACCCGATGGCGGCCGCGCTCCTTGATCGTCGACTTGACAAGCTCAGATTCGCTGCGGTGGACGTAGTGCTCGGCCAGGATCTTCCGCACCGTTTCGATGCCGGCCTGAATGGTGGCTTCGTCGTCCGAGGCGGCGTACTGGCCGAGCAAATACTCCAGGACGAACGATGGCACGATGGCGTTGCCTTTGACAACCTTGACCAGGTCCTTGCGGACGACGACGCCTGGGAACAGGAGGTTGACCTTGAGGTCGAGGTCGCTAAGTTGCGGCCAACCAGCGTCCGGAGATTGGTTCTCGGTCTCGCTCATCTCAGCTCAGTTACTCCTCAGAAGTCGAAGTCCGAAGTGAACGAGCGCTTCAACGTGTATACAGCCTTCTGGTAGAGGCGCCACTGGTTGGTATTGGAGATCCGTTCTTCGAGCCGGAACTCGACCGCCCGGTCGTTGTAGTCACTCGACTCTTGGCTGAGCAGCATCCGCGCGACCTGGTACCGGTCGCGCTTGTCGGTGGAGATCTGGTCAAAGGTTAGGTCGACGACGTTCGAGATCAGGATCTCGCCAACGTAAAGCCCAGCGCGTAGAGTACGTGGCTGGACCTTGTCGCTCACTGGCTCGGACTGGAACAGCCTGACCACTACCTGCCCTGTGGTGATCTTGTCGGATTCCGGCCAGACATCGACGTTGACCAGCCTGGTGTCGCTTTTGCGCTTCTTGTTGACCGCCAACACCGGCACGACGATCTCCTGGAGCGTCGCCCCGCCATGAACGTACCGTGAACCACCGCCAGCCAGTCGTAGGCGGTGGATCGACTTGGGGATTTGGACTTCCAAGTCACTCTGAAGACCGAGCTGAGAAGCCTCGAAGGTGGCGAAGGCGCTGTCGACCTTGAGCCCGTTCCCCAGCACGAACCGGCGGTTGACGACCTTGATGTCATCGCCCTGCGGCTGGGTGGACAAGAAGAAGGCGTCCCCCAGGACCTCATCCTGAAAGAGGAAGCCGTGGTCGGCGGTGATGAATATGTTGGTGGCGTTCGCGCTGGCCAGTTTCTTCACGAGGTCGACGATGTCCCGTAGGGCGTCGTCGACCGCTTCGAAGACTTGCCGCTCGGTGCCCGGCTTGTCGCCTGTGGCGTCTATTCGGTTGTGGTAGACGTAGAGGACCCGGTTGGCCCTGTAGAGCTCGCGCCGCTCGTCGGCGTTTAGGGCCTTGAAGTCCTCCGACTGGATCGCGGTGCCACCAACGCCCTCTAGGATCTTGCCGCGGAAAGCAGTGGTGTTCGTCGGCTGATCATCCGCCAGGACTGACTTAGCATCGGTGGAGTGCGTGAGCGTCGCATGTGGGAGCAGCGCCGCCATCCCAAGCTGGGTGTAGCTCGGCAACACCCCGAGCACAGCGTCGAGGGTGGCGTCGAAGCGGTCCTCCTGTCGGATGCGTGACCCGAGTTCGTCAGCCGCCTCGTAGCGCAACGCGTCGGAGATGATAACGACCGCCTTCTTATCGCCGTCACGCACTAGTGGCTCGATGTAGCGGCTGTAGAAGGCCGTCTGCGAACGCAGTGCGGTCGAGCGCCACCGCCCGACCTGGTCGACCTGCTGCTGCCAGGCGTTGCCCAGCTCGTAGACGAACTTGTTGGCGTAGCGCTTTTCGACCTGCTCGCGCAGAGCCTCTAGGGGCTTTGGGTATTCGGCCGCGCGTGCGGCGAAGATGAACTGCCGGTAGTGCTGGTCTATGCGGTACCACTCGCGGCAGTAGTGCTCCAACCCGTCGTCGAAGGACTGCATCCCGAGGTCCAGCGACGCTATCTCACCCAGTAGCTCGGAAGCAGTGGCGATGGCCGCATAGAGTTGTTTGTAGTTGTCGATCCATACGCTGCTTTGGCGTGCTCGCACGAGCTCGGCCACCTCGCGCGGGGTGACGGTGTGCTCGGCCACTGCGCGGGCCAGATCGCTGATGATCTTTTGGTCGGTCTCTTCGAACAGGTCGACAGCTACCAAGTCGCGGAAGCTCACGTCCTGGATCTGCGACTCGTAGTCCAGGTCGCGCGCGGCACGCTTCGCGAGGGCGGCCAGCGCATCCTGGCTACGCCGGTCGTTGCGAAGGCTTGCGAAGTCGAGCTGAATGTTCTGCAGTCCGCCCGGATGGTCGGACTTGAAGCCGTCGATGGCCACGCGGAAGATCCACAGCACCAGATCGTCGATGCTCGGAGAGGTCGCCTTGTAGCCGTAGATGCCAGCGACGCCGCCCCAGTAGAACTCGTCGAGGCCGTACTCCACGAGCGCGTCGTATTTGGCTTGCTGACCCTTGGCGTTCTCCACCAAGAGAGCGCGGGTGATCTCCAGCAGGCTGTGCGAGTCCCTAAGGCCAAGTAGCACCGCGGTCATCTTGGCGCGCAGGTCAGTGGCGTCGTCCTCGGGGTTGAGGAGCGCCTTGAGGCTCTGGACACGCTTGCTGGCGTTAAAGAATTTCCCGTGTGCCTGAACAACCTCATCCACGCCTGCTGCGGTCAGGCCGAGATCCTGGACGACGAGGGCTGCATTGTCCGCTTTGAAGACCCCGTAAGCCAGCTCCAGGTCGAGCAACCAGTTGCCGATGCCCGTGGGCACCCGACCTGACCGGTAGACGAGGAACTTATCCTTCGGCTCGCCGTGCAGCAGCCGGTTCTTGACGGCGAACTCGTCGTTGGCAACCCGGATCAAATTGACTCTGGGCAAGTCAAGGCTGTCTAGCTCATCGACGTACTGGCCATCCGGGTCGTGCCAGAAGACGACCCGGTGGCGCTCGAACCGTCGCACTAGGTGCGGGCGAACCGTGGCGGTGTCACTCATCGCTCGCCTCAAGACCAGGGATCTTCTTCAAAGCAGCGCCGAACTTCGGATAGTTGGCCTTCACCCCGTCATCCAAGTCGATGGCGAGCTGCCGGGATGCTAACGGGTACAGGACGTCGTGCTCGTACTCCTCGAGCTCTAGTAGCACTTTGCGAAGTCGGTCCGCCTCCTTCTGAGCAGTCGCCTGCTGACTTGGCGTCCCACCACCGGCGACCAGGCGCTCCTGCTGGCGCAGGCTGGATGCGAGCTTGGCCCTGAACTCGCGGAGGTACTCGTTTAGCACCGTCGAGGCCGTCGACGGCGTATAGCGATGCATGTAGATGAGCGCGTTGAAAGAACCCTTCGGGCTCGAGAACAGCCAGTAGATCGGGCGCTTCTTGTACCGCTGAACGTGGTCTTTGTAGAAAGACTTCACGAAATAGTCGCGGATGTCCTTCACCCCAAGAGCCTCCGTTACGAAGCGCAGGTTGTCCTCGAAATTGCGCTCACCGAAGGCAGCACGGAGAAACTGGCGGAAGCGCGCGACGATGTCGTCCTCAAACCAGTCGCCATCCACGATGGGGATGACATTGTCCGCGTCCGGCGCAAACGTCGGCGACGGAACCTTCACAAGGTAGTCCTGCAAGGTCCCACCCTGGTCGGCGATAACCAACCCAGGCTCGTCGAGGCTGTACCGCCCCAACATGCAGCCCACCGCATACGAAATTAACTCTCGAATTGAGTCGGCGACCAGGGTCGCCTCTTGCTCACTTACTTCCAATGCTCTCGCATATCGGTGCTTTGGATTTGCAAAGAGCGTGATGTCTTCGATATTCGGTGTGATGGAAACTACATTTGCGACCGCGTACGTTGTCGCCAGGATGGCGTTATTCTCCTTCTCGAGCGCTATCGCTCGTTCAACGTCTGATCGCCATAAAGCCCTTAGTGCCTCATACCGCCGTGCCAGTGCTCCTGAATTCGCGCCCAGCACGAGTGGTGATCCCCGAAATCCCCAGGACGTTTCTTGCCCATCCCAATCCCGGGCGTAGATCTCTAATAGCTCTACAACATTAGCTTCGATTCGGCCAGGATTGGTTGGCGGTATCCATGGGATTCCGCTAACGTTGCTTGCCTGGAAATTCATGGTCGGGTTCTGAGCGCGCAGGAACTCTAGCGCGATAGGCGAACATAAGAGCGCCAGAAACTGCTCGATGCTTACGCCGCGCGTCCGCGGGAAGGCGCCCGAACCGCCTACATCGAAGAGAAATCCGGCCGGCTGAACTCTAATTCCAAAACTGCTTGTACCCACGAACGACCATGTCAGGCCGGGCTTCAGCATCCATTCCAGATTCTGTATATAGCGCGACCAGTGTTTCCCACCGTTTCTTTCGACCGCATAGTCCTTGACGGCGCGGCCATCGCTCTGCCAGTCAATGACGAAATCGTGATTGCCGTACCAGCGCCGGAACTGACCGCCCTTATTGTAGGGAAACCACCTCCTAGGGGACGCAGCCGCTTCAGCTATCGACCGAGCGTCCCACTCGATGTCAAAAGCGATCTCGTACCATCGTCGCAGAAACCTCGAATTGTCACCGGTATTAAATCCAATGGCAGTCTTTAACAGCTCGGACAAAAGCTGGCCATCTTCGTAGCACGCAAATAGTTCAGGAGGCAGCCAATACGCCAACGGCGAGCCGGGAATGACGCTAAATTGTGTGCATGAAACCCTGAAACGGGCGGGATCGTCGGGCGACCGAGCGGCCTCTCGAAGTCTGACCGACTTCGCTACCTCGCCTCGTTCTTCTACCAGCCTCACGTACTCAGCATGCTCGGAGCCAGCTGGTGGCTTACAAAGGACAAAGCCCACTGTCGCGACGACATCCCCCGATATGGAATCGAAGGCCCGACTGCCGAAATGCGCCATTGTAACAACAGAGCGATCGGCGAGAATCTGTGCTCTGAGTTTCGCGCACGACGCCAAAAACATCCAACTCTGCATCGTAACCATCGCGACGAGGCCTCGTGGCGCGCCCAACATGAGGCCGCGCTCGATAAACATAGCGAAAAGATCACTCTTCGAGACCGGGTACTGTGTTCTCGCACAATCGCTCAACCGAGCGGCCATATTCGTCGAACCCATGTACGGGGGATTGGCCACGACAACGGAATACAGCGATGACAGATAGGTGGCCTGTATAAGGACGCGACGCGCCCGGTCGAGCGTGTTGGCCACCAAGATGTCTCGGGCGTCGTCGAGCGTGTCGAGGCGACGCCCGAGACGAGAGGTGCAGTCGGCGTCAGACTGAATAAGCGAGCCCAGGCTGTCCGCGTCAGCGAATTGGTTCCAGAAAGCTTCTTCCGCATCGCGGTCCCCACTCTTCGTGACGAGGAAGTCGATCTCGTTCGGGTTGAAACGGATCGGCTCGAGCACGCACACGTTGGGCTCGACCTGCATGTTGAAGAAGGTGCGCTGTTTGGCGCGAGCCTTCATAGTTAGGGCGAAGGAAGCGAATGCCCCAGCTCGCGGGTCGATCTCGACCCCGTAAAGGTTGTTGGTCAGAATAAGGCTTGGGATCTCGGCGGGAGCGTAGCCCGCTTCCTCATAAATCGAGTACAGGACGTCGAAGGCGTATGTGAGCATGTGGCCCGACCCGCAGGCAGGATCGATGACCCTGAGTTCCTCGGGGCCGCTGACCTTGAGGAAGTCAGTCTCTTCATCGACCGGCGCGATGTAGTACTCCATTTTTGCGACCAGATGCGACGACGGCCGGTTGAGCATCCAGAGGCGGCCGAGCGAGTTCTCGACCAGGTAGCGGACGATCCAGTGCGGCGTGAAGAGCTGAGTCGCGGCGGGGATCTCGTCGGCGCCAGCCTTCTTGTTCTTCTGGAAACCGGCGAAGACCGCATCCTTACGCTCCGAGATGTAGAACTGGTACAGCCAGCCGATCACCTCGACGTCCTGACACACCTCGGCGGTTAGCACCTTCACGCAGCGGTTGAGCACTGAGTCATCTGCCAGCAGGTTCGCGGGCATGAGCAGCTCGGTAAAGTCCCTCTCCCGCTCGAACATGAACGGCATGGTGCGGTTCCAGTAACGGCAATACTCCGCGAGCAGTAGGGCGAAGGCCTCGCCCTGGGCGTCATCGCTGCGACGCGTGCCGTTAAGCAGTGCCGTGACTGTTTCACGGGTCTTGGCGCCGACGACTGCCGCGTCGATATTGCCACGCTTCGCCTCGGCGAGGATTCCGGGCTGACCCCCTTCGACACCGGCTTGCGGCGAGACAACGCCGGTGTCGGTGTAGCCGTTGGCGTCCATGAAACGCAGAGCGATAATCCTGTTGAACCACGTGTAGGCAACCCGGTCGGCGACCACCTCGTTGCTCTTGTTACTGCGGCCAGCCAGGCTGACGGCCTTCTCTAGAGCGTCGACGGCGTTGGGCTGCTCAAGCCGCTCAATTGAAACTGGAGCGAGCACCACGGCGATGCGCGCGGTCACTTCGCGGATGAGCGCGGTGCGTGCCCAAATGCCGAACGCCTTCAGAGGTGCCGTTTCCATCAGAGAGAGATTCGCTTTCCCTCGTTCAGGGTCTGAACAAGCGCGTTGCGAAGGGCCACAAGGTAGCGGTCGACGTCGGCTTCCGTCTCCAGCACTCCGCTGACGCCAGTAGTCGATATGGTCTTGACCGAGACGGTCCGTTTCGAGGGCAGTGGCGTGCCACCGTCGTCCACGCCCGGCTGCGCTGCGACGAGTTGATCGAGCAGGCTCGGGTAGACGGTCTCCTCGAAGCTTGACCTGAGCTCGCGAATCAGGGCGATCTCCCTTTCGACGCCCAGACGGGAGATGACTTGTTCGACCAGCCGGAGCGCGCTCTCCTGGGCGATGGCTGTCGCCTTGGCATAGGAGGCGCTCGCTTCCAGCTCGCACTTGCGTTTCTCGATCGCCGCGACAACGTCAGCACGGTTTGAGGCAACCACCTCGTTGATCTGGGTGCGTAGCTGGTCGGTGGACTGCTTGAGTTGCGCCATCTTGTTGCCGCGGAAGGCGCTCGGGTCCGTCAACGCATTGCGGACGGCAGCGTCGCTGCCCGACGGCAGGTAGCCGAGATTGCTGCTGTTGGTCGTCAGCAACTCGGCAGCCTCGTCGTAGATGACCTTCTGGTTACCGCTAAGGAATGCCTGGATCGGATCGATGACGCTCTCCTTGGCATCGAGCAGGTCGTCGCCAAGGTTGAAGTCGGTCAGGTACCAGTCGTCGGGTTTGCCCACCACCTGGTCGAGCAGATCGATCGATGCGGCGAGCTGACTCACGAACGGGTACTTCGAGCTGGAGGTCACGGCCTTGAGTTCGTCGCGCTTGCCCTTGAACTTCTCGGCACCGTGCCGAACCAGCTCCAGCGGGTCCGTGGGTGCGTTGGCCTCGTCAAAGAAGTCGGTGCAGAACTTTCGGAAGGCGGCAACCTTGTGCTCATCGAAGGTCTTTTGCAGAGCCACGACCGTGTGCGAGTGCTTCTGGGTGTTGCGCAGCGCACTGGCTACCTCGGACCGCTTGAGGACATTGCCATCGACCGTCAGCGTGATCTTGGACGTGCCGACGAGGAAGGCGGTCAGGACCTCGATCGAGGCGAGGTCCCAGCCGTAGGGTTTGGTCGTGAAGCTGTCGACGACGGTCTTGACGGTGACCTGCTCGCCTAGAGCTTCCTTGCGCAGAAGAAAGGATCGCACCTCTTCTGACGGCGCTAAGAGCTTGCTGACGCTTTCGGCATCGAACAGGCTCGTGTCAGGGTTGGCGGCTCCGGCGATCTGCTGCTCGCTGTAGGTGGTGCCACCGAGCAGCTTCAGCTGGGTGTAGGTGCGGCTAACCAAGTCCTGAAAGCCGTCGGTCACGCGGGCGAGCGCATCCTGCGAGCTCGAGGTTATGTCGGCGGCGTTGATGACCAGGATGGCATTGCCGACTGCGGTCCTAACTCGCCCGACGAGCTCCTTCTCGCGATCGACGTTCTGTGAACCCTTGGTCTGCAAGATCTGACCTTCGATGGCCGACAGAGACGTGCTCTGCTTGCGCTTGATGTACTTCTCGGTCTTGATCAGCAGCCGCAGGTCCGACAGCACCCGAGCGTCCGGCTCAAGGATGACGCGTAGCTCGTCCTTACCGGCACTATGCATGCGGATCTCTTCGGGCGAGTAGGGGTATTCTGGCGAGATGAAGTGAACCGACAGCTCCCGCTGGGGTCCATGTGCCTGGTCGTCGAGCTTGAAACCGAACGGGAAGTCCTGGCCGTTCTTGGCATAGCGGATCTTGTTGGCCTTGATGATGTCGCCAGAAAGGATCTTGAACAGTCGGCCGCTGACCTCGGAGGCGTCGGTGTCGACGTTCTTGATCTCCTCCTCGATGACCTGTTCTTCGTTAGTCAGGTACTCGTAGATGTTGCCGTTGCGTTGGACGTAAGTCTGCGTCTCCAACACAATCAGCGCTTCTTTCACCTCCTCCGACAAGGCGGGAAGATCGAGGCCAAAACGGTCGTAAACCAGCACCGTGAGGTTGCGGGGCGTCGCTTGGAAGCTCTCGACGTACTTGACAAGGAACAGCGCCTTGAGCAGCCGGACAGCTAAGGGGTTGTCGAGGTTGCGCTGGGCGACGTCGATCGAACGCTGGGCGGCTGATTTCAGGGAGGCGCGGATGCCAGCGAACATGCTGTCAAACGTCGCGAGCTGGCCGACGTCAACATTACCGATGTCCTTGGCTACCTGCTGGACGACGCCGAGCATCGAGCGCTCGCCGACTGAGCTGTTACGGCCTTCGAAGACGTTGTGGTCCGAGATTCCCTCGATTGCCGCCTGGAACAGCGGGAACTGGTAGCTGACAAACGGGTAGGTCCCTACGAAGAGCGCCTCGTCGCTGTAGTTGCGGTAGGTCTTGGCCCCGTCGACGAAGTCGAACAGTGTCTTGAAGTTGGCGTGCTGGTCCGTATAGATCCTGCTCAACTCGTGGAGACCGGCCTCGTTCTTTTCCAACAAACGCTTGCGAATTACCTCCTCGACGTCCGCGCTGGTAAGTTTCAGACGGGTCTTGAAGCGGGCCTGGATCTTGGAGAAGTCGTTGCTTTGCTGGCGGGTGCGGTCTCCGATGACCTTCTCCATATCTTCTTGGGAAGTCACGAACACCCACGAGCGACCGCCGCACTTTGTGTTGAGCGACTCGGCGATGGTCTGGAGGTTGAGCATCAGCTTGCTGTCCGAACCGATGAACTGGCCGACCTCGTCGACGAAGAAGTTAAGGTGGAACATCGGGTCGGCCTGCTTGTCAAGCCAGGCCTTGACCTCGTCGGCGAAGTCCTCGATCGAGACCGAGTATGAGGCGCTGTACTGCTTGATAATGCCGTCGGCCGTTCCCCCGTCGACCTCAGCGAAGGCGCGGTCAATGCTCGGACCTTCCAGAGCGCTTTGCTCACGCCCTTGGGTCCAAGGGACACCCGCAATTCGCTCGAACGCCGCCTGGAACGCCACGTATTGGCCACGGTTGTCCAAGTCGCGCTCGAACCGGGCGACGTGGCCCTGGTTGCCGTAATAGCCGCGGCTCTCGTCGAAGACCTTGACGAACACCTTCAACAGGGCGTCGGTCTGGTCCTTGCTGATCAGGGTGGCCTTCTGATCGATGTTGAACAGCAGGCTCTTGGCCGGGATGCGGTCAGCCTTGTTCAGCAGCCCAGGTAGGAAGGCGTCGGGGCTCTTGGCGCGGAAGCTGTCCGAGACCCTCTCCCGGGGGTAGTCCTGGCCTTCGACGTCGCCGAGCAGGTGAGCGAGTATCTTGAGCATGTGCGACTTACCAGAGCCGAAGAAGCCAGAGATCCACACGCCGTTGGCGTTTGTGGTGGACGTATATTCCTCGAGAAGGAGCTCCACGCCCTTGGCGGCTTCGTTGGTCAGGACGTACTCGTCGACCTCGGTGCCCAGGTGGGCGATGTCGTCAGCCTTGATGACACCTTCGATCGGACGCTGGATGTTCTTGGCGAAGATCTCGCTGAGCTGCATCGAGCTCACGCCTCCTGTTCCAGGATGTTTTTGGCTCGGTAATACTGGTCGTCCTTAAGCCGGCCGAACAGCACGAGCGATGAGCCCAACGTGTCCGACTGCTCGTAGCGGCCCGGGAAGAACATGAGCATCGGCTTATTCTTGACCACCGACTGCAGGTTGTTTAGGACGTTGTGCGAGCGGATGTACGGGAAGACCTCACCGATGCCGGTGAGGAAGAAGATGTCGAACTGCTCCTGGGTAAGGCGGTCGCGGATCGCTGGGGCAATGTGGAGCTGCGGGTCGAGCATTCCCTGGAGCATCTCGCGGAAGTCGGCCTTGTCCTGATCGGGCTCGATGGTCAGGACCCGGTTCCAGACGCCCCGCTCCTTAAGCAGCTCAACCGCCAAGTCGTAGAGGTTGATCTCAAAGACAGTGACTCCGGCGCTGGACAGCCGGTTCTTAGTCCGCTTCTTGGCAGCCGCGACAACGAGCGCGTCCTCTGGCGGGTATGGATAGATAAAGAACGGGACCTCGTTGCTCAGGCCGTCCATCCGCAAGAAGCGCCGGCCACTCAGCACCGCGAACACATGCTCCTCCTGTTCGGCCAAAGTCTTGGGGATCACGGCGTGGCCCCCTGCCCTTCGATCTGTTGTATCGGGAAGAACCGCAAGTCACTCGGCGTGCGGGCACGGAGCACCGCAGCAACTCGCTCAGAGACGACGCCAGGAATGATGTAGCCCGCGCCCGACAAGAGTTCGGCCTCGTGCAACATCTTGAACACATTCGACCTCAGCTTCTGCAGCGTAGAATCCTCGATGGCCACCAGCTCCTCGTGCCACAGCGCCTTGCTCCGAATGAAGCTGTCATAGTCCTCGTACCGCAGCGTCGGGGCGAGCAGAAGGAACCGCTCCCGCACGACCTCCTCGGCGAATTCCCCAATAATCTCGTAGCACCGGCAAGCGGCGACCCACATCAGGTACCCACGCTCGGATGCTGTGGCCTGGGTGAGGAGATCGACCTCTTCGTCGGCCAGCGTCGAGAGCCGCTTGACGGTCTCGCGGACCAGACGGACACCGGTGCGGTACGTGCGCGCCTGCAGGAGGTTGCCCTCAACCGCTCTGTTACGGACCTGCTCCCAGTCGCGCTCCTCTCTGTACACGGGCGCGAGCAGCGCGGCCTCGCGTGTCAGGAGGGCGCCTGTAGTGAACGACAGCGCGTACCTCCGCGGTGCTCGCACGGGCGAGTCGTTCATGGTCCTCCTTCCATCTCTCGACCACGCGCCAACGTTACCGCTGGTGGGGGATACCCATGACGACCGCTGGGGCCGCACCGGATCGCGGCTCGTCCTCAAACGCCTCCGTCGCAAGGGCCGGGCAGCCACAGCGGGTCATTAAGGTGGTGGCGTTCTCGGCCAGAGGACCCCAGGCGACGACGTCGAAGAACGAGGTGGACTCGTTGCGTCCCTGGCTCTGGCGGTCGGTCCAGGTGCGGTTGACGGCGGTAGAGGGCGATAGAGAAGGTAGCGGTGGCTTGGCCAGTGGGGGTGAGCCGGAGCTCCAGGAGCCGGGAGGCCGAGTTATCCGAGACCAGTTCCGCCACTCAGGTCAACGCCTTGGGCTACGGCCAGCTGCTGGGTAGCTTGCGCGGCAGCGCCAAACCCAGAGGAAGGCGCGGCGGCCGCAGCCGCTCTCACCTCTTCATGCACTGGCACGGGGTGAGCGGTGCCAAGCAATGTCTCCAACGTCACTGGGTCTGCTGCTGGGGCACCCTCGCCGGGCATCGCGGTGTCTTGGCCGACCCCGCTGGTGGCCGTGCTCGCCCCGGTACCGACCGAGCCACTGTTGTTCGTTGGGACAACGCTGGGCTGCCCTCCCGCGTCCTGTACCGGCCAGGTCACCGTTCCTGGACTGCCCAGCCCGGTGGGCTCGTCCCCCACAACCACGCTGTCACCGGCCAAGTCCGGCTGTTGGCCGCCGTAGACCGCTTGGAGCTGGGCGCCGGCCCCTTGAGCGAGAGCGACTTGCTCGTTGCGTTTCGCCTCGGCTTTGCGAGCCCCACGACGTGCCACCGCTTCGGACATCTGCATCAACGCCGCCATGCTCACCCGGGCTAATTGGTCCAGCTCTCGGTGTGCATCGGTTATCGGGTC
>Ga0182030_10008401_pt1 | contig 21371 bp, 21 predicted proteins | sample 812S3MmetaG_FD_121299 | JGI IMG/M metagenome (GOLD analysis project Ga0182030, IMG submission 121299) | Permafrost microbial communities from Stordalen Mire, Sweden - 812S3M metaG (Illumina Assembly) | ecosystem: Environmental > Terrestrial > Soil > Wetlands > Permafrost | place: Sweden...
CGCCAGAAGGAGATGAACGTGAGCATCACGGAGGATGCCACGATGAGCCGGACGCGGTCCGAAGGTGGGGCTACGGTCGTTCGATTAGATGCCATCAGCAGGTACCGACACAACTGCCGGTCGATCAAAGTCTCGAAGGAGCGAAAAATCCCGCCGCCCTCGGCTGAGTGTATTTCTGAATGATTACTTAGTCAATGAAAATGGCGGGCCTGTCCCGGATAGCTACAAACACCTGCCATCAGTCACGATGCGATGGTTACTCATCCCCAAACAGTTCCTTTGCATCTTCAACAAAGCTGATCAACACGACGATCGTCGAGCCCGCGAGTCCGACGAAGAACATAACCTCGAGAAGCCGCATGCCAACAATTGCAATCTGCATGCAGTCGATTGTAGCGGTTTTTTGCCGTATTTCTACAAACAAACCGGGGATTCGCAATGCGACGCAATGAGTCTGAGCGGTATTCGCGCTCAATTGACGGTCAGCGACACGGCGCGCGTCGACGCCATGCAGTAAACTCGCCCAAGAATGCGTCGTGGCTCATGGAGATTGTGGGCAGCCGCTGGTCTGTCTGCAGGCCTGCTCGAACTGCCGTTCCCATTGGCGGGGCCAATGCCTCCCTGGCGAAGCGTTTTTGCCTGGTTCGGCCTTGTCCCGCTTCTGTGGGCGATTCTGTCCCCCGCACAAATTGAGCGCCCGCGCCCTTTGCGTCGCGCGTTTTTGTTGTCCTACCTCTGCGGATTCCTCTGGTATTGCGGCAACTGCTATTGGGTTCGCGACACCATGATGCGCTATGGCGACATGCCGCCAATGGCCCCCACGTTGTTGCTGATCGGATTCAGCCTTGTATTGGGCCTCTATTTTGGCCTGTTCGGGTTGAGCGTGATGCTGGTGCGCCGCGCCACGGGCAGCACGCGTCTTGCGCTGGCCGCTGCGCCCATTCTGTGGACTGCTATCGAGCTTGCGGCCGCCCGCATCACCAGCGTGCCGTGGGACCAATTGGGCTACTCGCAAGTCGACAACGCCCTCGTAAATCAGCTTGCGACCTGGACCGGCGTCTATGGCATCAGCTTCATTCTTGTCGCCGTGAACGCGCTCATCGCTGCTGCGTTGGTTCTAGGCCCTCGAAAAGAGCGGCTTGCTTTCGGCGGAGTTGGGATGCTCCTGCTGCTCGGAGGATGGTCTGGCATCTCGATGCCCTCGCCCCGTGCAGCCACTGCAGCCACAGCCGTTTTGATCCAACCCAACCTCGATGTCGGTTCAGGGGACGCTTGGCCCGGCCCCGAATGGAATCGGCACATGGATCAGTTTGCGCATCTTGCGGAAGAGCAATGCAAGACCTACATTGCTGGCATTCCACAGACCGGCGCACCGACTGGTGAAATTGTGTGCCCGCCTTATCCTACGCATCCAGACCTCATTGCTTGGCCCGAGTCGCCAGCACCCTTTGCCGAACAAGAACCGCGCTTCCAACAGGGAATGGCCTCTATCGCGCGTGCCGCCCAGGCGCCAATCGTTGTTGGCTCCGTCGGGATGGATGCTTCCCCGGGGGATCAGACTTGGCGGGATTACAACTCCGCGCTTATCGTTGGCGCGGACGGCGCACGCATTGGCCGGTACGACAAGATTCATCTCGTGCCTTTCGGTGAATACATTCCGTTCAAAGACCTGCTGTTCTTCGCGCGCAAACTTACTGGCCGTGTCTCCGAGTTCACGCGCGGCAGCCAACGCGAAGTCTTCCATCTCAACGGCCATCGCTATGGCGTTTTCATCTGCTATGAGGCGGTGTTCGCCGATGAGGTACGGCAGTTCGCTCAGCTTGGGGCAGAGGTGCTCGTCAACATCAGCGACGACGGATGGTACGGCGATACCAGCGCACCTTGGCAGCATTTGAATATGGCTCGTATGAGGGCCATCGAGAATCGGCGCTGGCTCCTGCGCGATACCAACAACGGCGTCACAGCGGCCATCGATCCCTACGGACGTGTGCGCCAGAGCATTCCTCGCCACCAGGCTGATGCTTTGCCGGCGGAATATGGCTTCCGCGACTACATCACCTTCTACACGTCGCACGGGGACGTTTTTGCGTGGGTGTGTGCCATACTTGCAGTAGGCACTGTGGGTTGGGCCTTGCGTGCCAGCCTCCTGCTCAAACTTCAAACCAAAGTCAGGTCATAAGAGCAAACTATGTCGTCATTCAACGATCTCGAATTTGCTTATGCTCCCGTGCGCGACCAAGTCCGCGACCTGCGGGAGTATCTTTGACCCTGCTCGTATTCGCAGGGAACTCTCCGAAATAGAAACCAAGCTTGCCGATCCGGCCATGTGGTCCAATTCCGGCGCGAACCAGCCGTTGATGCGCGATCGCAAACGGCTTGAGGCGCTGGTGGCTGACGACGAGCAATTGGTCCGGCGAACCAGCGACATCGAAGCCTATTTTGAGCTGGCCCGTGAAGGCGAGGATGTTCTCGCCGATCTCGAGCGCGATATCCAGGCCCTGGCCACGTTCGCGGAAGAGCTTGAAGCCCGCACCATGCTTTCGGGCGAGGCCGATCCGCTGAATGCGATTGTTACCGTGCATCCCGGCGCCGGCGGCACGGAGAGTCAGGACTGGGCTGAGATGCTGCTGCGCATGTACCTGCGCTGGGCCGAGCAGCAGGGGTTCAAAACCGAAATGAACGATTACCAGGACGGCGAAGAGGCGGGAATAAAATCCGCCACCTTTACCATCACCGGCGAGTACGCCTTCGGATTGCTGGCAGGAGAGAGCGGCGTGCACCGGTTGGTGCGTATCTCGCCCTTCGACTCGGCAAAGCGCCGGCATACTTCATTTGCGTCGGTGTATGTTTCGCCGGAGATTGACGAAACGATTCACGTTGATTTGAAGCTGGAAGACCTGCGCATCGACACGTATCGCTCCGGCGGCAAGGGCGGCCAGCACGTGAACACCACCGACTCCGCGGTGCGCATGACGCATCTTCCGACCGGAATCGTCGTGCAATGCCAGAACGAGCGCTCGCAGCACAAGAACCGTGAGAAGGCGATGAAGATGCTCCGTTCGCGGCTCTATGAGTACGAGCTCGAAAAGAAGCGTGCGGTGAGCAAGAAGCTTGAAGATTCGAAACTCGAAATCAACTTCGGTTCGCAGATCCGCTCCTACGTTTTGCAGCCGTATCGCATCGCCAAGGATCATCGCACCAAGGTCGAAGTCGGTGACGTGGATAAGGTGCTCAATGGATACCTCGAACCCTTTCTGCGCGGCTATCTGTTGGCCAAGCGTCGCGGGACAGAAGTCTCTGCCGGACCTGAAGATGATTTGGATGTATAGGGCAGGGAACAGGGATTAGGGAACAGGGAACAGCCAGAGCGGCGATTTGGGTTAGCCGCGGGCGCTGGGAACCGCACATTCTTTGCGAAGAGGGATAGTATGGGCAACGATCCTGCAATCATTGACGAAATGCTTCGTACGGCGAAGACTATCGCGGTTGTAGGCATGAGCGATAAATCGTGGCGGGCCAGCAATCACATCGGCGGCTATCTTGCTTCGAACGGCTTTCGCGTGCTGTCCGTGAATCCCGCATTGAAGGAAGTTCTTGGACTAACTTGCTATCCCGATCTCGAGGCGGCGCAAGCCGCCGCGCGCGCGCAGCACGGCGCAGGCATCGACTTGGTTGATGTCTTTCGGGCTTCGAAGCATGTGCCCGCCATTGTGGACGATGTAATTCGCCTTGGGATACCGTATCTCTGGTTGCAGGACGACGTTGTCCACGAAGAAGCGGTCGCGCGGGCGCGCGCCACAGGAGTAAAGTGCGTGCAGAACGATTGCATCTTCCGTGAGCATGCGCGGTTCGCGTCTGCCCGCTGACTTTGCCAACCGAGAAACGACGCGCGACCGAAATGCAACTTTCCGCGACTAATGGTTGCCGCGGATCGTCCAACAACAGAGCCCTTTGAATCTCAAATGCGTTTGTCATGGCTTCATCTCGCGCTGGTGTCGTTGATTGCTGTTGCTGTGCCAGCGGCAGCCGCCAGCGGCATGGCATCCGGCGAGCCGAAAAACCCGCATGCAGGGGCCGATGCCACCCATTTGCATGTCGAGTTGTTGGTACCCGAGAACTGGCTGGTCAAAGGGGCAAAGCAGAATCCCGCCGGTCTCTATTTCAAGCTTGAACCCGGCTGGCATATCTATTGGCAAAATGCGGGCGATTCCGGCGAACCACCGCATGTCAAATGGACGCTTCCGGAGGGAATCGGCACCAGTTCGCTTGAGTTTCCCGCTCCAAAACGTCTGCCACTCGGCCCGCTGATGGATTTCGGCTATGAGAATGAGGTGGTATTTCCGTTCTCGTTTGAAGTTGGCAGGACGGCAAAGGTGGGTCCAGCCGATTTGCACGCCAAGGTTGATTGGCTTGTCTGCCGTGAGGTCTGCATTCCCGGCAAAGCGGAACTCGATCTAACCAAAAATGTGTCGGATCGTCCGACCAATTCGATTCTTTCCGGCTCCGATGCGGCGCTTATCAATCGCTTCGCGGCGCAAATTCCCAAGTCGCCTCCTTCGGGCTTCAAAGCCGTCTTTCAACCCGCAGGATCGGGCTTCCGCCTCGCCGTTACAACCGGTCAGCGCGAGACAGATGCGGAGTTCTTTCCGGCCGATCAGAATGTCCTCGACAATCCGGCACCCCAACAGCTCACGCCCACGGCCACGGGGTTGACTCTCGATCTGAAGAAAGACGCGAACCTCACCGCCAATCCCGGTCAACTTCGCGGCGTTTTGGAATTATCCGGCGGACGTGCATTCAATCTGGTCGCCGTGCCCGGGGTCGTGCCCGGTGCTGCAGCCACTTCGATCGTAACGACCGGGGCGACTGCAAATGCGCCAGGATCACCCGCACCTGTTGCAACCCAACCGTCGAGTCAGCAATCAGGCGAACCCATCGCCGGCCCGCGTCCCCCTGTTTCATCCGCATCTGAATTGCTGAAGGCATCGGGCCTGGCATTTCTCGGCGGGCTGCTGTTGAATCTCATGCCTTGCGTCTTTCCTGTGCTCTTCATCAAGGGGCTTGCGCTGGTGCGGTCGGGCAACGAAGAGCGACATGTCCTGCGTGCCCATGGATTCATCTACGCCGCCGGAATTCTGGCCTCGTTCTGGACGCTTGTTGCTGCGCTTTTAGCTCTTCGGGCGGCGGGCTCGCATCTCGGGTGGGGCTATCAGTTTCAATCGCCGATCTTCCTTGCGCTGATGGCGTCTCTGCTTTTCTTTTTGGGACTTTCGTTGGCCGGCCAGTTTGAGATTGGCCTGACGCTCACGAGCGCTGGCGGATCGCTCGCCGCCAAACAAGGCTATGCGGGCAGCTTTTTTACGGGCGTTCTTGCGGTTGTGGTCGCGACGCCGTGCACCGCGCCGCTGATGGGAGCGGCCATTGGCTATGCGCTGCAGCAATCGCCTGCCGTCACGTTCGCCGTCTTTACTGCATTGGCGCTCGGACTTGCTTCGCCGTATGTGGCGCTCACCTTGCAGCCGGCCTGGACGCGCTTTCTTCCGCGCCCCGGGGTCTGGATGGATTTATTGAAGCAGGCAACTGCTATTCCCATCTTCGCTACGGTGATCTGGCTGGCCTGGGTTCTGGCGCAGGCTTATGGCGCGGCGATCCTCGCCGCTTTGTTGACGTGCCTTTTACTCGTTGCGATTGCCGGCTGGTTTCTGGGTCGATGGCCCGCTACACGGTGGGCCACCACCGTTGCGAGCATAATTTTGCTCGGAGTGATCGCGGTTAGCGTTTTCACTCCTGCAAAGCTGGCGGCAACCGTTCGGGCCTCTGCTGCCAATGTGGCGCAGGGTGGGTGGGAACCCTGGACCGCAGAAACCGTGAGCCGGTATCAATCCCAAGGCCGCCCGGTCTTTGTCGACTTCACCGCGAGCTGGTGCCTTAGCTGCCAGGTCAACGAACGCGTGGCTCTCAGCCGGCCCGAGGTGCAGAAATCATTTTCAGACGCCAACGTCGCCCTGTTGCGTGCCGATTGGACCCAGCATGACGATGCAATCGGCAACGCTCTCGCGGCCCTTGGCCGTAGCGGCGTGCCTGCGTATGCTCTCTACGTTCCGGGGGAAGCGAGCCCACGGCTTCTGCCGGAGGTGCTCACGCCCGGCATCGTAACCGAGGCGCTTGGGAATCTGCCGCATTCCGCAGCTCAGTCGGCGGCAGCAACGTCCAATTTGAAGTAAGCCACGCAAGTTCTCTGCAAGATCATTCTCCGAATTCCTCGGGAGGTTGATTCCCATGGCATCTCTTTCTCGACTTTCAGGATTGGTTTTGCTGACCTCAGCATTGCTGCCTCTGCCTGGCGTTGCGCAGAATGCTCGCGTGGGTGCGCCTGCACCGGCTTTCACTGCGACCGACTCTCATGGTCAAAAGGAAGCGCTGGACCAATTTCACGGCAAATATGTCGTGCTTGAATGGCACAACCAGGGCTGCCCCTACACGCGCAAGCATTATGTCTCCGGAAATATGCAGGCGCTGCAGAAAGAGTGGACCGCGAAAGGCGTGGCGTGGTTCACGGTGATTCCTCCGCGCCGGGGCAGCAGGGTTACGTAACACCGGCACAGGAAAATGACTACGTCGCCAAGATGCATGCGGCGCCGACTGCTGTGCTGCTCGACACTTTTGGCATGCTCGGCCGCCTTTACAACGCCAAAACAACGCCCGACATGTTCGTCATCGATCCGTCCGGCGAGCTGATCTACGCGGGCGCTATCGACGACCGGCCCACGCCCGATCCTGAGGACATTCGCGGCGCGGACAATTACGTCTCGGACGCCCTGACTGATGCCATGGCAGGCAAACCGGTATCTACGCCCTACACCCGGCCCTATGGGTGCTCGGTGAAGTACCCGGATTAAAAAGCAGGGAACAGAAATGCTCCCTGGTGGAGGTACGTGCTTGGCCGGGTTCAGGTCGGGAATGCGGGACCTTCGGCACTGAAGTTTCGGTGTTTCGCATGCGGCGTGCTATCATGATAGCAACGGAGGCCGAGATGGCGCAGATTCTGGTTCGGAATGTCGAAACTCAGCTGAAGACGCGCCTGCAGCGGCGCGCCAAACGCAATGGCCGCAGCATGGAGTCCGAGGTGCGCGAGATCCTGCGCGACACGCTGAAGGACGAAGACGCACAAAAAGTCGGGTTCGGCACGGCCTCTGTTGCTCTCTTTAGCGGGAAGGGAATTGGACTGGAAAAGGGAGAAGAGATTCGCGAATGGCGCGGCTTTCCTCTGAAGCCGATCAGCTTTGACGAATGATTATCCTCGATACGAACGTGGTTTCGGAGATTATGCGTTCGAAGCTGGATGAGCGCGTTCCGCGTTGGCTTGACCAGCAGCCTCGCAGCTCGATCTGGACAACTTCCGTTACTGTTTTTGAGATTCGCTTTGGATTGGAGACGATGCCGGTTGGGAAGCACCGGGTCGCTCTGATGACCTCCTTTGAGTTTTGGCTCGGTGAAGTGGTGCAGCAGCGGATTGCGATCTACGATGAGACCGGAGCAAGGCGAGCGGCGGAATTGGCTGCGGAAAGGCAAAGACGAGGCCGCCCCGGGGAATTGCGCGACACGATGATCGCGGGGATAGTGCTTGCGAACCATGCCACGCTGGCTACACGGAATGTGAAGCATTTCGAAGATATCGCATCGTCGGTTGTGAACCCTTGGGGTGAGGGCTAGGGAAGAGAGAATTGCTCAGTGAGATCGGCGGGGCGTCTCCTATTTCGACGCTGTGGCAAGCCCGATGTGGATCTCGACCTGCGCGTTCTGCGAATTCTCGGTGCGCTTGTCATAGATCTCATAGTCGGTGACGAATGCGCGCTTGCCGCCCAGTTCTCCGGGCGACATATGCCAGATGCGGTCCCACGCTGCGTGCAAAACACTGGGCATCTGGCCTTTGTCCGTAAGAATGACGGCGTAGGTCGCAGGCTCGACCTTCTTCCAACTCATGCCGGCGGGAAGATGATCGACCGACGTGACGCGGGCGCCGAGCAAGTAGTCGTAGGAGCCGGTTTCATCGCTGGCGTAATTCGAATAGACGACGGTGAAGGCCGCATCGGCGCGATTCGGGATCCGGGCGGCTAGATTTTCCTGCATGAAGCGCTGCCAGAGCGGACCGATTTTGCTTTCGCCGCTGGCTTCCGCAGCGTTGTTGGTGCGCACTTGGTAGCCCGCAACATAAAACGGTTGATCGACCACTTGTTTTGACATACTTGTTCCGGATGGCAGGGATGCCAATGAACTGGCTGTAAAGATTACGACCGCGAGAAAAAGCAGTTTCGGAAAAGTCATCGCATTGGTTCAGCGCAAAGAATAGCACGGTCGAAATCAACCGCCGTGCTTCGCAGTTCTGATTCGCCGAATTTCTTCCATACGCTGGGCCAACAGTTTTTCGCGGCCCTCCTGCGTCGGGTGGTAGTAGGTATGGCCGCGCAGCGAATCAGGCAGGCAATCCATGTCGGCGACTTTGTCCTCTTCGTCGTGCGCATAGCGGTAGCCTTTGCCGTACTCCAGTTCCTTCATCAGGCGCGTCGGGGCATTGCGCAGATGCAGCGGAACGGGCTCCTGGCGTGTGTGCTCAATCTCCGCTTGCACGGCTCCGTAAGCCGTGTAAACGGAGTTTGATTTGGGCGCGAGGCAGAGATAGACGACCGCCTCAGCCAATGCCAGGTCTCCTTCTGGCGAACCGAGAAAATCAATGGTCTCTTTCGCGGAGAGACATAAATTCAGGGCTTCCGGCGCGGCGAGGCCGATATCTTCGACCGCCATGCGTACGACGCGCCGTGCGAGGTACAGCGGATCCTCGCCGGCGGCAAACATCCGCGCCAGCCAGTAGAGTGCCGCATCCGGGTCGCTGTTGCGCACGCTCTTGTGCAGTGCCGAAATCAGGTTGTAATGCTCTTCGCCGGACTTGTCGTAGACGAGCACACGCTGCTGAATAGCGTCAGTCGCCAGTGCCTTGTCGATGTGTTTCGATCCCTCCATCGCCAGTTGTGCCGCCACCTCCAGCGTGTTATACGCATTGCGGCAATCGCCACTCGAATAGCTGGCAATGAGTGTCAGTGCGTCGTCATCGGCGGTCAGTTCCAACGCGCCGAGGCCGCGCTCGCGATCCTCAATCGCCCGCCGCAATAACTGCGTTACGCGGTCCTCGCTCAACGGCTGCAAGACATACACACGGCAGCGCGAGAGCAGCGCCGAGATGATTTCAAACGAAGGATTTTCCGTCGTGGCTCCGATCAGTCGGATCGTGCCGCGTTCGACGTAGGGCAGAAATGCATCTTGCTGCGCTTTGTTGAAGCGGTGAATCTCATCGACAAACAAAATCGTTCGCGAGTGCAGCTCGGCGGCTTGCGCGGCCGAGGCCATTACCTGCTTAATTTCCTTGATGCCGCTCATGACGGCGGAAAACTCGATGAAATTGGCCTTGGTGGTTTCGGCAATGATCTTGGCCAGCGTGGTTTTCCCCACGCCCGGGGGGCCCCAAAGGATCATGGAGCTGGTATTTGTCGAGTCCAGGCCGTCGCGCTCGATTTGCACGCGCAAGGGCTTACCGGGACCCAGCAGGTGCTCCTGCCCGCTGTATTCTTCGAGGTTCCGTGGACGCATCCTCTCGGCCAATGGTGCGGCAACGCGCGGCCCCTTCGGACCTTCCGGCTCGCCATCAAACAGGCTCATCGCGAGTTTCCTCGATGATTCGCACGTCCACTGTCTTTCATTACGCGCTGTCGCGAGGCTTCGTAGAGCAGCACGCTCGCGGCGACAGCTGCGTTCAGGCTCTCCACCGGCCCAGGGCAGGGAATCGTAATGGCGCCATCGGCCTGCGCGGCCAGATCTTGCGGCACGCCGTTGCCTTCATTGCCGATGATCAGGGCGACAGGCACGTCAAGTTGGATGAGATCGGCGGGTTGAGCGTCGCGTGCCGCGGCTGCCAAAGTCCTTATTCCCGAATCTCTCAAGCGCGCAATGGCGTCATTCGCGCCCTGCAGCACTGGAACTCGAAAGACGCTGCCGGCCGATGCGCGAACTGCCTTCGGATTCCACGCGCTCACAGTTCCCGGAAGGCAAATCACCCCTGTGGCTCCAAATGCCTCGGCGGAGCGAATAATCGTGCCCACATTGCCGGGGTCTTGCAATTCCGCAAGCACGATAATCAGGGCCGGAGCCTTGCGTTGATCGCCGGTCAGGTCGGCCCACGTCCAAGCCGGCGGCTCGATGAGGGCCGCGAAAGGCTGCGGTGTCTCCGTTGTCAATGCGGAGCGCAGCACCTCTCGAGGCAGGATCAGTACCTCCGTTTCGGGGTAGAGAGCCTGGCGCACTATCCACTCCTCATTCCCTTCGGATGCAAAGACGCAATGAATTCGCAGCCCCGCTCGCATGGCTTCGATGAGGAGGTTTGGCCCTTCAATGCCGACCGGGCCTTTTTCACGGCTTGGATTCGCAAGTGCGCGCCGCAACTCCTTCACGCGGCTGTTCTGCTTACTCTGTACAATACGGAAAGGCATATTGGCGATTCGGCCGGGTCTCCATGCAGATTCTATGCTGTTTTGGTGCGGTTCGATCCACGCTTGTGCGCTGGACGCTTGCACCGAGGCTGGTGCTGTGATAGTTTCCGTCTTTGTGGCTTCTGCAATTCGGGAACCGAGGTAGACCTTCTTGTCCGCGGAAATATTGCGCGTCCATCCCGATGAACCTCAGCCGGACAGGATCAGCTATATTGTCTCCTGTCTGCGTAAAGGCTACGTCGTAGCATTGCCCACCGACACCTTCTACGGCCTCGCGGTTGACCCCGTAAATCTCCAGGCCGTCGAGAGCATTTACCGTATAAAAACCCGCCAGAAGCATAAGCCGCTCTCTCTTCTTATCTCCTCGCTGGCGCAGGCTTATACGCTCGCTCGGGATACCGATCCGGCGCTCGACAAGCTCGCCGATCGTTTTTGGCCAGGTCCGCTCACCATCATCGTCCGTGCGGGGACCAAGCTTCCCTTGCGCTCGACGGCCAACACGGGCAATGTCGCTTTGCGCGTCCCCGACGCCGCTATCCCGCGCGCAGTCGTCGAAGAATTCGGACTGCCCATCACGGCGACTTCAGCCAACCTGCAAGGCGCTGCGGAATGTACCCACGCCGCGTGCGTACGCGACCAGATCGGCGATCGCATCCCGCTGATCATTGACGGCGGGCCGACCGGCCGCGCACAAGCTACGACGATCGTCGATTTATCGCTCGGACCAGGCCGTTGGGAGATTCTGCGCGAGGGAGCTATTCCCACGCACGAGATAGTCATGGTGCTTCAGCGTTAAGATTGTCCGCATGGCCGAACGGTCCAGTTCGAAGCAACACAGCTGGATCTTCCGCATCGTCTCTGCTGTCATCTTTGTTCTAGTCGTCGGCGCTCTTGGTTGGAGTGCGTGGGTCTACGCGCAGATCGATCAGTTTGCCGGCCGGGATCAGGCAGGCCCGGCAGATGCAATCGCTGTTTTCGGCGCGGCGGAATACGATGGTCGACCATCTCCTGTTTTTCGCGCGCGCCTCGATCACGCTGCGGCACTGTACAACCGGGGCATTGCTCCCCTGATCATTGCGTTGGGAGGCGACGGCGGCGACCAGTTTTCCGAAGGCGGCGTGGGGCGGGAATACCTGATGAGTGTCGGGGTTCCCGAGTCAGCCATTATTGCCGAAACCAAAAGCCGCAGCACTGCGGAGGCAGCGCGCCGCCTGGCAGCCATTGCGCGCACCAACAGTTTCCGTCGCCTCGTGGTCGTGAGCGACGATACGCATCTTTTTCGCATTCATGCGATTTGCGCCGCGAATGGGCTCGACGTGCTTACTTCACCACGGCCGCGCGTGCTTGTTGAAGGGGGCAACTCGGATGCGGAATCCATTCTTCATGAAATCCTGAGTTACACGGCTTGGCGGCTCCACATCGAGTGAAGTCGCTACAGGGTCGGTTTCGGCAGCTCAGTGGAGCATGTTGGTTTGCGCGAGCATAGGCAGGGCTGCGAGCGCGAACGCCGCCGCACTCGCGGTCGACAAAAAGTTGACGGCATCGTTGTTGAGCCAACCCCGCCGTTCCAGCGTCCCACCGAGCACGCTGTCGAAAAGCAATCCAAAGATGCCGCCCACCCAGCTCACGTAGAAAACGATCAAGTCGCCGCGGAGCGCGGCCGCTCCAACCAGAGCCACCACACCGGCCGCCACTACGCCGGCCATAGTGCCGGCGAGGCTGATTGCGCCATCGGTGCCTGCTTCCGCTACGCGCAGAGTCGTGATCATGCGCGGCCTAGTGTCGAGCAGTTGACCCAGCTCAGAAGACACCGTGTCGGCTGCGGCTTCGCACAAAGCCGCAAGTCCAGCGGTGAAGACAGCCGATGGAGCAAGAGTCGGCAGCCTCAGCCAACTTTGATTGATCTGCCAGCTTTGCGCGACACCGGAGGAAACTAACGCGGCCGCTCCGAGATTCGCGGCCACCTGCGCCGGTTTGCGGCCTCTGCGGCTTTCCGCTGTTCCTAAATGCTCCTTGTGTTTTCGCCCCAGCCGCGTCGAGATCGACGTCAGGATCAGTACCGCCAGCACCGGCGTTAATCCTGTCCGCCAGGGCTCGTAGGGGAAGATCATTGTTGTCGAAAACATGAGGCTCGCGGTGATGGCAGCTCCTGTGGCAGCGGCTCCTGGTGTTGCAGATCGCGTTTTCCAGGCGAATAGGCCGAGGAGCGCGCTCAAACCTAGGGTCCAAATTGCAATCGATGTTGCCTGAGCCGACCACCAGCGGGCTTCGAACACTGTGTCTACCGCTACGGCAGGCAACACCAGTAGTAGAACGGCTTTCGATTGCCATTGCAGCTTCAATTGGTCCACGCTTCATCGTACCGTCCCGCCGCAGAATGCGAGAAACCATCCCACATGAACTCCGTGGGTCAATCGGTTTACACTCAATGGCGCTGCAAAACATAGCCCGCACATTGCGCTCCACGGAGTCCCTCATGAAAAGGTATTCAAGCTTCCTCGCGCTTTTCGTCGTTATCGCACTTACGGCAGGATGTCTTCGGGCGCAGAGTGGGGGTCAACCGCTCGAACTCGACCGCACCGGAGAGACGATCGTCCTTGAGCCCTATGCGCCCAATGTTCTCCGCGTAACGCTCAGTCTGCAGCACGACCCAGCAGTGGCCAAGCCAGGTTACGGTTTCGTTGGTTCGCCCGATGTCTCAGGATGGACATCGAACCAGACGGACAAGGCCGACATTTACCAGTCTTCACGGATCGTCGCCACGGTAGATCGCCCCAATCCTTTGGCTCGGCCGCGCTTGCAGACACAGGTCGACATCCGCAAGTACTTCAACGGTTCGACACCCGGGGCACATATCACTTTCACGACGCCGGAAGGGAAGAAGCTCCTGGAAATGACTGGCTGGTCTCAATCTGTTCCCAACCACAAAGACGGCACGGCCAGCCTTGCCGCTGATCGTCGTTCTACCGACCCCGAATTCTATGTTGTCGGCGCAACCTTCGCATCGCCGGACGACGAGCACTACTACGGCCTGGGTGAGAACCAGGAGGGATTTCTCGATCACCGCGGCCATGCGGTCCGCTGCTGGCAGGACTACACGGCTCCTGCTGCCCCCAGTTCCTGCGTTCCATTTCTCATCACGAACAAAGGCTATGGACTGGTTTGGGACAATCCGTCGAAGACCACCATCGAGCCCGGCTTCAACGAGCAGACCCGCTGGAGCAGCGAAGTTGGTGACCGCGTTTCATTCTTCGTGATCGCCGGAGCGACGGCTGATGAGATTTATCAGGGCTATCGACTGCTCACCGGGCCAACGCCGATGCTGCCCAAGGCGGCCTATGGATACATTCAGTGCAAGCAGCGGTACGCGAGCCAGGACGAAGTGCTCTCCGTCGCCAAGGGCTACCGTGATCGGCATCTGCCCGCCGATGTGCTTGTCGTTGACTGGTTCTACTACACGAAGATGGGGCAGATGGACCTCGATCCGAAGTTCTGGCCTAATCCCACAGCGATGAACAAGCAGCTCCACGACATGGGCTTTGAAACGATGATCAGCGTGTGGCCGCGGTTCGTTCCGGATGATCGCTACTATTCCGAAATTCTCAAAAATGGCTGGTTCATTCACACCGCGGATGGCACGGCGATCGATGGCCTTCCGTACGATCGCGCTGGCTCTGACATAGACACCACCAATCCCGATGCCGCGGCGTGGTACTGGAAGACGATTCGCGAAAACATCCTGAGCAAAGGATTCGATTCGATCTGGGCCGATGAGACGGAGCCCGATCTGCCTCCCAATGGCGCTTACTTTCACATCGGGCCGGGGACGCAATTCTTCAATGTCTATCCGCTCTTTCACACCGGAGCGCTCTATGACGGTTTCCGTAAAGATGAACCCGCACGCCGCGCGCTGATTCTCTCTCGCGATGCTTACCTCGGTGTGCAGCGCAATGGCGCTATCGTCTGGTCCTCGGATATCTATCCCACCTGGGACACGCTGCGAAGGCAGATCCCGACCGGCCTTGATTTCGCGGCTTCCGGTATTACGTACTGGTCGAACGACACCGGAGGATGGCAATACCTCCCGCCCGAGCATCATCCAGCGCATCCGCCGCTGCTTGATCCTTCGGACGCGCGCGCCAATATTGGCGGATACGACGATTACCCAGAGCTCTACACCCGCTGGTTCCAATTCGCGACCTTCCTGCCGATTATGCGCACGCACGGCAGCCGGCTGGAGAATGAGGTCTGGTCCTACGGCAAGCAGGCCGAGCCGATTCTGGAGAAATACCTGCGTCTCCGCTATCAGCTCATGCCCTACATCTATTCGATGGGCTACAAGACGTGGCTCACCGGCGCGCCTTTTCTGCGCGCGCTGCCGCTCGACTTCCCGAACGATCCCAATGTCGTTGATCTGCGCGACGAATATATGTTCGGGCCTGCTTTCCTGGTTGCTCCGATTACGGAACAGGGAGCGACCACCCGCAAAGTCTATCTGCCGGCGGGAGCCGATTGGTACAACTACTGGACGAATGAGCGCGTGCACGGCGGGCAGACTATCGAAGTAGCCGCTCCCATCGACACAATCCCTCTCTTTGTTCGGGCCGGGTCCATCGTTCCGCTCGGAGCCCCGGTCGAGAGCACCCACGAAAATCAGGCTATTGCGAAGATCCGCGTTTTTCCGGGCGAGGACGCGAACTTTACGCTCTTTTCGGACGACGGAACAACTTATGCGTATGAGAAGGGCGCGGGGTCAGTAACCCATTTGCACTGGGACGATGCGAAGCAGCAGCTCACGCACGACGGAGCAGCCGCGTGGAGTGGACCTGACTCTGGCATCATCGAGATTGCCCGACAGTAATGGGCGGGATTCGACTCGCGAAGATCGCGAAAAGACCGGCGAGGCGAGCGCTCGGGCTGCACCGATACCCAACCCCTGCCACGCCGCGTCTAAGTCCCAAGGGGAAGCACGCCTGATTCGTAAATTCGATTGCGCGGCTACTAATATGTCCAAGCTGTCTCAGGAGTTGTGCCCATGAAGGCCATGGTCGGCCTACCCCGTATTCCCGAGCTCACTGATTTACAATCACGATGTAAGCAGGAAAAATCTGAATGAGTCTTTTTCCCATGAATTTGCGCGGGACGCGTGCGTTGTTAATTCAATCAGGGGCAGCCATCGCGGTTGCCGTCATCGTTTCTGGTTGCGGAAGCACTTACCGGCCGGTCGTCACTCCCATCAACCCATCCGGGCCGGCCGCGCAGCCATCGTCGTTTGCGGTTGTTATTTCGTCTCCCTCGCCGACCACGGCAGGCATCGCCACAATCATTGACTATTCCGGCGACACGATCGTCGCGCAGTCTCCCATTGGTCCAGGGCCGCTTGCTTTTTCGCTGGACGAGAATGGCACGACGGGCTACACCGTGAACAGCGACGGTACACTAACCAATTTCCCAGCCACAAACCAGCTGCAGGAAAAGAACGTCACCTACTCCACGCTCCCAGCGGCAGCGCAATCCGTGGGCCTGTTTTCTCCCACTGCAGGCCTTTGGGTGGCTGATCTGGATGGAAATGTTGCCGATGTCTTGACGGGCAGCCCGGAAACTTTCAAGCTGTCCATTCCGGTTGCAGCCACTCCGATTGAAATTGTGGGACCGCCGCTGCTCGGCGAGCGCAATTACGCGATCAGCTTGAATACGACGGCGACACCTGCGGCGAGCGCGCTCACGTATCAGGACATGACCTGCAACACCGCGCCATCCACTGAGGCCCAAACCGGGGAAGCCGATGCTTTGGAAGTCGCCAGCTTCACGGTCTCCGCGACGCTTCCTCTCGGCAAATGCCCGGTATACGCCATCCAGAGTCCCGAAACCCGGCGCCTCTTTGTTCTCAATCGAGGTAGCGACACCGTCACGGTGATTAACAGCCAGAACAACACTCTCGATGCCTGCACGCCGTTTACGAACCAGAACGGCCAGTTAGTTACGTGCCATCCCACGCTTCCACTTTCGACAACGGCGGTGACGGGAACCGGCATTACTCCGCCCAATGGAACCACTGGCATGACTGCAGTTGCTGGCCCGGTGTACGGTGAATACATTTCGGCGACCCAGCAGTTGGTCGTGTCGAATTACGATGGCGGGACTATTAGCGTGATTGACGTCAGCCTTGACGAATACGGCAATGACAGCCCGACCTTCGGCACTACCTTTACCGTTCCGGTGGGCACCAACCCGTCCAGCGTGACTGCGCTTGCCGATGGCAGCCGGGCCTACACGTCTAACCAAGCCGACGGCACGGTCACGATTGCCAATCTGACCAGCCACACGGTCGAAAAGACACTCACCGTCGTCGGTCATCCGCGGACTGTGGTTTCAACGTCGAACTCGCTCTATGGCAAGGTCTACGTTGCGTCGCCCGATAGTCCGTACCTCACCATCATTCGGACCGACCAGGACATTGTGGACACAACCATTCTGGTGGAAGGCAATATTGTTGACGTTCGCGTCAGCAGCCAGAACGGCACAGCCGGGAACAGCAATACGATGAGCCGCCGTCCAGGCGCTGGTCAGCCATGCTATTTGCCGGGCGCTGCAGCCGAAGCGACGTTGGTCGCATGTCAGACGCTGCCCTAACCCGCCTTCCAGCTGCGGATAGAATCGGTCGAAGGAATCTTGCCAGCGAGAGCCAGCGGCCGGTTTTCTGAACGTGGGACGTGATGGCGAAGGAAGCCCCCAGCAAAAAGGAACGCGTCGATGTAGTGCTGGTCCAGAGGGGGATTGTTCCCAGCCGGGAGCGCGCGCGTGCCATGATCCTCGCGGGCCGCGTTCTGGTCAACGAACAGAAGGTTGACAAACCCGGCACAGCCGTAGCCGCCGATGCCTCGATTCGGCTCCTCGGTGAAGACATGCCCTATGTGAGCCGAGGCGGAGTCAAGCTAGCAGCGGCGCTGGATCATTGGCAGATTCAAGTCGCAGGGCTGGCTTGCCTCGACGTGGGTGCATCCACGGGCGGGTTTACCGACTGCTTGCTGCAGCACGGTGCGGCACACGTGGCTGCAGTCGACACTGGATTTGGCCAGATCGCGATGAAGCTGCGCAATGACTCGCGCGTGCGGCTGGTCGAGCGAACCAATGCGCGGTTCCTGGCTCCGACTGCTCTTGCCGAAGCAGGTTTTCCAGCGCTGATGCTTCTTGTGATGGATGTGTCCTTCATCTCGGCGACGTTGTTGCTCGCGCCGGTCTTTGCTGCCGCTCCTCACCTCAACGAAGCCGTCATTCTCATCAAGCCGCAGTTTGAAGCCGGCCGCGAGCACGTCGGCAAGGGCGGCATCGTACGCGATCCGGTTGCGCACAAGCTGGCCATCGACAAAGTTGCCGGTTGCATTACGTCCCTGGGCTGGCAGGTTATTGGCACTCTCCCTTCGCCGATCACCGGTGCCGAAGGCAACCATGAATTCCTGCTCTACGCGCGCAAGCCCGATGGCTCTTAAGCTCTCTCTGCCCCCATCCATTACACTGAGACCGCATGAATCGCGTCGCCATCGTCAGCAAGCCGCACAAAGAAGAGCTTGCCCGGATCCTTCCCCAGCTGGTTGCCTGGCTCTACGAGCACGATTATGAGCCGCTGCTGGACTGCGAAGGCGGAGTCTATTGCCAGGACGCTCCCTCGGTCGATCGCGCGGAGTTGCCGAGTTACGCGCCCAAACTGGTCATCGTGTTGGGAGGAGACGGCACGATGCTCGCCGTGGCACGCATCTTTGCCGCGACGGGCATCCCCATTCTTGGTGTCAATCTTGGGTTCCTCGGTTTCCTGACCGAGATTCGGCTGAGCGACCTGTATACGACCCTCGAAGGATGGTGCAACGACTGCCATACACTCGATCCACGCGCGATGCTGCATGCCTGCTTATGGCGGGAGGGAAAAGAATACGCAAACTATGAGGCATTGAACGAGGTCGTCGTCTCCAAAGGCGACATCGCGCGCATGGGCGATTTTGCGGTGGAGTTGGATGGGAAAACAGTCGCCCGCTTCCGCGCCGATGGAGTCATCGTTTCCACGCCCACCGGTTCAACGGCCTACACACTGGCTGCGAACGGTCCCATTCTCACTCCTGACGTGAATGCCCTGGTGGTCACGCCGATCTGTCCTCATTTACTCACCCTGCGGCCCATCGTCGTGCGCGGCGAGGCCACGCTTGCGGTGCGGGTGGAGGGCGTTCCCACCAATTGCCTTCTTACGGTGGATGGGCAGCAGGCCGTGAACCTGCAACTCGGGGATGAGATCCGTTGTCATCGGTCGGAGAACAAAGTCAATCTTGTGCGAATGAAGGAAAGCGGATTCTTCGAGGCGCTGCGAAGCAAGCTCAGCTGGGGAGAGCAGTAGCTTTGATAGACGATCTGGGTTGAAAGGAGCTGAGATGCCACAATCATTTGTCTGTTTTAGGAATCTCTCGCTCCAGCATGCCATGCGCCTGATGACACTGGTTCTAGTCTTCTGCGGCCTGTCGGTTTCGAGCGCACAGCAGCCAAACATTGCGGGAGATTATGCAGGAGCGCTCGGTCCTCTGCACCTCCGGCTCCATCTGAAACTCGACGCAACGGGAACGCTCAGTGGAGCGATGGATAGCCCGGATCAGGGCGCGAATGGGCTTGCCTGCGCAGACTTCAAGCTTCAAGGTCAAGCTCTGAGTTTTTCGGTGCCGATCGTGCATGGCACATGGAAGGGAACGGTCTCCGCCGACGCCAAAACTCTGACAGGCACATGGGAACAGGGCAATCCAATGCCGTTGGTCTTCGCGCGCAATACATTTGTGCCCGCTGAGAAGCCCTCGCGCGTTGATGGCATCTGGCTGGGCGCCTTGCAGGCCGGCGGCACGTCGCTTCGAATTCAGGTGCATGTAAAGAGTGAAAACAACGGAAACGAACACTGTTCGCTCGACAGTCTTGACCAGCATGCAACGGGACTCGATTGCGCCGCCGTGACGTTCAGCGGTGATGACTTCGCTTTCGACGTGCCGGTTGTGAAGGGGCACTTTGCCGGCAAGCTCTCCGCTGACGGAAATACGCTCACGGGTACGTGGAGCCAAGGCAATAATTCAATGCCGTTGACGCTGACGCGCCAGAAGGAGGAGATCGCCGTAAAGCCCATTCCGCCACCCACGTTCGACGCCGCGATGGCGCCAGTTCATGCGGAAGATCTACAGTCGGTGCTCGATCATGACTTGGCTGCAGCACTCAAATCCGGCAACCTTGCGCCATCGACCGGGACAGGCGTTTCGATCGCAGTCGTGGACCATGGAGTGCGGAAATTCTTCACCTACGGCGTAGCCAAGCAAGATTCCATCTACGAGATTGGCTCAATCACCAAGACTTTTACCGGGCTTATCCTTTCGCAGATGGTCGAACAGGGCAAGGTCAAGCTTGAAGATCCGGTGCGTGAATTGCTACCGCCGGGGACGGTCCAGAAACCGGCTGGTCCTGAGATCACGTTGCTCGATCTTGCAACGCAACACTCGGGACTGCCGCGGATGCCCGACAATTTCGCGCCGGCAGACGAGGGCAATCCCTACGCCGATTATCACGCGGCGAATATGTATGCTTTCCTGGCGAAATACGGCGTGGCAAAGCCTGACAAGCCGACGTTTCTTTACAGCAATTATGGTTTTGGGCTGTTGGGGCAGGCGCTTTCGGTTCGGGCGGGAGAACCCTATCCGCAGCTCCTCAAAGATGAGGTGCTCGATCCGCTGGGATTGCATGATACGACGATTGTGCTTTCGGCCTCGCAACAGGCGCGCTTTCTGCCCGGTCACACCGGCGATCATCGCCCCGCGCACGCTTGGGATCTGGATGCCTTCGCCGGAGCAGGCGCCATCCGCTCCACTGTACCCGATATGCTGGCTTACCTCGAAGCCAATCTTCACCCCGAAGGACTGAAGCCCGCGAACCCTTCGGCCGCGGCGAGAACGATCTCTGCCGCGCTCGCCCAGGACCACGAACTTCGACCCCATGTGTTTAACGGTCAGCAGATTGCGCTCGCCTGGATCTACGATCCGGCTACGGGAAACTTCTGGCACAACGGTGCCACCGGAGGATACAGCTCCTATGCCTTCTTCAATCCTAAGGGCGATTACGCCGCAATAGTGTTGGTGAACATCACCATCGGGCAGGGAGGCAGTAGCTTCGCCGATCGGATCGGGGAACACTTAAGCGAGCGGCTGGCGGGCAAGTCTGCAATTTCACTCGGCGATTGAACTGCCATCGTGACCTTTGCTGAACTGCGGCGGCTTTTATTTGCTAATCTCGCCAAACAGAACTTTCGCCTTTACGGCGAGGGTGTGCGCCCCATCCACATCGCCTGACCCCAACGCAGTTCGGGCCTGCTTCAGGAACTCCTTGATCTGCGCCACAGTCTTCTGCTCGGGGTCGCTGAGCTGACGATTGATTTCCTTCAGTCCATGCTCGGTCGAAGTGATGGATTCTACTGTCTGCTCGCGCAAATCGGAAGGATCGCCAGGAGAAAGCTGGCCGATCGCACTTACCTCTGCCGTTCCGCCTGAAGCGTTCGAAGCTTGCTCGGTATTCTTTGTGTCCGTCTTCGCATGGTGAGCGGGTTTCTTCGCCGGCTTTTGCTCTGGCTGTGCGGGAGGCGTAATCTGCGCCGTCGGAGCCGGTGGCACCGTGGCTGCAGAAGGAGGCAATGGGGTAGGTGTGGGAGTCGGCATGGTGGTGGGCTTGTCCACGATTGGCGGAGCCAGCGGCTTATTCTGCGCCTGGTCGTTCTTGTGCACGCAGGCTGTCAGTATGAATGGCAGCAGCAATGCTACGCACTTTGCA
>Ga0182030_10008402_pt1 | contig 21365 bp, 17 predicted proteins | sample 812S3MmetaG_FD_121299 | JGI IMG/M metagenome (GOLD analysis project Ga0182030, IMG submission 121299) | Permafrost microbial communities from Stordalen Mire, Sweden - 812S3M metaG (Illumina Assembly) | ecosystem: Environmental > Terrestrial > Soil > Wetlands > Permafrost | place: Sweden...
AGCGAGGTGCGGATGTCGTTGAACGCCATCTCCTGTGCGTGCAGCGAACGCCCCGAGGTCTGCACGTGGTACTTGAGCTTCTGGCTGCGCTCGCTCGCGCCGTACTTGTGCTTCATGGCGATGGCCCAGATGCGGCGCGCGACCCGCCCGATCACGGAGTACTCCGGATCCATGCCGTTCGAGAAGAAGAACGACAGGTTGGAGGCGAAATCGTCGACGTGCATGCCGCGCGCCAGGTACGACTCGACGTACGTGAAGCCGTTCGCCAGTGTGAACGCAAGCTGGGAAATCGGATTCGCGCCGGCTTCCGCAATGTGATAACCGGAGATCGAAACCGAGTAGAAGTTCTGCACGTGATTGTGGACGAAGTATTCCTGGATGTCGCCCATCATCTTGAGCGCGAATTCGGTCGAGAAAATGCAGGTGTTCTGCCCCTGGTCCTCCTTCAATATATCGGCCTGCACCGTGCCCCGCACGGTCGACAGCGTCCACGCCCTGATCTTCTGCAGCTCATCTTCCGTGGCCTCGCGCCCGTTTTGCTCCCGGAATTTCTCCACCTGCTGATCGATCGCCGTGTTCATGAACATGGCCAGCAGGATCGGAGCCGGGCCGTTGATGGTCATGGAGACGGAGGTCGAGGGTGTACACAGATCGAACCCCGAGTACAGAACCTTCATGTCGTCGAGGGTCGCGATCGAAACGCCCGAGTTCCCCACCTTGCCGTAAATGTCCGGACGCGGGTCCGGATCGGATCCGTAGAGGGTCACGGAATCGAACGCCGTGGAGAGCCGGTGCGCCGGCATGCCCTCGGATACCCGCTTGAACCGCTGGTTGGTCCGGAACGCATCGCCCTCGCCCGCGAACATCCGCGTCGGATCCTCGCCCTCACGCTTGAACGCGAACACGCCGGCGGTATACGGGAACGAGCCGGGGACGTTCTCCTTCATCAAAAACTTGAGGATCTCCCCGTCATCCTCGAAGCGCGGCAGCGACACCTTGCGCACCTTGGTGCCCGAAAGCGACTCGTAAACGAGCTTGGTGCGCAGCTCTTTGTCGCGGATCCTCACCACGTATTCGTCCGCGCCGTAGAGTTCGCGGGTCTTGGGCCATTGCTCCAGAAGCTTCACCGATTGAGGGCTCAACTCCCCCGTCTTGGCCGAGATGAGCTCACCGAATTCCGCAACCGGCTTGGCGTGGCGCTCGAACAGGGTGCGCGCCGTTTCGAGCGACTGGCGCTCCCTCGCCGTGCGCGCCTGCGCGGCGATGTGACGGTGGTACTCGCGAACCGATTCGGAAATCTCGGCGAGATAGCGCACACGATCGGCGGGAACCACCGCACGGCCTCGGGAGGAGGCTTTCACCGGGGTGCGGGGCAGCCTGCCCGGCTTGACCTTGAGGCCCTGCTCCTGCAGTCGGGGCAGCATCGCCTGGTAGAGCGCGGTGACCCCATCGTCGTTGAAGCGCGAGGCCATGGTGCCGAATACCGGCATGGCATCCGGCGCCTGTTGAAAGTGACCCCGGTTGCGCTGGTACTGCTTGCGCACGTCCCGCAGCGCATCCTCGGCGCCTTTGCGGTCGAATTTATTGATGGCGACGAAGTCGGCGAAGTCGAGCATGTCAATCTTCTCGAGCTGGGAGGCTGCGCCGAACTCCGGCGTCATGACATAGAGCGAGGTACCGACCAGCGGCACGATGCCCGATTCTCCCTGCCCGATACCGGATGTCTCGACCACGATCAGGTCGAAGCCGCTCAGCTTGCAGCAGGCGAGGACCTCGGGCAGCGCCGCGGACAGCTCGTTGCCGGTGTCCCGCGTCGCGAGCGATCGCATGAAGATCTTGTCGGAGTCGATCGCGTTCATCCGGATGCGGTCGCCGAGCAACGCGCCGCCGGTACGCTTGCGGGAGGGATCGATGGAGATCACCGCAATGCGCAGCCGGTCGTCCTGATCGAGCCGCAGCCGAAGGATGAGCTCGTCCGTGAGCGAGGATTTACCGGCCCCGCCGGTTCCCGTGATGCCGAGCACGGGCAGCTTGATCGGAGCCGCCGCCTGCAGAAGCGCCTGACGGCTGCGTGCCGAATACGCCCGGTTCTCGACCGCGGTGATGATGCGGGCGAGCTTGCGCCGATCGCCGGACTTCAATGCCTCCGGGGCATCCGATTCGGCGGGCGCGAGCGCGCAAAGATCGTAGTCGCTGGAACGTATGACGTCATCGATCATGCCCTGCAGCCCGAGCGTTGCACCGTCTTGCGGCGAATAAATCCGCGTGACCCCGTAGGCGATGAGCTCCCGGATCTCCGCCGGCACGATCACGCCCCCACCCCCGCCGAACACCTTGATGTTCTCGCCGCCGTTCTGGCGGAGCAGATCGATCATGTACTTGAAGAATTCGATGTGGCCGCCCTGATAGGAGGTAACGGCAATCCCCTGGGCGTCCTCTTGCAGCGCCGCGTCGACGATTTCACGCACGGAACGGTTGTGCCCGAGGTGAATCACCTCGGCGCCCGAAGCCTGCATGATGCGACGCATGATATTGACCGAGGCGTCGTGCCCGTCGAAGAGCGAGGTTGCGGTGACGAAGCGCACTTTATTGTGCGGCTGATAGGGCGCCGGTTTGGCGGCATGGGAAACGGCGTTCATGAGATCGGCTCCTTGCGCGCACGCGCGCGACGGGAAGGCTTCGCCGCGGCGCGCGGCGCGAGACCGAGATTGAAGATGCGGATGAATGCCTCGGCAATGTCCCCGGGCGTCATCGATTGATTCTCACGGTACCAATGGGCGATCCAATTGAGCGCTCCCGCGAGGGCAAAGGAGGTCATCTTCAGATCCTCCGTCTGGATGGAGCCATCGCGTACGCCTTCTTCGAGCAGCCGGCGGATCCCCTGATCGATCTCGGACTTCAGGCGCTTGATGTGCGACAACGAGGCGGGTGCGAGCCCCAGATCCTCCGCACGCACCATGCACCAACCGTATTCCGAGGCGATCGCCTCGGCATAATGGCGCATCATCCGATTCAAATGCCCACGAGCCGTAACACCGGCCTCGCGGGGACGCCGGAACGGCTCGAGAACGCGCTCCAGACCGGTCAAAATGCATTCGAGAAGCAGTTGCTCCTTGTTCGCAACGTAGTAGTAGATCGTGGGCTTGGTAACGTTCAGCGCCGCGGCGATCTCGTCGATCGACGTGTTGTGGTAACCGCGGGCGTTGAAAGCCTGTGCGGCGGCGCGAATCACCGCCTCTCGCTTCACGTCGCGGTTGCGCTGGGTGGTTTTTCGGACGGGCCAGGGTGACACGAGAGCGGCGCCCTCGATGTCGGGCGCTGCCGCGCGGGATTTATAGACCGAACTCATCGAGCCTCGCATCGCCGCCGCGCGGCTGCCCTCGCCTGTGTGCCAGATCCGTCTTCTACCAGAGGGTAAATACTACTCTTCAGTAAATATTACCGTCAAGTAGAATAAGACCAGTACTCGTTGCGCTGCGGCTAGAACCGCGGCCTGCGCTTCTCGAGGAAGGCCGCGATGCCTTCGCGCCCCTGCGCGCTCGCTCCGTGCTCGGCAACGGAACGGCTTTCGCGGCCCAATTGAGTCTCGAGTCCCGGTTCGGCCTCCGCCATGAGGCGCTTGACTGCGCCGAATGCACCGGTCGGTCCGGACGCGAGGCGCGCAGCAAGTGCGGCGGCGGTTTCGTCCACTTTGTCGTCATCCACGACCTGGTTGACGAGTCCCCAGTCGAGCGCTTCATCGGCGCTAAGCACCCGATTGGTCAAAAACAGGTCCATGGCGCGCTTGTAACCCACGGCGCGCGGCAGCAGGAAGCTGCACCCGGCATCCGGTGTGAGGCCAACGCCCGTGTAGGCCGCCGTGAACTTTGCGCTTCTGCCCGCGATCGCGAGATCCGCCGCGAGCACCAGACCAAGACCCGCGCCGGCGGCGCTGCCTGTTATCGCTGCGATCACGGGGGCATCCATGTGCATGAGATGCGCGAGCGCGGCGTGCAACGCCGTGGTGAGATCACTCACGTAGGCGCGCAAGTCCTCTCCAGCCGCCGCGATGCCCTTGAGGTCGCCGCCGAAGCAAAAATTCCGGCCCTCTCCGGACAGGACTGCGGCTCGAACCCTCGGGTCGGCCCGCAGGGACAAGGCCGCAGCCAGTAACTCGCGAACGAATTGCAGGTTCATGGTATTCGCGACTTCCGCGCGCGCCAGCGTCAAGTGCGCCACGGCGTCTCGAACTTCGACTCGAATGGCGGGCGCAACGTTCGTCATGAGGGGGACGTGCTCCGGGTGCGAATGCGCAGACTCTCCCAGCTGGCGTCGGCCACCCAGCCGCCGTCCACCGGCAAAGTCACGCCGTTGATGAATCCGGCGCGCTCGCCGTCGGCCAGGAACGCGATCGCCTCGGCCACGTCCTCGGCCCGCGCAAAGCGGCCCATGGGCACGCGATTGATGATGTCAGTGTCCGAGTACGCACCGGTTCCCTGATCTGCGTGATCCATTTCGGTCTTGATCCACCCTGGACAGACGGCGTTGACTCGGACGCCGCGCCCGCCCCACTCGGCCGCCAGCGTCTTGGTGAGGCCGATCAGGCCGTGCTTCGACGCGTTATAAGCGCTGCGATGACTGACCGCCGCCAGTCCGGCGACCGACGCGACATTGACGATGCTGCCGCGGCCCTTGGCGAGCATCTGAGCACCCAGGTGCTTGCACAATAGAAACGGTCCCAGCAGATTCACGTTCATGACGCGTTGCCACTGATCCGCTGAAGTCTCCTCCGCGGGGACGATCAAGCTGATGCCGGCATTGTTGATCAGCGCGTCGGCGGCGCCGAACTCGCACCGAATGCGCTCGGCGACCTCGCCGATGAACAGTTCCGAGGACACGTCCCCGCGAAACGCCTTCACCTCGGCCCCGCCTGCGCGCAGCTGCTCCACCTGCACATCGAGCGGCTGTAGGTCCAGCAGGATCACGCGATAGCTGCTCCGCGATAGAAGAGAGGCCACGGTAAGTCCCAACCCCTGGGCGGCGCCGGTCACGACCGCGGTGTTCATCCTCAGGGCACCCGTACGCTGGGAGCGGCCGGCGCGCCCTGCCCCGCCGTCTCCCCGACCCGGATTCCGAACCATGCGAGCGCGCTGACGATTGCGAAGCCCACACCGATGAAGAACGCGGTATTCCAGGCATGCAGTCCGGAAAAATAACCGACGATGGGTATGCCGATGATGCCGCCCAAATTGCCTCCCGTATTCATGATGCCGCAAACCGCCATCGTATCGCCGCGTCCCACCGTCATGCCGGCCCCCCAGAACGCGCCTTCGGTGAGCTCCACCGTGCCGAAACAACTCGCGAGTGCGGCAACCGCCACGTAAGGATTGGAGGCGTTGACTGCGACCAGCAACAGCACCGCAGCGCAAAACATGGCCGCGATCGGCAGTATACGGTAGCCCCAGAGACTCCCGAAACGCTGCGCGAGGGCGCTCGTGACGACGCCGCCGACGCCGGCGCCCAGCGCCGCGGCGAGCGGCGGAGCCGTGGCCAGCCAGCTGCTCTCGAGCGAGGAGAAGTGACGCTCCTGGATGAGGTAGAGAAATACCCAGTTCGAGAGCAGGTAGAAGGTGTAGTTCATGCTCATGTAGGAAAGAAACAGCAGCATGACGTTGCGGTCCGCCACCAGCGCGAGCAACTGCTTGACGCTGACCGACGAGTGCGTCGCCGGCTGAGATCCGATCTGTGCAAGTTCGTGCTCGGAAACTGAAGGGTGCTCGCGTGGCGTATTGCGTCCATACCAGCCCCAGAACGCGATCAGCGCGACGGCCGGAAGGCTCGCCCACACGAGCGCGCGCTGCCAGCCGAGTCGGGTCATGAGATACACGATGAGCGGCGGCGTCAGAGCCGCGCCGAGTCCAAGCCCCGCCGTTTGCAAGCCCTGCACGAAGGCCCAGCGCTTGGCAGGGAACCACGCTTCGAAGACCCCCGCGGAGATCGGGAAGATGGCGCCCTGGGACAATCCGAGCACGAGCTGCACGCAGAAAAGCCCCGCAAACAGTGCGGCGGGCCCCTGGAACAATTCCGGTACCAAGGGCATGGCGAGCGCCGCCAGGAACGCGGTGATGCCGATGACGACGAACGTCAGCCTCGCCCCCAGCCGTTGACCGATGATGCCGCCGGGCAACTGGAAGATCGCATATCCCAGCACGAACGCCTGCTCGATGTAGGAGATCTGCAACTGGCTCAGTCCAAGCGCCGGCATCATCGGTTCGGCCGCAACCGTGATGGTCTTTTGCTGGATATAGGCGAGAAATCCGAACCCGAACAGAAAGCTGAAGATGCGCCATCGGATCGGGAACGCGAGGCTGCCCCGCAAATCGGAATCAGAATGCTGCTTCAAGCTTTGGTCCGCTCCTCGAGCCAATCCAGACAGATCTGCAGGGCATCGACCATCGAGTTCGCCGATTTATCGGTGCCTGCCAGCGCGTCCCCGGCTGATCCCTGTTGCAATACCAGCCCGGGCAGACAGACACCGACGAGAAGCGCGTGGGCGAAGCGGCCGCGAATCTGCTCCACGGCCGCATCCGCTGCTTTGCGCTCCTCGCCCGGCGCCGAGCTCACCAGAAAAACCATTGACACGCTCCCCGGCACGGCCTGCGGCGGCGGCATTTGTTGCAGGTCCTCGATCGACAGATGCCGCGCGTCGAGTTGCTTGTCGCGCAAAATCCGCACCAGCAGCTCCGTCGCCAGGTCGTCGGACATCGACCCCACGCTTACGCAGAGCATGATCGAGCCGGGCGGCACGGCGAGGGGTCCCTGCCAGCGGCCGATCAGCTGCTCTCGTTGTTGACGAAGCTGCCGCCCCGCGTTCATTTGATCCAGCATCGACACGGCATGACGCCGGCGCGTGAACCCTCGCCGCCCGCCGCTGATGGCTGCGATGACGGTAACGATGGTCTGGCGCACCTTGAGCTGCTGTTCGCGGCTGATCGTGCGTCGCTCCAGATCGAATGCTGCGAGGCGCAGGGCCGGCAGAAGTACGAAATCGGTGTAAGCCGCGAGGGAATCCTGTTTGAGGTAGGCGCGTGCATTCGCAATGAGCTCGTCGGAGTCGGCCGACAGCGCCCGCTGGTAGAAGCGCTCGGGCAAGGTGAGCGCCTGCCCGTCGCCGAGCATGATGTCCAGCAATCGCAGCGCCTTGACGTGACGGCCCATCACCACGAGACACAGGGTCAGGGGTGTCGACACGACCAAGCCGATCGGGCCCCAAATCCAGCTCCAGAAGATGGCGGCGACCACCACCGACAGAGGAGAGAGCCCGGTGGAATGACCGTAGAGCTGCGGCTCGACCAGCTGGCCTGCGATCAGCTCCACGACCACGTACAAACCGAGAGTCAGGAAGACCAGCGTCCAGCCCGGGTCGACCGCCGCGGCGAGCGCCGCCGAGATCACGGCTGCGATCCAGATCCCCACATACGGCACGAAACGCAGCACGGCTGCGAGCGCAGCCCAGAGCGTCGCATGCGGCAGGCCGATGATCGCAAGACCCACCCACAGCGCCACGCCAACCCCGAGGTTCACCGAGAACTGCGAGACGAAGAATCGCGACAGTCGTTCCCCGGCATCGTTCAGCACCAGGGTGGTCGCACGAAGGTCGGACGGGCCAGCCAGCCGGATGAACCGATCGCGCACCGATTCACGCTCGAGCAATACGAAGATCAACACCACGAGCACGATCCCGGCTGTCTCGAGCGGCACCCATATCGACCCGAGCACCCGTTCGACCACCTGCAGCGGACTCAACGGCGGTTGGTGCACCTCCACCGGAATGAGCGTCGCGGGCGCGGAAAGCCGCGCGGGCACCGGCGGGGGCACCTGCGCGGGCACCGGCGGGGGCACCTGCGCGGGCACCGCAGTGGGCTGCACCGCCTCATCGCTCGGGGATCCCGATGTCAACGAACTCGGCAGCGGTTCGCTCGCCGCCTGCGGCTGCTTGCGCTCACCGACCAGTCGCTCGGTCTGACTGGTGAACGCCGCAAGCCCGTTGACGGACAGCTCGTTGATTTTGTACAACTTGTGACGGATCGTGCGCTCATACTGCGGCAGGCTCTTCAGCATATGCGCCACCTGCATGCCGATCACTGACGCCATGCCTGCGAAGGCTACCGTCAGCAACAGCACGGCAGCGAGCACCGACGAGGTAGCGCCGAGACGCACGCGTCGCAGCGTCCGCACCAAAGGCGATACCAGCAAACTCAGGATCAACGCCAGCGTGATCGGCACCAGCACCTCGCGGGCGAAATACAAAATCGCAAGAATGGTGCCCGTGGCGACGATGCCTAGCGCTCGATCGCGCAACAGCGGCAGCGATGAGCCTTCGCTCATTCGCCCGCCGGCACGTTCGGGTCGGCTCGCGGCAGCCGCTTCTGGCGATGCAGGCCCGCGTCCTCGATCAATTCCTTGCGCACGTAGAGAAACTGGATGGTCTCGTACTCGAAGGGGGAGCCGCTCGCGTAGTAGCGGAAATCGGTGGTCGCCCGCTGATCCACGGCATTCAAGACACCCAGTCCCCACGATTGGTCTCCGCGGTAGATCCAGGCGGGATCGATCACGTAGAGCGTGCCGTAATCCGCCGCCAAACCGATGCCCTCGCGCAAGGTCGAAGGGCCGTAGAACGGAATGACCAGATACGGACCCGGATGCATGCCATATTTGGCGAGCGTCGTTCCGAAGCCGGTCGGCGCCTTCGGCAGGCGCATCTTCGTGGCCGGATCGAACAGGCCACCGATGCCGATGGTGCTGTTGATCACGAATCTTCCGAGGCTGCGCACCATGCGGCCGAGGCGCCCTTGCAGCGTGTAATTGATGACGCTGTCGATCTCGGCGATGTTGCCGAAGAAATTGTGCACCCCGGCGCGCATCGGCGATGGCAGCCAGCGGTAGCCGTTGGCCACCGGCAAGAACAAGGCCTCGTCGAAGCGCGCGTTGAAGCGGTACGTGAATCGATTGAGCCGTCCCCAGGGATCGTAGGTCTTCATCGGCGGCGCCTCGGCAGGAGTAACGGGCGGCGGAGCCTCGGCGGCGGCCGCTTGCTCCGGGGGTTGCGCCGCTTCCTTCTGGACCTGCGCGGCAGCAGCGGCCAACCGCTGCATCTTGGCGATATCGGCCACGTTGTCCGCCGCCGGGGTTTCGGGTGGCAATCGGTGGAACTCCACGGTTCGTGAGGCGCAGCCACCGAGGGCGATGAGCGCTGCCGCCGCCGCCGCCAGCTGTCCCCACTCGATCCGACGGCGCATCATGGCGCACCGCCTTGCCAGCGTCCCGCCAGCATGTTGAGCATGTCGGCCACTTGCTGGCGGTCGCCGAGATTGCCCAGATGGCCGCCGTGATCGTAGACCACGATCCTTTGGCCCAATGTCGATCTCAGCCAACCGAGTTCGGCCTTGTCGAGAATGAGGTCATCGCTATTGGTTTGAGCGTAGTAGTCGCCATTGCCGCGCAATTGCTCCCCGATGACATCCAGCCGGTTGTCGGCGATGAGGCTCTCAACGCTGGAGCCGGGCCGGTGCTTCAGGTAATAGGGCGCGAGTATGCGGCTGAAATATTCCGCGAAAGTCTTGGTGCGCAGGGTTCGCGAGATCTCATCGAGGGGATCGCCCACGCCCGGCGGATGCCGTGGATCCACCACGACGCCCGCACCCGAATACAGATCGCCTGCGAAGAACACGTTCATGAGCGCGATGCGGAAGGTGAGCGCGATGGCAGCAGAAAATTGGGCGTCCGTATTCAGCGCCGATGCGGCCGCACCGAGCAGAAAATCCTCGTCGAGCTCGACCCGATCCGACGCCCGATACAGATTGGCGAGCTCAGCATAGAGCTGCTGATAGAACCGCTCGATTCCGGCATCGCCATTTCCCAGCGTCCTGGCAAAGAGCTTGTCGAGCCTGCCCACCGTGGCGAACAGACTCACGGGCGGATTGATCATCACCACTCGATGGATGTTGAGCTTGTGCTCCTTCGCGTCGATGGATTTGACGATGGCGGCGTTCGCGCCGCCCAAGCTGTATCCGAGCACGTCGAGGTCGGTAATTTTTACCTTGTGCGGCAAGTGCGCGATGATCACCCCCATCGCCGCATACAAATCCTGCCCGTCCTGGCGCATATCGCCCGCCACGCCCGTGCTCGAGGTCGAGACGATGAACCCGGGGAAGGTGGGCGACGGCATGGTGAGCACGTGATACCCAGCCCCATAGAGAACGGCGCGCAGCGTCGCGAGCTTCGCGGTGTTGCCGTCGCTCCCGGTGCCCGAGATGACGATGGCGAGCGGAGCCGGCTTGTCCTGGGCTGAGAGCCACACCCGTAATCTCTTGTCGAACCAGAACACGGCGGGAATGGGCCGTCGCCAAGGCAGATCGAGATCCATCTCCAGCAATGGCACCTTCGCGGGCAACGGAGCGATATCCTGCGGCGGCGTGCCGAACACCGTGGCCCGAAGCGCTGCCGAATCGGCGAGGCCGGTCGCCGGGCCCGGCGCGGGGGGTGCGGGAATGGACGCCTCTTCGGCGTGAGCCTGGCAAAAACCGAGCGCGGCGAGTGCCAAGGCGGACAGAAATTGATTCATCGCCTGCTTTATAGCCGATTCAACGCCGGCTTTATAGCGAAACGAAGCCGGCCCGCGCTCTCGATGAGCGCGGGCCGGCCGTTTTTCCCTTAGACGCGCAGGGGGATCATCCGAGCCCGACCGGTACGAAAATGCGGCTGTCGCCTCTCTGGATCAGCAGCGCAACCTGGTCACCGTGCTTCTGCACGAGTTCGCGAAGCTGCGACACGCTGTCCACCGGCGTCCCGTTCACCGACAGCAGCACGTCGCCTTGCTGGATGCCTGCAATTGCCGCGCGGCCGCTCGACTCTTCCACCACCAGGCCGCCGGAGACACCCACTTCAGAGCGCTCCTCCGGAGTCAACGGACGCAACTTCATTCCGAGATGCGATCCGCCCTCCCCGATGTCGCTGTTCTTGGCCAACGTGGCCGAGCCGGCGGAGCCGATCGTCGCGGTGACGGTGATCGGCTTGCCGTCACGCACGATGTCGAGCGTCGCCTTCTCGCCCGGCGCGGTGGCGTTCACCTGCACCGACAACTGCCCGGAATCGGCGATCAGCTTGCCGTCGTATTTCAATATGACATCGCCGGCCTTGATGCCCGCACGGGCAGCGGCGCTGTCAGGCTCGACCTGCGCCACCAAGGCGCCCGCCGGCGAGCTCAGCTTGAACGACTGGGCCAACGACTGATTGACGTTCTGGATCTGGATACCGAGCCGGCCATGCTCTGCCCTGCCGGTTTTCACGATTTGCTGCTCCACCCCCTGCGCGAGATTGATGGGGACGGCGAACGACACGCCCTCGTACCCGCCGGAGTTCGTGTAGATCTGCGAGTTGATGCCGACCACGGCACCGCTCGCATCGAACAGCGGGCCGCCCGAGTTGCCCGGATTCACCGCAGCATCGGTCTGAATGAACGGCACGGCACCGTCTCCGGGAAGCGAGCGCCCCGTTGCGCTCACGATACCCGCGGTCGCCGTTTCCTCGAGGCCGAACGGCGCGCCGATCGCGAGCACGTAGTCGCCCACGCCCAGCATGTCCGAGTTGCCCAGCCGCACGGCCGGCAGGCCCTTCGCATCGATTTTGAGCACCGCGATGTCGCTGGTCTTATCGGAACCCAGCACCTTGGCTTTGAATTCTCGATGATCGATCAGCTTGACGGTCACCTCTTTGGCGCCATCGACGACGTGCGCGTTGGTCAAAATGAGCCCGTCGGAGCTGACGATGAAGCCCGAGCCCTGGGCATGCATGGGTTGACTGTGCGGATGCGGCATCTGCCGGAAGAACTGGGAGAGCGGGTTGTCGTCGCCGCCGTTGCCGAATGGATTGGACGGCTGGTCGGAGGAGGTCTTCATTTCTCCTTCGATGGTGATGCCGACCACCGAGTCTCGATTCTGCGCGACGATCGCGCGGTAGTTCGGGGCCGTTCCGAGCGGGATCGGCTGCGAAACACTCGCCGGCGCGGAAGTGCTGGAAACCGCGTCGGCGGCCTGCGCGCTCTTGAACGCCGAAGGCGCCATCCAACCGGCGGCTGCGCCGATGGCGAAAACGCCGGCCGCGGCCCCGGCAAACAGAGGTCTCTGAGATCTCATGGACAACTCTCCTTGAGGTAAACGCTTGAGGATCGGATTGGCGCCATCCTGATCCTCGCTGCTTAAGCGAACCTTAAGCCGTGGGCGGAAACGCCACCGTCACCAGCAAACCACCTTCAGACGCATCGCCGAGCCTGACCTGCGCTGCGTGCCGATCGGCGACCGCATTGACGATGGCGAGCCCGAGTCCGCTGCCGCCCTCCGGCGAGCCCGCGCGCCGGTAGAATCGGTCGAAAGCGCGCTCGCGGTCGGCAGCTGGGATGCCCGGCCCGGAATCCGCCACCTCGATCAGCGCGGCCTCACGCCCGGGGGTCGCAGCAGCGGCGCGCGTGCGTACCCGGACCCACCCTCCCTCGGGGGTGTAGCGCACCGCGTTGTCGACCAGATTGCGCACCAGCGTGCGCAGCGCCTCCCGGTCGCCGCGTATCGTGGCCGGTTCCGCTTCCAGGGACAGCTCGATGTGTCGCGCGGCCGCGAGCGCGTGCGCGTCCGCGATGCCCTCGGCGACCGGTTGCTCGAGAGCGAACAGCATCAGCTCCCCGACGGGTTCGCGCGGCTCGTTGCGGGCCAAGGTGAGCAATTGCTCGACCAAATGAACGGCACGCGCGGCCGCGGCCTTGAGGTTCGCGAGCGCCTCGCGCCGCGCCGGCTCGTCGGGTGCACGCTCCAGCAACTGCAGCTCGAGGCTGAGCGCGGTCAATGGCGAACGCAGTTCATGCGCGGCATCCGCGACGAACGCACGCTGTACCTGGAACGCCTCACTCAGGCGCATCAACAACCGATTCAACTCGTTGACGAGCGGCGCAATCTCCTGTGGCAGCCGAGCAGCGGGGATCGGCGCCAAACTGTGCACGTCGCGCCGCTGCACTTCGCCCGCGACACGCCTCAACGGCCGCAGCCCCGAACCGACGACGCCGACGACGGCGGCGCCGAGCAGCGGCAGCAGCAGGAGCAGCGGAATCACGACCCTGAGCGCAGCCCCGCGCGCCAAGCTCTCGCGCACCTGGACCGGCTGGGCGATCTGGATCACCCCCTCCATCGTCTGCAGCCCATATGTGCGCCACTGTCGGCCGCCGACGCGCACGTCGGCAAACCCGAGCGCCGTCGCATTGATGAGCGGCAGCCCGGGACGGGAGAAGTAAACTCGCGTTCCGTACACATCCCATATCTGGATCACGAAGTCGGCGTCGGCCTGATCCGGTGGCAGCTCGAGGCGCGGCGCCATGGGGATCTGGCTCCTGAGGGACAGGGCCATCTGGCGCAATTGATAATCGAACAGGGTCGAGGTTTCCGCGAGCACGCGGCGATAGGTCAGCAACCCGGCGAGCACCGAGATGGCGACCACGGCGGCGAGGAGCGCGATCAGCAATCGGGCTCGGAGGGACGTCACGGCTGTTGCTCTTTCGGAACGAAATAACCGACGCCTCGCAGGGTCCGTATGACATCGCTTCCGAGCTTGCGGCGCAAACCATGCACGTACACCTCGACCGCGTTACTCTCGACCGACTCGCCCCAGCCGTAGAGCCGGTCTTCGAGCTGCGAGCGCGAGAGCACCGAGCCAGGCCTCTGCATGAGTGCCTCGAGCACCGAAAATTCATGCGCCGAGAGGAGCACCGGCTCCCCGTCGCGTTCCACCGCGTGCGTGACCGGATTGAGCGTGATTCCGCGATGTCGGATGCACGGGTCCGCGCGTCCCGCCGCACGGCGAAGCACGGAGCGCATGCGCGCGGCGACCTCGTCGAGATCGAAGGGCTTGACGATGTAGTCGTCCGCCCCGGAATCGAGTCCTGCAATCCGGTTCTGCACGTCGTCCCGCGCCGTCACGATGATGACCGGCGTCGAATCGCCGCGGCCGCGCAGCTCGCGCAGTACCTCCAGGCCATCGCGCTCCGGCAGGCCCAGGTCGAGCAGGACGAGATCGAACACGGAGGTTCGCAACGCCTCGGAGGCGCTCTTGCCGTCGGCCACCCCGTCGACCGCATATCCATCCTGGCGCAGGGCCCGCTCCAACCCCTGGGCAATCATCCGATCGTCTTCCACCATCAGTACTCGCATGGTTTTCTCAACCGGCGGCGGGCTTTCGCGCCAGCACCAGATCGCTCATTTCGCGGTCGCTGAATCGGGCATCGTATATGGAACGTGCGTCCATGGTGCGCGCGACCACCGTAGCCAGAACGACGGCGATGATCATCGGCAGGATGAAGGAGCGGTCCCGGCCGGTGAGCTCCATCACCAGCACGATGGATGAAATCGGGCCGTGCGTGGTGGCGGCAAGCACCGCGGCAGCGCCGATGATGGCGCATAGTCCCGGGGCAGCTCCGGGCCAGATCCACGACCACGCCACTCCGAGCGCGCCGCCGAGAAGTGCGCCGGTCGCCAGCGAGGGTGTGAACAATCCGCCCGGCACACCGCTTCCCAGGCAGAGGATCGTCGCGAGCGGCTTCAAGACGAAAAGTGCCAACAGCATGAGTGGAGTGACTTGATTGGTGAAGGCCAGCTCGGCGATGTCCTTGCCGTTCCCCAGCAATTCGGGAAAAACGATGGACACTACACCGAGCAATCCGAGCGCCACCACGGGGGCCACCACGCGGCGAGCGCCAGTCGGCTTATTCCGATCCGCCCAGGCGACGACGCGCACGAAACCGACCGATACCGCTCCGGCGATCGGCCCCGCGACGATGGCCCAGCCGATCACGGACGCGGACAATGCATACGAAGGAATCACGTACGTCGGCTCGTTTGGAAGCGCGACCCACCAAGCCACACCGGCCGCCGACGCCGAGGCGAGCAGCGCCGGTAAAATGAGGCGCAGCGCCAGCACGCCACGCAGCACCTCGACGGCGAACAGCGCACCGCCCAAGGGAACGCCGTACGCAGCTGCCATCCCCGCCCCGGCGCCGCACGCAACCAGCAATCGTCGCTGCTCGTCGGACAATGCGCACCGGTCGGCCAGCGCGTTCGCGATCACAGCGCCGGCCTGCTTCGGCGCACCCTCGCGGCCGAGAGATGCGCCCATACCAACCACCACCACGGAGAGCGTCGCGCTGCCGAGCGTGCGCAGCACGGGGAGGCGGCCCGCAAACTGGGTGATCGCTTCGGTGATGTCGATGCTGTTGCCGCTCGACAGTTTGCGCAGCACGACCTGTCCGATTCCGGTCAGCACGCCTGCGCCGAGCAAGATACCGATGTGGTGCCAGGCATCCGCTCGCCGCGCCGCGTCGAGGAGGTGCGGCCCCGGCCATGCATAGTGCTGCACCATGAACAGAAGCTGCGTGAGAAGTGCCGCGCCTAGGCCCGATCCTACACCGGTCGCCAAGATGGCCGACCAAAAAATGAGCGCTCGGGGAGCCGTCAATGTAGGTGGAATGGCCGATGGATCGGATTTGTTTGCTTCGCTTAGCATTGATCTCGCCCGATCCAATGGTCATCGCTTAGTCAGTCAACACGGGACCCGTCTTGAGCCTCACTCCCCATCTTACGACACTAGCGCTGCTCGGCGGTATGCTGACGCTCGGCGCATGCGGCGGTGGCGGCTCGAGCAGCACTAGCGCCAGCAGCAACAGCGGCGGCGGCAACAGCGGCGGCGGCACGACCGGTACGACGGCGACTGCCCCGGCGATCACGCAGAATCCCGTCAGTGTCGCGGTAACGGCAGGCTCGATCGCCACATTCACAGTCACCGCCACGGGATCGAGCCTGACTTATCAATGGTCCGAGAACGGGGCGGCCATCGCTGGAGCGACCGCCGCGAGCTACTCGACGCCGGCCACGACCACCTCCGACAGCGGGGCGAGCTTCACCGTGACCGTGACGAACGCGCTGGGCTCCAAGACGAGCAGTGCTGCTGTGCTCACCGTGACGGCTGCCGCGACGGCCTCCACGACCGATGTCGTGACCTATCACAACGACAACCAACGCACAGGTCAGAACCTCGCCGAGACCGTGCTCACCGTCGCGAATGTCAAACAATCGGCATTCGGCGTACTGCACTTGCTCGCGGTCGATGGCAAGGTCGACGCCCAACCGCTGGCGCTCAGCGCTTATTCCATCGGCGGAACGGTGCACAACGTCGTCTACGTCGCGACGGAGCACGACAGCGTTTATGCGTTCGACAGCGACAGCGCGACCCCGCTTTGGAAGGTGTCGCTGCTCGGAAGCGCAGAGACACCGAGCGACAACCGCGGCTGCACGCAGGTCACGCCGGAAATCGGGATTACCGCGACGCCGGTCATTGATCGCGCGGCCGGAAGTCTCTTGGTCGTGGCGATGTCCAAGGACAGCGGCGGTAATTATCACCAGCGGCTGCATGCATTGAATCTTTCCACCGGTGCGGAGCTCGCGCATAGTCCCGTGGACATAACCGCCTCCGTAGCCGGCACCGGCGCGCCCGCCACGGTGAGCGGACGGATTGTCTTCGACCCCGGTCAATACGAGGAGCGTTCGGCGCTGCTCTTGAGCCAAGGGACGATCTATACATCGTGGTCGTCCCACTGCGATGTGGAGAACTATACCGGCTGGATCATCGCGTACGCCGAGAGCTCGCTGCAGCAGAGCGCGGTGTTCAATGACGAGCCGAGCGGGTCGCAAAATGGCCAGCAGGGCGAAGCGTCGTTTTGGAACTCAAACTCAGGACCCTCCGCGGACGCGACCGGGAATATCTACGCCATGTCGGCCAACGGCGTGTTCGATGTGACATTGACCGCGGACGGCTTTCCCACCGGCAACGATTACGGCAATTCGATCATCAAGCTATCGACCCCCGCCAACGGCGCGCTGACCGTGCTCGACTACTTCACCATGTTCAACACCGTCGCCGAAAGCGACAGCGATACCGACCTCGCCTCCGGAGGCCTCATGCTGCTGCCCGATCAAGTGGACGCCTCGGGAGCGACGCGGCATCTGGCCGTCGGCGCCGGGAAGGACCGAAACATCTATCTCGTCGATCGCGACAGCTTGGGCAAGTTCAATACCGGGAGCGACGATAACGCTTATCAGCCCCTCTTGGATGCGTTCCCGCCCTCTGCGGCCAGTTGCGGTACAGGGGGGGCGTCGGGCGTTTATGGCGCCCCCGTATACTTCAACGGCACCGTGTACTATTCGGCGAGCGGCGATGGGATCCGCGGCTTCAAGCTCGCGGCGGCCAAGATGCCCTCCCAGCCCACCCTGAAATCGAGCATGACGTACTGCTATCCGGGCGCGCCGATGAGCGTGTCCGCCAGCGGCACCCAGAACGCCATCGTGTGGGCCGTGCAAAATTCCTCCAGCCAGGGTGTGCTGCATGCCTATGATGCGGCCACTCTCGCCGAGCTCTACAACAGCACGCAAGCCGGCACGCGTGACCAATTCGGTCCCGGCTCCAAATTCACTCCACCCGCGATCGCCAACGGCAAGGTATTCGTGGGCACCCAGGCCGATACGAGCGCCGGAGGAAAGAATTACGTGGCAATTTTCGGCCCGCTTTAGCCGAAGAGCTCAGGACTAGAAGGATCTGCGCCAGTCGCGGTTCTCGCCGCCCATGAAGTCCTTGCCCAGCTTCCACACCAGGACTTTCGCGGTGCCCTCCCCGTCGATATAGACGGCCGCAGGCACCGAGCGGGTGGAATATTTACCGAGTGCGATCCCGCCGCGCAGACTGTGCCGCTCGGTCTGCGCCCCACGATGAAAATCCAACAGGGTCAATGCGCTGCTCGAACGCAGATACCAGTACTCCTCATCCTCCCCTTCGAGCGCATAGATCCCGCCCGGGAGGTGCAATTCGTGCGCGGGGCGGCGCTTGTCGTCCAGAACCAACTCGTGACTCACCACGAGGGTACGGGCGCGGTCGGTCTCGGCGCGGATCGCCCGATGCTCGTTAATGAGCGGATTCAGCTCCAAGCCCGCGCAGCCGGCAAGGCTCAGGCTCAATATCAGCGCTGCGCGCAACCCTCGAGGATCGATCATCCTGAACCGCTTGTACTTGCCTTTATTCCCCGATCATAGCATCAGGCGCTGAAATCAGCGGCAGTGCTCGTCGCGGTCCGCGCAGTCGTGCCATGCGTGTTCGTGGTACCAGCGGTGATGGTCGCGATCCCAGTAGCCGTCGCGCGGCTCCGCGACGATGCATCCGGAGGCGATCGCTATCAGTGCCAAAAGAAAGCTGCCGTGCGCGACTCGTTGTGTAGTTTTCATTTGCGCTCCTGGTTGTCAGTGAGGGCAAACCTACCGGAGGGGCGGTATGCAGACAGTCCGACGGAGGCGCGAAACATGTGTCGCGTAGTCCTACACTTCCGAGGGAATGGCGTCCCCGGCGGGATTTGAACCCACAACCTCGCCCTTAGGAGGGGCGCGCGCTATCCAGTTGTGCCACGGGGACGTAGCGGCAGTGTAACCGCCCCGACGACCAGGGAGCTACCGAGTGGGTAAGGAATTGGCCGGTGTCCTGCGACAACCGGCCTAGGATTGGTGGAGGAGAAGGGGATCGAACCCTCGACCTTCGCATTGCGAACGCGACGCTCTCCCAACTGAGCTACTCCCCCGCAAGGGGCCCGCATACTAGCAGCAAAGGCCCGACATGCCAAAGGGCAAAGCCGAAGGATTGCCCAAAGGGTCACCCCAATCGGGCCGAACTTAGCTTAGGATAGGGGCGAGGGGCAAACAGCAACATGTTGAAAGCGGGCGAACGCGCACCGGAATTCACGCTTCCGGACGACACTGGAACCGACCGATCGCTGACCGAGCTGTTGAGCGCCGGCGCGATCATCCTGTACTTCTATCCAGCCGATTTCACGCCCGGCTGCACCAGCCAGGCCTGCAAGCTTCGGGATCTGCATACGGATATTCAACGAGCCGGTATGCGGGTCGTGGGCATCAGTCCCCAATCCCCGGAGTCTCACGCGAAGTTCCGCGCAAAGTACCAATTGCCGTTCACCCTCCTGTCGGATGAACAAAAAACCGTGATCAAGATGTATAGGCTGAACGGCCCGCTCGGCATCGGTGTGCGCCGGGCCAGCTACCTGGTCGATGGCGGCCGCCGCGTGCGCGATGCAGTGCTCGCCGATTTTCGCATTGGCCGCCACATGGACTTCGTGCGCAAAGCCGTCGCGCTGCGCACGGCAGGCCCGATGGGCTAATATTTCAAGCGCAGGGCGGCCGCCCGGCCGATTCTTGGCACCGTCACGATATACAGGCTGGCGTAGTCCGACGCTTCGACCGAGGGTATATCCTCGACGCCGCTCAGGGCGGAAACGATGGCCGGCAACGTATTGGCGTGCCCGACGATCACAATCGTATCCCCGGAATGCTCGTGTAACACACGATGCGCGAGCGCTCGGGGATCATCCTCGTCGACGACTTCCGGCGTGATGCCGAGTGTCTGCGCAAGCGGAGCGGCGGTGGAACGGCTGCGCAGCTTGTCCGACACATAGATGGCCGCGACGCGACTCTTCAGGTGGATATCGCCCAGCACCCGTGCCAAAGACGCGGCGCGCGCTTCGCCATCCGCGCTGAGCGGCGGATCGCCGCCGTTGACACCGAGCATCTGGGGGGCATGGCGCACGACGATCACGGTGGTCGATGTGGAGGTGACCGAGAGCCAAACCGCGGCGATCAGCAGCAACAAGCCCGCCGTGACCGTGAACGCCACCACGCCGATTGGGGCCAGAAACGGCCGCCGCTGCAAATTGCCGGGTATAGTCATGGCGCGATGATACCAATGAATGCCGCTGCCGGAGTCCGCCTCGTGGTTCTCTCGGCCGGATTCTCGGCACGACTCGGGCGCCCGAAAGCTTTGTCGAAAATTCGCGGCATGACACTGCTGCGCAGAACCGTGCGGATCCTGGCACCGTTGGCGGCCCGCCGGGTCATCGTCGTGCTGCCGCCAAGGGCGGTACGGGCGCGAGCAGAGCTCGCTCGCCAGCGCGTCGATTTCGCCTGGAGCCGGCAACGGTCGCGGGGACTTTCAGCTTCCGTCAAAAGCGGTTTGTTCCGGGCCCAGTACAGCGCCGCCGTATTGATCCTGCCGGTCGATTTGGCGTGGCTCGAGCGCCGCGAGATCGCGCGGCTGCTCGCGCGCTGGCGATCGTCGAGGCGCGCCGTCGTTGCCCGACGTGTGGGGGCGGGAGCCGGCGCGCCCCTCATCCTGCCTCGCCGGCTCTATCCCAAGGCCCGGCAAATCGGTGGTGATCTGGGGCTGCGTGACCTGGTAAACAGCCTGCCGAGGGACGAACTCAAGCTGGTCGAGGTTGCGTCGGCCGCGCTGGATGTCGATACGCCGCAGGATCTGCGACGGGCGCGCCGCCGGCTGCGCGCTTTCGATTGTGGGTTGCGCTAAGGCCAGTCCGGAAATTCCCGGAACGCCTGCAGCGCGGCCTCTATCCTGGCACGCGGCGCATCCAGGTGGGTGGCGAGGCGCGTGCGCGGCCCGATCGATGCGAGGATGCCGAGCTTCGCGAGATGCGCCCGTAGTGGCTCGACCGCTGCCCCGGGAATCTGCACGAACACGAGGTTGGTCTCCGTAGGCTCGACCGCCAGCCCGATGTCGCGCAGCCCGTCAGCCAGGTAGGCGGCATTCGCGTGATCCTCCGCCAGACGCTCGACGTGGTGTTCGAGCGCATACAAGCCGGCCGCCGCCAGGATGCCCGCCTGCCGCATGCCGCCGCCGAGGGCCTTGCGCCAACGCCGCGCGGCCGCAATGAGCTCCTCCGACCCCAACAGCACCGAACCCGCCGGCGCACCCAGTCCCTTGGAGAGGCACACCGAGACCGAATCGAATCCCGCCACCGATGCCGTTTCATCGACCCGCAGCTTGACGATCGCATTGAACAGGCGAGCGCCGTCCAAATGCGTTTTCAGACCCCGGGCATGCGCCAACGCGGTCGCGTCCGAGACGTACGCGGGCGGCAGCACGCACCCGCCCATGGTATTTTCCAGCGCCAGCAGCCGCGTCCGCGCGAAATGTGCGTCATCGGGTTTGATCGCACGAGCGATGCGATCGAGCGCGATCGTTCCGTCCGGCTCGTTTTCCAGCGGCTGAGGCTGAATGCTGCCGAGAACGGCCGCCCCGCCCTGTTCGTATTTGTAGGTGTGCGCTTCCTGACCGACCAGGTATTCGTCGCCCCGGCCGCAATGCGCCATCAATGCGGCCAAATTACTCTGAGTTCCCGAGGCGAAAAACAGCGCACGCTCGAATCCGAAGCGCTCGGCCATCGTGGCCTG
>Ga0182030_10008404_pt1 | contig 21363 bp, 30 predicted proteins | sample 812S3MmetaG_FD_121299 | JGI IMG/M metagenome (GOLD analysis project Ga0182030, IMG submission 121299) | Permafrost microbial communities from Stordalen Mire, Sweden - 812S3M metaG (Illumina Assembly) | ecosystem: Environmental > Terrestrial > Soil > Wetlands > Permafrost | place: Sweden...
ATATTTAATGAAAGTATTTTTTCGGAAGCTGATAACCACCCCGTGTTAAAATAAACCTATGCATAAAAGGTTAATTGAGCTATTCCTTATAACCTTCTTTTTTATAGATATTACAATATGGTACGGCAGTGCATTGAATAGCACCATCCAAAATGTCAACAATCAAATATTAACTGGCGGTATTGAGCCGTGTAATTCAATCTGCTCTAAACCGTCTATCTCTTGGTATGACATCGGTACATTCGTAGTGCTGGTAGTAATTAGCCTTGGGTTTCTGGTGCTGGTTATCAGGCAAACTTTCAAGAAATCAACCAACGCTAAACTAACTACTGACAAACCATAGAGACTAACTGGCTAGAGACCCTATAGCTTTAAGCTACTAACGGCAAGGCGCCCGTCCGCCATTTAGATTGACATTAAAGAGGACACCGTTAATATTGGCAGCATTATCAGCCGAGCAGAACTCAGCTTGAGTTTCAGGTGCGTATTCGGCATTGCCAATCCACTTATGGGCTGTTTCAAAAGGTGCTAGCAGCGAGCATGAGCTGTACTGGTTGCACTGTTCGGTAACTATGCCTTGGGCTAACGGCTGCATATCGGTTACGAAAGATTGGATACCCGTGTCGTCCAGGTTCTTAGCGATCCAGCCGAGGTTCAAACTGTGCATATAGTTAGCCAGGGTTGTCAGGTAGGCTTCTTCCTGGGCTTGGGTAATTGTCCAAGGTGTATTACCATCGTTATTACCGAATGTTTCGTCAAGATCGGTTTCAACAGCGTCAAAACCCTTTTGGGCGCATTGCTGTTTGATCATGCTTTCCATAATAGTGACAGCCGAGGCTTGGTTAATATTGATATAGTTCTCGGGGTAGCCAGATATTTGAGTGGAGCTTAAATCGCCGGCTGTTTGCAATTGGGAGTAGTAAGTCGTGGTTAGGCCTTCGTCGGCAGCAGCATAATAGTCACCCGCTGTGCCAACTTCTATGTAACAGATAACGTGATCGCCGGCATTATGCAGGGTTGTGACAGTCGAAGCGGGATTGTTGATAGCGTCAATGTCGTAAATAACCGGGTTATCACCGGGAGCGGTATCACCATTGTAGGCTGTAATACCGGTACCCATTAGGTTAGCATTAGTCGTATCCAAGTTTGAGCTAAGTTCCCACATCCAGTTGGCGTCTTGCGGTGGTTGCCAAACGCTACCGCTGGTAGTGGTGCCACCACCACTACCACTACCCGTAGAAGTACCGCCACCACCGCTAGTAGTGCCTCCTCCACCTGAAGTTGTGCCACCGCCGCCGGTTGATTGGCTAGGTACTGCAATCGTGACAGTACTGGAATTCGGGCTATTAAGACCGCCTGAAGTACTAGCGACGACGTAATAAGTATAGGTCGTGCCGGCGGCTGACGTGGTGTCGGTATAAGTGTTGGTTGTTGATGTACCAACTGCCGTAACTGCAGTGCTGTTGCTGGTTACTCGATAAATAGTATATTTAGCAACGCCCAAGCTATCGGTGCTGGCTGTCCAGCTCAGGCTAACCTGGGTCGAATTAACGACGCTGCCGGTCAAATTAGTCGGCGCGGTTGGCGGCACCGGATTGGTTGGGCTTGAAGTGTTGCTTGGTAGAATTTCAATAGCAGCAAAGTCCCAACGATCACCATTCGGTGACGTATCGTTTAAAGTTACCTTAGTGCCAGAGGAGTTGGCCGGATTCATTTGGCTTTGGGTCCATGATGTGATTGATTCACCCCGATAAACGTATTGATCAACCAGACTTTGATTAGATCCGACGGTCCGGGAGGAGTTATTGTCCCAGTCAAAACCAGTCGCCCAAACCCAAGAATTGACTTCAGTAGTAGTTAAGGAAACAGTCGGTACGCCGCTACGGGCTGAAGCGGCGGCGGTGGCACCGTTAGTGGTGGTATTGGCACCGATAAAACCGACAACCGTAATGTCACCGGAATAACTACCGAAAGCTCGGGTGGCAGTAATGGTCGCATTGGTAACCGGCTTGGCAGCTACGGCTTGCCAGATTTCAGCGTCACCGCTTTGGGTGTTGCTGCGGACACGCAAGGTCCAGGTCAGGCCGCCCCCAGTTACTGTTTGGAATGATTCCTGGCGGGTTTTTGAACCCGGTCCGTTAGAGTCGATGAAGGCTTCTAGAAGTTCGTTAGACTGAGACGTTGAAAATTTGCCGGAAGCAATTGTCCGGCTGTCGGAACTTTGGTGTTTGCTGATTTGAAAATCCACAGTCGGCGTCGAACTGGCCGCAAAACTGCGATCAATTATATATCCGCCGCAGACAGCAAAGAAAAATATGAATAAACCGGTAATAATTTTATTGTTGCCTATCCAAGACGCAAACGAGCCTTTTTGTGCACCGCCGTGTTTGCCTTGGCCTATTACTACTCCGCTTAAGTTATCATGTTCGCTTGTTTCTGTTCTGTCCGATGTTTCGTCTGGCATATTATATTTATCCTTTTATATTACATAGCATAAGCATTATGTTAATTACCTTATTGCAATTAGTCAACGGTAAGTGAAAATATTGACTTTATTTAATCACCCAAAAAGCCCGGCAAGGTAGGACTAGTTAGTGCTTAAGACGGCTTTATCGGTTTGGGAGACATTCCGGTTCACCACGGTGACGTTATTATTGATAGTCTGCATATATTTGAACATAAGAATCGTAATCAGGCTTAAGCCCACCAATACTACTAAGGAAAAAACACAGTACACTGTTAAAAGCTGGGATTTATTAATACTCTTTATATTGACAACGGGTTGTTTTTGCTTCAAATCAATACCTTATATTAATATATTAAATCACTTATGCTTGCATTTTGCATATCAATAATACTATGCTCTTCTTAATAATGGCTGCAGAAGATTTAGGCGTCGAACGGGTAGTGCCATCTTATTCGGGTTCAAAAGAAACCATGGATGAACTATGGGATAACTTAGGTATTGATGTACCGCGTGACAGTTTAACATTCTCGAATACGCATAAAGCTTATGTCGTTAATATGGCTGGACGCCGCGAACAACCGGCCTCTTATACCCAAGCAGAATTTGAATCAGAAGTTAGCCAGCGGGCTACCACCTACACCCGCTCAATGCTGCAAAAAATAATCGAAGCCAGCCAGGGCGAAGGCTCAGCCGAAGTTGAGTTAAGGATTAATCACTTCGCTGCCGAACGTCCGGTCGTTGATACGGCCTTTGATATCGTTGAAGCTTTCTTTAGCGATCCGCAGTACGGTTTAGGCTATAAATCAATTAGGGCAACGGGCGCCAATACGGTCAGAAGCGATGAAGAAATCGAGCATGCCGACCCCAGGTTTTATGAAAGTTTGTTAGTCAGGCTGAACCAGGCTCCACCCTACGTCAGAAAAGGCCCCCGCATGATTGATCTTCTGCGCCAAGGCCGGACTAAGCCTAATAATCAAGATGACTATGAGAATTCGTTTGTCGGCCCAATGAGGCCGGTTTCAACCGTCGATTTATCGGTCGAATAATAAGATCAATAGTCGATGATATATTAGTCCATAACCGATGCTTAAATAAAATATCTTACGAATTCTTCGGCGTTACGGACTATCAGGCCGGTCGCTTTAAATGGGTTCTGATGGGTTTTATCCGGTTCGGTGCCAGTTCCAAGCGGAAAATCGTCTGATACGGCAAACACCTGTCCGCCGTCTATATCAAAGGACGGATTGATATTTTCTATGGCCAGACGCCTGAACATTCCGGCATTTTGCGGCCAATAGCCGGCGCTAGATACGATTACTACCCGGGCCTTCTCCAGATCAATCATGTCGTCAGCCACTTCTACGCCCCTGGCCATGACGGCTTCGTCTTCGCTACTGTCGGTCTCTAAGACCTTCAAATGCAGACCTAAAGCCATCAAATGCTCGGCTACGACCTGTCTCATGTAATTGCCCTCCGTCATATTCTCGACATCTTTACCTTCAGCCGGTTCCATCGGCCGGTTGCCGGCCACTAAAAGAATCTTATTAACCCGGTGGTCAGTTACAAAGCTTTCCAGTCTTTTAGACCGTCTATCCATCAGATGGCGCATGCCTCCGGTTATAACCGCCAGTTCGATGTTCTTACTCGGCTGTTCATTGGTTAAGAACGATCTTTCAACCGGAGTCAATAAGCCGGTATCATTCACCCAGTTCCGGACAATGCTTACAGCTTCGAGGTTGGTGCCGACGATGTTTTGGAATTTGTTTATCGTAGCCGGCAGATCTTCTCCCGTGCCGATCTTATCTGCCAATTCACCCAGGTTCTCTTCGGTTGGGGTTGACGGCAGCTTATGCCTATAAACTTCCGCTATATCCGGAATGACGCCGGACATGTAGTGATGAATGCCGCCGATCAGATAGATTCCACTTATGCCCATACCATCCGCGTCTAACCTGAAGTTATCAAAAGTTACATTTTCAGCCATAATTACTCCTCTATAGCCAATAGTGATACTGGCCGCAGATAATAAAGTATAATCATGCCATAAGACCCTTCAATCATCTGTAAGGTATTTGATTGAATTTTACCAGTTTAGCGGTATTAATTAGATCCGATAATTGCGGTTGGAGAAAAGCGTTTACCGGTATACCAGATTTAAATTGCTGACAGATGTCAATCTAGGCGTAAAGCATTGCTAGAGAACCTTATAGATGTTAAAGTATATTTTATTGTGAATTCCATAAATCAAGAAAATGGCGGCCAAAAAGTGCCGGAATCGGCTAGTGCCGTAACCGACGAAACGATCGTGGAGTTGGTTCAGACCGTACATCAAGGTTTAAGTTTAATCGGGCGTAACTATCTTTCACCTACTGAAGCGGATATGCTACGAAACTCCCAACAAGCCGAGGCGGCTTTGCTTATGCACTACAGAGGTTTAGTCGGCTATATTGTCCAGAAAATTTACCATATAAGGCCGGAGGCCGATGTATATGATGACACTATTCAGAACGGTTACATTGGCGTCGTCCGCGGCATCAGGGAAAGCGACATAAGCCGCCTGAGCGATGATCATCCTTTGAATTCATTAACAAGCTTCGTCTTCTATAGGATAAGGACCGAAACTCAGCGCGGCTTCGTACCTTTCGATATCATCAACCGGCCTTCTTATATACATAGTGCGGACTATAACGAACGGACATTCGGTGAATCAAAAGTCAAACCATCTTTAAAAACTGCCTCACAAATGGCTCGCCGGGTAATATCTTTGGACAGCGGACAAAGTTTTGGAACTAGCCGCGAGTATACCGACACAGAGGGACTTCCTAGACTAAAGAGAGACCCAGTCGACATTTTGGCGAGTGGCAATGATGGCGAAGACGGTTGGCCGTTACCGGCTAACTATGGTTTAGCCGTCGTCATGAATCACGGTCTGAACTGGCTGAAAAGGAGTGAACAGCAAGTTCTAGCAGAGCATTTTACTGGTGAAGAAACTCTTGATGAAATAGCAGCAAATTTTGGTGTAACACGTGAAAGGGTCAGGCAGCTGGAGACGGCAGCTTTTATAAAATTACGTGGCAATACCGTATTCCGGCGTATGGTTGAGGATTACTTGAGTGGTAACCGCGACCCCAGAGATGATTACTGGGCAGCCGAACCGCCTTCAGTAGCTGAACCGGCAGCCGATAAGTTCCTAGAAAGAGCCCTGATGGAGCGCCTTAACAATGTGGTTAGCGAATACCTACCGTATCGCTTTACGCCCAGAGTTGCTAAGAAAGTCGTCGGCTTATTGTTTCAACAGGCCAAACGGCTTCAACGTCAAGGTTCAAATGTTGACGATATTGTCGAGCAGCTTTATCCGCAGGTTACCGACCTGTCTGACTTGCCAGGGATCCAAAATGAATACGAAGACGAAAAGCCCAGCTTCTTAAAGCATCAGAAAGAACTCGAAACTCGCGGTAAGCAAATGCCGGCTCAGCTCCGGCAAATTGAACAGCTGGAAAACGAAATCAGACTGGGCCGGCAATTAACCCGGGATTTATCCTATGGGACTGAACGTTTCGAAAAACACGTCTTAGAACTTAAAGGCAAACAGATCGAACTCGAACGCCTAAGGCAAGCAGTCGCCGATACGGACGCCGAGCTATTTGAGGGCCGTTTGGATGAATGGCTTCGAAGAACGACTAAGTTTTATCAACTGCCATACCGATTGAGTCTGACAGTATTATCCGTCGGTCGGGATACTTTAAGAGACCTGGCCGGTAAAACCAAAAATTAAACTCATAGCCCGTTGATATTCTTATAATCGGTAAAATCATCCAGGGCGGCGTGCATACCGGCTATCAGTCTTTCGGTATTATTGCCCAGAAGATCCTTATAATAAGCGATTACAAATGCTTCTGTATTTATGACCGGCGCATTATTAAAAGTACAGCCCTCGAGGGGTAAGATGCTCCTTTCGCTGTCAAAAACCGGGTGTTCCCAATCTAATCGTTCCAGGGTCAGGAAGCCTTCAAAGGGATTGTTGGCAAAAATATCCGTGTCAGGGTCGTCATGGCTGTCCTCAAGGGCCAATTCAAGCATAGTCACGATATCGCACGATTGGGTGGCCGAGCGAATGCCGAAATTGGCCTCCCCAGAGTATTTTACTAATGAATCGTGGGTTCCGATAGCAATCATTTTTACAAAGTATGTTCCTTCGGGAGCATATTGATTAAACTCTTCTTCAGCCGGCACGATGAACTGGAAAAACCTTTTTATAGTCTGGATTTCGCTTGACCCATTATGTCTGACCGGCTTGAACTGCTCAAAATCCAAACCATCCCTGATTTCCGGCGCTAAAAATTCAACCTCATCCATAATCGTCGCCGCTCTTTGCCTGAAGCCTTCGACCTGCCGGTTCTGTCGCTCGCGCAGAACAATACCATCTAAAACGATCGTCCTTGAGTAATCTTGCGTCGCCTCCCTGAATAGCTCATGGGGTTTCATAAGTAATTACTATCTTAAAGCACACACCCACCAACAGCAACCATGAGCTTATTGACAAACCTTAAGCCAGGTTAATAATTATTCAATCGATAACGAAAAATAATTTATATCTTTAAAAATAAGAAGAGATGATAAATCAGAACAGCTGGCCAGATTATGGCTTTCAAAAAGGCTAAGACGATAAGCCAGAAAGTCCCTGAATGAACATGCAGATAATATGATAGAGCGCCGATAAATCCTAATAACCAAATAAAACCGCAACCGCATTTTCCGTTGCCGTGGCCTTTTTTTGTCATATGCTTATATTTTGTTTCTTTATCCATAGATCCTCCAATTTAATTAAAGCATAACTGAAAACAATAATCTATTTAGGGTGGGGATAACAAACTTATTTTCTTAAAATCTGCCATTTGTCTATAAGAAATACTATTATTTTATTGATAAAGCGACAGTAACAGTCTAAAAATAGTTGCTCTTTTAAAAGTTTATGCTTACTATTAAAGTGAACATATTAAAATAATAACGAAAGTGTAAGTGAGTGTCATGGATACCAAAGACAACGAAAATGATACAAGCCAAGTTATAACATCGGACAACCCATACGGATCCCATCCGAAAAAAGCATCGAAAAATAAAATGTCAGGATTATTATCAAAAAGCAGCCATATGGTGACGGCAGTAGTTGTCGTCGTCTTAGTGGCGGGTATTGGCACGTATCTGCTGGTTACCAGCCACGCGGCCACTGTCTACGGGGCAGTTACCGGTATTGCTGGTAAATGTCTGGATAATTACGGCCAAGGTGGGGCTGATTACAATAAGATTGATTTATGGATCTGTAACGGTACGGCCGCCCAGCAATGGTCATATCAGCTGGCCAGTTCCGGTAACGGCACTGGAACGATAGTCAATGTCAACGGATCCTGTCTGGACGTTTACGGTGCCAGCGTGACTGCGGGTACGAAAGTCGATCTGTACCATTGCAATGGTACCGTCGCCCAGGTTTGGGAAGTTAATGCTTCCACCGGGACAATCATCAACCCTCATTCCGGCCTTTGTCTGGATGACCAATACGCTAGTACCGTAAATGGTAGCCAGATACAAACATGGACATGTAACGGCGGCGCTAACCAGAAATGGTCAGTCAGCTCAAGCTCCGCACCCGTCAGCGTTGCACCGACAACAGTTGCACCGACTATCAGCAGCGGCTCCAGCACTACCTTTACGGCTGGAGTAGCCGGTACCTTTACCGTGACCGATAGCGGCAAGCCCACACCGACTTTAAGTGAATCAGGCACCTTGCCCAGCGGTATCAGTTTCAACCCTACGAGCGGCGTGTTGAGCGGTACTACCAGCACAACTGGTATATATGATGTTTCCTTTACAGCCAGTAATAGTTCTAGCCCCAATGCGGTCCAGAAATTCGTGCTATCGGTCATCAGTGCTCCAGTTACCAATCCGCCGTCATCAGGTTCCGGTTCCTCCGGTTCTGCCCTGATTTCCTTCCCGAAAAGTATGTTCGACTCCGGTCAAGTTCAATCATGGCCTACTGATTCTAACAGTGCAGCTTATGTCAACGATTTCGTAACAGACTATAAGAATAACTACGGCAGTGTAGGCGTTAATACGGCGCCTATGTATACGGTAGCCGCCAACACGCCTTTGTCCACCATTTCGGTAGCATCGGGCTGTAATGGTTTCACGTCCAATACCGGTACCCAAATACCGATCCCGACCTATGCCCAATCCAACGGCAGCGGTGATAACCCAATGTCGATTTACCAACCTTCTACCAATAGCTTGTGGGAATTCTGGCAAGCACATTCAACCTCTTCAACAACTTGGACCGCTTGTTGGGGTGGTAAAATTGATCCCGTTTCAACCAGTTCGGGTGTCTTTTCCGCTCCGTTCGGATTGTCGGCATCTGGTATCAGCTACTATGCCACAACAGTTACGGAAGCCGACGTCCAATCAGGTGTAATTAACCACGCCATCAACGTCATCTTGCCTCCCAACTGCAATACCTTTATTTACCCAGCCGATCGCGGCGACTGCAGCAGTCACCCGGGACAACCCTCAGAAGGCACCTATTTCCGCTTACCGACAAGTGTCAACTGTTCTGACCAAGCTAATAAATTTGCCGATATGGTATGTACTGCCATTCAGAAATATGGCATGGTAGTACTCGACCAAGGCGGCGCTGTCATGATAGAGGCTGAACAAACTTCAGACTGGGCTGCAGAAGGTAATACCGGTACCGATCCGATTTCAGCATCTTGGGCTGGCGCTCAGGAATATCAGGTAGTGGCTAACCTTCCTTGGTCGCAAATGCAAGTAGTCGATCCACCGAACCCCTACACACCTTAAAGAATTTTAGGCTATATCAGTTCAACAATTTCAGCATTAGCTATGGGCAGGTAGGTTTCATACTCGTGGGTGTGCGGTAAGTCATTAACCGCACGCCTAAAGGCCCGGCCAAACGAACCGTGGCTGACAATCAGAACACTATCGTACGTTTTAAGGGATTTAACATACTTAAGGGCTTCAGCTGCCCTGGCATCTAGGTCTTTGATCGACTCGGCCCCTTCAACCAGGTCAATGTCCCTATAATCGTGGTCGACATAGAAATCCAGCACCAATGTGCCTTCGAGAATTCCGAAGGTTCTCTCCACGAATAGCTCGTTCTTAAGTATCTTAGTCATAGGGTAATCTATTTCTTTAGCAATACTCTTAGCAGTATCGTAGGCTCTCTCAAAAGGCGAGCAAATGATTAAGTCAATCGCCGGTAAGTGCTTTTTAATATGTTTGCCGGTTTTTATAGCTTGTAACCGGCCTTTATCGGTTAATGGGGTTTCAATCCTGCCCGACAGCCGCCCAGACACGTTCATATGAGTTTCACCATGACGGACAAAATATAGTTTTTTCATATATTTGTTACTTCTTTCGGACTGTCATTTGAAATTCTCCGTCTTCGTTAAACCAACCGCCAAAACCAGAGTCAATGTCACTGCACTCTCTGTAATGCCAGTGACCGCTGTTGGTCGGATCGATATTATCGACTGTCACGGGTTGATCCGGGGAAAAGATCTTATAACAGCCCTCACATCTGGGCGTCTTATTAGTATAGCTAGGTAACCAGGTAATAAAATCCAACTGGGTCATCCTTGGGCCTATCATATCGTAAGCCTGTCCTTCAAAGGCAAACCTGAACCGCGTGCCGTAATCAGGTTGGTCGATACAATCCAGTACGACTGGAATTTCTATCCTTTGAGCTTGCTTGAGTCCTTCGGCAGATGGTCCTGGCATTATTAACCCCTTAACTTGGCGTCATTATACCAACCCTATTGACTTTATCAAGTAAAACTTTAGACAGTTTGTTATTAGGCGGATTTAGTCGGTTTGGGCCGACGACCAAATAAATAACGTCTTTTGCCGGTTATCGGGTCATCGATCTGTTCAGCGTCTTGAAAATAGTCTGGTTGGGCGTATTGGTCATAGGTAACCATGAGGGCCCTGGACTCAATCGCCCTTAGCGTTTCAAGTGAGACCGATACCAAAATCAAAACACTCGTGCCACCGATAGCTATATTGGTATTGATGAATATCTGGGCGATAATCGGCAGTAAGGCCAGACAGCCAAGGGCGACGGCGCCGAAAAGGGTTAAACGGTTACAGATACGGCCTAAATACTTGGCGGTTTGGTTGCCGCTTCTGATCCCCTCGACAAAACCACCCTGTTTTTGCAGGTTCTCGGCTATCTCGGCGGCGTTAAAGGTGACGCTGGTATAAAAGAAGGTAAATATAAACACTAAGCTGAAATAAACTATTGGATAAATATAGGCATGCCAGCCGTTGCTGGCAAAGGTGGTAGCTGAAGGCGTCTGAAACCAGTTAAGCAGGTCTGCTCCTATATGTTGCAAGTGCGGGCTCTTGGCGCCTGAGAACAGCTGACCGACAAAGCTGGGTACGCTTAGAAAGGCTACCGCGAAGATTATCGGAATAACACCAGCTGTAATCAGTTTAATGGGTAGAATGGTAGTTACGCCGCCGTACGTCCGGTTACCCTGCACTCTTTTGGCATAATTAATAGTGATCCGCCGCGAAGCTTCATTAAGTTTAACCACCAGCCAAGTAATAATAATCACGATAGCGACGACCCCGGCACCGTAGAAAATAGTTTTTTCACTAAACGGCATCTGAAAACCAAAGAGTTTAATATGGTGGGCTTTGCCAACTAATACTGATACAATCTTTTTTATGCTGGTCGGTAGATTACTGACAATGCCGACCGTAATAATCAGCGAAATACCGTTGCCGACGCTTTGTTCGGTGACCAGTTCGCCCAGCCACATCAGTAGCATCGAGCCGCCAGTCAAGGCCGCCACCATTAATACCCATCTGGAAAGCGAGGCTCCAGCCGTAATATCGCCTACCCCACCAATACTTTGGGCAACTTCCCTGATCAAATAAATTGAACCGATGGACTGGACAATAGCCAGCGGCAATGTCAGCATACGGGTATATTGGTTGATTTTCTTCTGGCCGGATTCTCCCTCTTTGTGCAGAGCTTCCAGACGGGGAATAGCCTTAGTCAACAGCTGCATGATGATTGAGGCGTTAATGTACGGGCCCATACCGGCTATCATTATCGAGAAGTTAGCCAGGGCGCCGCCGGATAGGACGTTAAAGACACCCAAAAACTGGGAAGTGTTGCTGTTAAAGACATTGTGCAAAACTTGACGCAGAGTTTCAGGGTTGCTGATCGGTACGGGAATTTGGGCCAGGATACGGAATACAACAATAATTCCCAAGACGGCTAGAATACGCTTCCGCATCTCCGGGTGATTGAGAGATTTCCAAATTACTTTCCAGTTCATACCTTTAATCCCAAACTATTTCCCCTTAAGTATACACGAATTATTACCATCGGAACTGTTGCCGGTTGGCTACGTCCAACCTATAAAATTTAATCTTAGCTTTTATCTTTTTTGGTAACAGTTTTTTTAGTTTTATCCTGGGCAACGCGTGCTAAACGTTCGACAGATTCAAAACTGCCACCGGCGGCAGCGACGGCCTTAACGGCCGAGGCGCTGGCTGATTGAAGCTTAACGGTAACCTTTTTAGTGACTTCGCCGTTAACAATCAGCTTAGTGTAGGCGTTGGCGTGTTTGATCAGGCCGTATTTAACCAGCAGGTCACTGTCAACTGTCTGGCCGGCAAACTGGTCGAGCTGGCTGGTATAGATTATAAAGTCGTTCGGCTTATGGGACTTAAAACCGCGCAGTTTAGGTAAGCGCTGCATCAGGGGATTTTGGCCGCCTTCAAAACCTGGCCGTTTATTGGAACCAGTCCGTGACATTTGACCTTTTGTGCCGCGCCCGGCAGTTTTGCCTTGACCGGCCGCAATACCGCGGCCAACGCGCTTAGGGTTCTTATTGGTAGTTAATGTGAGCTCGTTAAATTTCATGACTTTTTAGCCTTAACAGTCTTAGCAGTTTTGACAGCAGTATTTTTCTCAGCTGATGCTGGGACTTTAGCCGCCGGTTTATTGGTAGACCGGGCTTTTGTCCAATCCTTAGCGGGCACCATACTTTGCAGGCACTCTAGGGTGGCATAGGCAATGTTGGCCTTATTGGTTGAACCAAGTGACTTACTGAGAGCATCATTAACGCCGGCTACCTCGAGGATAGTCCTGACGACACCGCCGGCAATCAAGCCGGTACCAGGGCTGGCTGGTTTAATCAGGATTCGGGCGCCGGAAACTTTGGCTTCGGCTTCATGTGGTACAGTATTTTTATAAAGTTGGACAGTAATAAGGTGCTTTTTAGCTACATCGGTGGCCTTACTTACAGCCGCTGTCACGTCAGCCCCCTTAGCGATACCGATACCAACCCGTCCCTTATGGTCACCGAGCACAATAAGCGCGCGGAACCGGAAACGACGGCCGCCTTTGACAACTCGGGCCACCCTGTCAATATTAACCATTCGTTCGTCAAATTGTTTTACTTCTGCTGGCATATTTGATGGCCGCCTACGGCGATCTTGTTGTCCTGGTGCCATATCTAAAACCGTAATCCTTTCTCGCGGGCTGCATCAGCCAGAGATTTAATATGTCCGTGGTATAACTTACCGCCCCTGTCAAAAATCACCTCGGTAACTTTAATGGCGGCCGCTCGCTTGGCTATCTCTTCACCGACCCATTTAGCTTTATCGGTAATATTTACGCTTAGGCTTTTTTGACCAACGCTCGACACTTGGGCCAATGTCCGGCCGGCCTGGTCGTCGATTAATTGAGCTGAAACCTGCCGGTTACTGACATGGACACTTAGTCTAGGCCTGGTCTTTAAACCTGTCAGTTTGGCTCTGACACGGGCTTCCCTTAGTTTCCGGTGATTGGTTTTATCGATTAGTCTTTTCATAATTTATGCCGTTTCCTTACCTGATTTACCGCTCTTTCGAATAATCCGTTCGCCGACGTACTTAAAGCCCTTGCCTTTATATGGTTCAGGTTTCTTCAGGGAGCGGATTTCAGCTGCCACCTGGCCGACTTGCTGCTTATCGATGCCGCTAATGGTCAGGATATTCTGCTCAATCAACACCGTGACGCCGTCCGGGATATTGAAAATTACCTGGTGGGAAAAGCCTAAATTTAGTTTCAAGCTATTGCCGGCCAGGACAGCCCTGAAGCCAACGCCGTTTAACTCCAGCTGCTTAGAGAAGCCTTTATCGACGCCAACGATCATATTATTTATCAGTGACCTGGTCAGGCCGTGTTTAGCCCTAGTGGGCGCTTCATCGTTAATCCGTTCAAAGGTCAGCACATTCTCTGTCTGCTTGAGCGTAATGCCTGCCAGCAGAGCTTGATGCAGTGAACCCTTTGGACCGGTCACGGTAATAACATCGGCTTCATTGACGACGGTAACATTGGTCGGGACTGTAATCGGTTGTTTTCCAATGCGGCTCATAATATTTAACCTTGATCCTTTAGTAAATCTTACAAATTAATTCGCCGCCGACACCCAGCTTTTTGGCCTTATCACCAGTCATAACACCCTTGGAAGTTGAAACCACGACGATGCCGCGTCCCCGCTTTACAATCGGTATCTCACGAGCACCGGCATAATGTCGCCGACCTGGCTTGCTTAAGCGGACAATTTCGGTGATCCGGGCGCTTTCATTAGGCCCCAAGATAGTTAAACCGAGGGTTTTATTAATGCCTTCGCCATCAACTTTAACAGCGCTTAAAAAGCCACTGTCGTACAATAAACGGGCGACGGTCTCTTTAGATTTTGAATGCGGCAAACTAAGCTCGTTCTTATTTACCGCAATAGCATTGCGCAGACGAGTTAACATGTCAGCTATAGGATCGGTTGATACTTTGCTCATATATATTTCCTTACCAACTGGCCTTTGTTACACCTGGAATTTCACCTTTAGAAGCGTGTTCCCTAAAACTTAGTCGGCTTAAGCCGAAAGTCCGCATATAACCGCGAGGTCGGCCGGTTTCTTCGCAGCGGTTTTTCCAACGTGTTGGGCTAGAATTACGCGGTAGCTTAGCCAAGCCTTCCAGGTCACCCAATGTCTTTAATTCAGCCCGTTTGGCGGCGTATTGTTTAATCATTCGTTTGCGTTTTTCATCACGCACCAAGATAGATTTCTTAGCCATTACTTAATCTCCTTCTCAAATGGCATGCCAAGTTTACGCAGTAATGCTTCAGCATGACCGGGTTCCTGGCAGTTAATAACTAATATGGCTTGCAGCCCATGAGCAGTAGTAGTCTCTTCATAAGTTAGCTCCGGAAAGACCGATTGATCGGTTAGCCCGATACTGTAATTTCCGGACTTGTCAAAAGCCTTACGGGGGACGCCGTGGAAGTCTCTTAGCCGCGGCAGCACGATATTAATCAGGCGGTCAAGGAATTCATACATCCGCTCACCCCGTAAAGTCACCTTAAGGCCGATTTTACTGCCTTCCCTTAGCTTGAAACTGGCAATTGATTTCTTCGAAATGGTCGCTACCGGTTGCTGGCCGGTAATTTTACGTAACGTATTGGTGGCGACTTCGAATGCTTTCTTGTCGTCTTTAGCCCGGCCTAGCCCAACGTTCAAGACAATTTTTTCCAGACGAGGTACTTCGTGAATATTACTTAAGCCAAGCTCGGTCTGTAGCTCCGATTTCAGCTTATCATTAAACATCAGCTCCAAGCGCGGTTTTGTGGCGGTGATTTCAGACTTAGCCATTGGTGGCCACCTCCTTGCCGGTGGAAGCATAATGCCGGGTTTTTTTACCGTCTGTAATACTATACTTTAGACGGGTAGGCTTTTTACCAGTCGGATCTAATATTCCAACCTTACTGACGTCGATCGGCTTAGTAATCTCCTTGATGCCACCAGCTGGATTAGTCTGGGTCTTCTTTATGTGGCGTTTGATAATATTTATACCTTCGACCGTAACTTTATTATCCCTAGGATGAGTGGCTATAATTTTACCGACTTGGCCTTTATATTTGCCGCTGCGAACCATTACTTTATCGCCCTTCTTGAGGCGGATCTTATATAATGCTTGAGCCATTTTAAAGCACCTCCGGAGCGAGGCTGATAATCTTACTATAGCCCTGTTCGCGCAATTCTCTCGGTACTGGACCGAAAATACGGGTAGCTCTAGGCAATTTGTCGTCATCTATCAAAACCGCTGCGTTATCGTCAAACCGGATAGTTGATCCGTCGCGGCGGCGGATTTGGTCACGGGTCCTGACAATTACGGCTTTAACGACTGACTTTTTCTTGACGTTGCCGTTAACGGCGGCATCTTTAACGGTGGCGACTATGGTATCACCGACATGGGCATAACGCCGCCGGCTGCCGCCTAAAACGCGGATACATAGAAGTTCTTTGGCGCCGCTGTTATCAGCTACGCCTAGTCTAGTTTCTTGCTGAATCATGCTTTGGCCTCCGGTTCAACTGGCGTTTCAACGTGTCGGATAGGAGCCACTTTCAAAATCTTTTCCAAACGATGATGCTTATGGGCGCTTATCGGCCGCGTTTCTACAAGTAGAACCGTATCGCCTACGGCTGCTTCGTTCTTTTCATCATGAGCCTGGTATTTCTTGGTGGTTAGGTATTGCTTACGGTACAAAGGATGGGTTTTGCGGATACTAACAGTCACCACGATAGTTTTATCGGGAGCAGCGCTAGAAACCACACCGGTTAGTGAATTTGCCATTATATTTTCTCCTTTGTCAGTTGTTCGCTTAAGACGGTCAGCATCCGAGCCAGATCCTTGCGTTTTAACCTTGCTAAACGGACGTTTGTACCTTCGCCAAGATTAATCTGCCTACGTAGCTCAACGATTTCCTCACGAAGCTTTGTGCTTTCGGTGGTTAACTCGACTGTTGATAGTTTACGAATATCAGCCACTTTCATTACGATTCTCCCTTGATCAGGAACTTGGTCTTGACTGGCAACTTATGGCCGGCCAGACGCATAGCTTCCCTAGCCACCTGTTCACTGACACCCTGCATTTCAAATAGGACAGTACCGGGCTTGACCTTGGCGGCAAAGTATTCAGGACTGCCTTTACCACTGCCCATTTTAACGTCAAGCGGCTTTTTGGTAACTGGCGTGTGGGGAAATATCCTAATCCAAATTTTACCGCCGCGTTTAACGTAACGGGTCATAGCTTGCCGGGCGGCTTCTATCTGTCGGGCCGTAATCCGTTCGTGGCCTTGGGACTGCAGGGCAAATTCGCCGTAAGCAATATAATTGCCACTAGTCGCCACACCGGTAATCCGGCCTTTGCGGACTTTTCTAAATTTGGTACGGCTAGGCATTAACATCTTAGTTGACTCCGCCCTTATAGATCCAAACTTTAACGCCGATAATACCAGACGAAGTGTGGGCATCAACTTGAGCATAATCGATATCGGCTCTAATCGTATGCAGCGGCACGCTACCGGCCACTTCCTTTTCTCGCCTGGACATATCTGAGGAGTTTAGACGGCCGGCAACTTCGATTCTGATACCTTTAGCACCTGCCCGCATACTGGCGCCTGAAGCGGCTTTAATAGCCCGGCGAAAAGATATCCGTTTTTCCAGTTGATGGGCAATATTTTCAGCAACTAATTTAGCAAATAAATCCGGCTTTTTGACTTCGTCGATATTAACTCTGACTGGTACGCCGTAAATTTTTTCAATGGCGTCTTTTAAGTCTTGGGCGCCTTGGCCACCACGTCCAATCACAACACCGGCTTTAGCGGTATTGATCGAAACCGTAACCAGATTAGGCGAACGTTCGATGTCGACTTTGTTGATGGCAGCGCGTGAACCGAGGTTGTTTTGAATTAAAGCACGGACTGCCAGGTCGCTTTTAAGGTACTTAGCATAATCCAATTTACCGACAAACCATTTACTGCGCCAATCTTTACTGACCTGCAAACGCATTGATATCGGATTAACTTTTTGGCCCATGTTATTTGACCTCCTTGTCGGTGGCTTCAGTTTTAGTCGCCACGTCTTTTTTGGCGGTCACGGCCGGTTTCTTAGGCTGGCGTATCTCACCGTCTACTGTCACTTTAATGTGGGATGAGCGGTGCTGATACGGATGAGCCATACCTCTGGCAACCGGACGAAAGCGTTTTTGCCTTTGGCCGGCATTAACGGTGATTTCAGTAATCTTTAGCGTATCGGGCTTGTAGTGGTGATTGTAATCGGCATTAGCCGCTGCGCTTTTGATGGCTTTTATAACTGCCAGGCTGGCCCGGCGAGGCGTATGTTCTAAGATTACTAAAGCATCGGCTACTGTCCGGCCCCGAACTAACGAAGCCACCACACCGGCCTTACGAGGGCTGACATGGACACCTTTAGCGAGTGATTGTACGGCCATATTAAACCTTCCTCTCCGACTTGACGGCTTCAACTTGAGCGGCTGCCCTAGCTATCTTGCCGCCGTGACCACGGAATTTACGGGTTGGCGAAAATTCACCCAGCTTATGTCCAACCATATTCTCAGTAATAAACACCGGCACATGAACCTTGCCGTTATGAACGGCGATAGTCCGGCCGACGAAATCAGGTGATATTGTTGATGCCCTAGCCCAGGTCTTAATAATTGTCCGGTCTGAACTACCTAGGGCATTAACTTTTTTAGCTAGTTTAAAATCTATAAACGGACCCTTTTTTAGTGAACGACTCATGACGAAGCTCCTTCTGATGTCTCACCCGATGATTCATGTGATTCGATATTACCAGACAGCAGACCCATACCCCGGGCAAAACCATGCATTAGAGCGCTGGCTTCCGCATCATTCATAGGCGGCTGGGCGGCTTCAGCGAAGGTGGCTATTTCAATACCTTTAATACCGGATACGCTAAGGGCACCGCTTAAAACATAACCCAAATTTACGAGATCCCGACGGCCCCGACCGGCCATCCTGTCCTGAAACCTTGACTGGTGAAGTCTAACTTCATTTATAATAGTTGGCCAATTACTACCAGGCAGAATAGTTTCATCTTCGACTTTAAAAGTCTCATTACCTGACATACTAATCATAATTATTTCCTTTTAGCCGCATGCCGGCTCCTTACGATGAACTGACTGGTAGATTTACGTCGACGGGTCTTATAGCCAAGGGTTTTTTGTCCCCAAGGCGTATTTGGGGCGGCCCCGTGGTTCTTGCTACCGCCGATACCATGGCGTCCACCATCACCACCACCGTGCGGGTGATCGACAGCATTCATAACAACACCACGTACTGAGGGGCGGATACCTATATGGCGGGAACGGCCGGCCTTGCCTAATTTGACGTTCTGGTGCTGCTCGTTGCCGATGACACCGATTGAAGCCGTGCAATTGACATGAACCCGGCGGATTTCACCGCTAGGTAAACGTAGTTGGGCATAAACTTCTTCTTTAGCGATTAATTGGGCGCTATTGCCGGCACTACGGGCCAGTTGAGCGCCGCGGCCCGGCACTAGCTCTATGGCATGGACGGTACTGCCGATCGGAATATTTTTCAAAGGTAAGCGGTTGCCTATCTCTATCGGTGCTTCACTATGGCTTTCGATTGTTTGACCAATACTCATACCGCTGGCCGCCAGAATATAGTGGTGAGTGCCATCAGTTTCAACTATCCGGGCAATCCGGGCTGAGCGGTTAGGGTCATACTCAATCTGTTCAATGATAGCTTTAGTGCCAAGTTCCATCTTAAAATTAATAATCCTATAGAACTTACGGGCGCCGCCGCCTTGATGCCTGGTGGTGATCCGGCCTTGGTTATTGCGGCCACTGCCGCGCCTTTTTGTCACTAATAGTGAACGCTGCGGACTGCCGGTAGTAATCTCACTCATATCCTGAGTGGTCATGCCGCGCTGACCGGGTGTAGTCGGTTTGTAAAGCTTAGTAGCCATTAGACTTCACCCCTTCTGTTGACGAACCGCCTCAGTCCGCCTCTAGTCGGCTTAGTCTCTTTCTTGGCTTTCTTCTCAATTGCCTTGGTAAACTTTTCCTGGATGGCTTGCTGTTTTTCTTCAGCTTCTTTAACTCCCTTGAAAATAGGTATATTATCGCCAACCTTTAACGTCACATAGGCTTTCTTGATAGCGATTGTCCGGCCGTTACCGACCAGTTTACCCTTTTGGCTGATAGTCCGCTTAGCTTTACCGGCGATATTGGCAATCCGGACCCCGGTAACGGTAACTTCGTATTGGGCAGCCACAGCCCGGGCAACCGTATGCTTATTGGTGCCAGCCGGCACATCAAACGTAAAGACATTGCGTTTTTCGCTTAAGCCGTAAGTTTTTTCGCTTAATCGGGGTTTAAGAGCCAGCTGTTTATCCATTATTTCTTACTCCCCAGCCATTCTTCTATTGTCGCCAGTGACTTTTGGCTGATAACTATGGTGTCGGCATTTAAAACATCGTAGACGTTTAAATATTTGGCTGAAACGACGCTTAAATTCGGTATATTGCTGGTAGCCCGTTCAACCATATTATCTTTAACGCTGACGACTAGTAGAATTGTACCTTTAGCTTCGATTTTATTGAGCAAACCGGCTGTCTTCTTAACGCTACCCTCGGGACAGTCAAAGGTCTCTATGATTTTAATCCGGCCGTCTTTGGCGCTTAAGCTTAAGGCCTGCCGGATGGCCTGGCGTTTCTGCGCCAAAGGTAATGATTTCTTATAAGTTTCCTGTCCAGTCGGACCAAAGGCAATTCCGCCGCCCCGCCAAATCGGGTTTCTTGTCGAACCGAAACGGGCCCGGCCAGTACCTTTTTGACGCCATGGCTTTTTGCCGCCGCCGCTGACTAGGCCGCGGGTCTTGGTTACTGCCAAATTAACCCGGCCATTAGCAAGGTAAGCAGTATAAGCTGACTTTAATAGTTCATGGTTACTGGGAATAATTTCAAAAACTGCACCGTCTAGCTTGGCGGCTGTTGTCGCTTTTGTACCCGTTTTAGTATAAGTTGCAACAGCCATGATTTTATGCTCCCCTCACAATAACAATAGCTTTACGAGGACCAGGTACGGCACCGCTGATACCAATAACATGGTTGTCGTTATCAATTAAGGCTACTTCGAGGTTCCTGACCGTCACTTGGACGTGGCCCATTTGGCCGGCCATTTTCTTGCCTTTAAAGATCTTTTGCGGAAACATCGAGCCGATTGACCCAGGCCGTCGGTAACTGCGCCCGCCATGAGTTTTACGGCCTCTTTGAAAGTTATGCCGTTTGATAGTTCCGGCCCAGCCCTTGCCTTTAGTAGTAGCTGTAACGTGCACATGATCGCCGACTTCAAAATCTTCAGCGCTCACCTGTCCGCCAACTTTCAAATCTTCGCTTAGTTCTTCAACCCTGATTTCGCGGACAACCCTGGAAGCGGCCTGGCTGGTCTTAAAATGGCCGGCTTGAGGCTTACTAAGGTGCTTATCGGTACCATAACCTAACTGGACAGCATTATAGCCGTCTCTCTCGGTGTTCTTTAGCTGGATGATGGTATTCGGATCGGCCTGTAAAAGGGTAACAGCCCGCACGGCACCATTTTCAGCGATGGTACTTATCATACCGACCTTTCGGGTAATTAGGGCTTTCATATATCCTTTCGGCTAGCTAAATTATTTATGGGTTAGACATAAAAATACTCGGTGAAATGCGGTTTCCACCCCTGTGTAGTAGTGGACCTGCAGCTTCGCCAAGCTAAATTAGATTGAAAGTACCAATACAGAGTAACACAATTAAATAACTTCTGTCAATCTGTTGTTAATTCTACTTGTATGATATATATTCATATTGACATCAGCCAAACAAATAGACAAATACGGTGACATATGGAATTATATACTTTATGCCCAATGCAAATATAAGAAAATTCCCAGAAGTTCCCGGAATGCAGCTAGCCACGGTTTCGACTCTGCGATTAA
>Ga0182030_10008405_pt1 | contig 21361 bp, 18 predicted proteins | sample 812S3MmetaG_FD_121299 | JGI IMG/M metagenome (GOLD analysis project Ga0182030, IMG submission 121299) | Permafrost microbial communities from Stordalen Mire, Sweden - 812S3M metaG (Illumina Assembly) | ecosystem: Environmental > Terrestrial > Soil > Wetlands > Permafrost | place: Sweden...
AGTGCATAGCCCTCCATGGGGGCGGCTTCCTTCAAGTCGCTGTATCCGAAGCGACCCCCTGAGCGCATGCAGTTGCGCACTGTTATCTGGCGGGCGCTCCAGATACAGCACTAAGACTTGCCGGAAAGAACTGCTTGTTCGGGGTTCGCATTGGAGGGCGGTGGGATTTACGGCGAATTTGGGAGATGGTGTGGCTCATTGAGTCTGGCAGGGCTGAAGCACGTATTCATTTTCGGACGGTTTCGGCATGACTGAAAGTCATGCCCTGTTACAAGACGGAAAGGGCAACAGCAGGTCCTTCGGCTCCGCTGAAGTACGCTTCGCTCAGGATGACAGCGCTTTTTGGGCTGCTCTGCTTTGCCGCTTCGAGCCTTGCAGGGGCTGAGGCCCGCGTTTTTTCTATTGGCTTTTTGCCGGGGATAAATCCCCGGCCTAGCGCACGCATGAGTTTTCCGCAGGCTGTGAAGGGTCGCCGTAAAAGGAAACAAGGTTCCGATTGGGTTGGAACTGGAAGGATTCACAGGGAAGGGCGGCGAGGGTTTTGGGAACGAGCTTGGCAAGTTAGCTTCCGCTTCGCGGGAAGGGGCTAGTTAGCGGGTTAGCGGGGGAACTGGCGGCACGAGAGTCGTGGGTCCGCAGGCCGGCAACGGCGGTGGACGGCTGATACGGGGCCATCCTTTGGAAGGCGCGCTAGAAGCCCATGATGTTGTAGCCGCAATCGACGTACATCACTTCGCCGGTGACGGCGCTGGAGAGGTCGCTAGCCAGGAACAGGGCTGCGCCGCCTACTTCGAGCTGATCGACGTTGCGGTGCAGGGGGGCGCGGTCGGCGTGGGCTTTCATCATCTCGCCCAGGGCGCCGACGCCGCGGGCGGCGAGAGTCTTGATGGGGCCGGCGGAGATGGCGTTGACGCGGATGTTTTTTGGGCCGAGGTTCCAGGCCAGATAGCGGACGGTGCATTCGAGGCCGGCCTTGGCGATGGCCATGACGTTGTAATTGGGGACGACCTTTTCCGCGGCGTAGTAGGTGAGGGTCATGATGCTGCCGCCCTCGGTCATGAGCGGCGCGGCGGCGCGGCTGACGGCGATGAGCGAGTAGACGCTGACTTCGAGGGCGGTGCGGAAGCCCTCGCGGCTGGTGTTGATGAACTCGGCGTGCATGTCGGCGGCGGGTGCGAAGGCCACGGCGTGGACCAGGATGTCGAGCTTGCCGTATTGCTGCTTAAAGGCGGCGAAGAGGGTCTCGATTTCGGCGTCGTTGGACAGATCGCACTGGAAACCGGAGGCGCCGGGCAGATCGGCGATGAGGCCTTCGGCCTCGAGCTTCATGCGCTCGTTCTGGTAGCAGATGGCCAGGGTTGCGCCGGCTTGATGAAGTTTTTGGGCGATACCCCAGGCGATGGAACGCTTGTTGGCCAGCCCGAAGACTACGGCCGTCTTACCTGCCAGATCGATCATGCTTTCTTTGTTCCTCCCCTTGTTCGCGCCCGTGGGCGGAGCAAGCAACTTTTAGAATATCAGCCTCCCAGGTCAACCAGCTGTACCTTGCCCACCGGGTAGCCGAGGAAGCGCGAGCCGAGGCGCTCGAATTTGTCCACGGAATCGGTGGCAAAGCAGCGAATGGCGCCGGGAGAGCCTGCGCCGGCCTGCGCCAGGCGGCCCTTGAGGCTGCGCATGGCTGCATCGGCCACGGCCTGGGCGGAGTCGATGACGCGGATGGAGGGGGGCACGGCGGCCTCAAGCAGCGGGCGCAGCAGCGGGTAGTGGGTGCAGCCGAGCAGCAGCACGTCGGGGGTCAGGCCTTCGGCCGCCGCCGTCCGGGTCAGTTCGTCGAGATAAATGCGGATGACCTCTGCTGTAATAGCGCCGGTCATGGCCGCGGGCTGGGTCCAGCCTTCCTCCACCAGCGGCACCAGCAGCGGGCATGCTTTCTCAAGCGCGCGCAGGCCCACGGCGCGGCAGGCAGCGGTGTAGGCGTGGCTTTGCACGGTGGCGTCGGTGGCGATTACCAGCACGTCGCCGCTCAAGGAAGCCGCGCTAGCCGCCTCTGCGCCCGGCTCGATGACTCCCAGAACCGGCACCTGCACCGCGTCCTGAATGGCGTCGAGAGCGAGCGCGCTGGCCGTGTTGCAGGCGATGACCAGGAACTCCGCGCCCTGCTCGCGGACCAGGAACTGCGCGCTCTCAGCTGCATAGCGGGCAATGGTGCGGCGGGATTTTGAGCCGTAGGGCAGACGGGCCGTGTCGCCCAGGAAGGCGAACTCGGCCTGGGGCATGCGCTCGATGAGCGCGCGCAGCACGGTAAGGCCGCCAAAGCCGGAATCGAAGACGCCGATGGTGGGTGCGGGAAAAATTTCGCTTGCAGGAAATGAACTCACGGGTGCGTGCCTTCGGTGGGAGCGGCGTCGGCGGCCAGATAGGTGCCGGTCAGGTCGGCGTGGCCGGCGAGGGTGGCGCGTGCCTGGCCGTCGACCAGGAAACGCACTTCGGTGACGCGCGGCAGGTTGGCGTGGAGGGTGCCGCTGATCGATTGCAGGGTCAGGTTCTCGGTTTCGAGGCCCGAGGGGTGGCTGGCGGCAAAGGCTCCGGTGAAGTTGACCACGGCGAGCAGAGGGCCTGTCGCCGAGGCCGCGGCGGAGGCAGGTCTGGATTCGTTGAGCTTGGGGTCCCCAGGCAGTGCTGAGGCCGGGAGCAGGAAGACCTGGGCGATGGAAGTGGCGCCGCCGGGGACCGGGTGGGCGGCGTCGGGCGCTGCGTAGAGGTCAAGCAGCTTGCCCAGGATGAGCCGGGCGCGTGCGCCGGGGTCCTGCGGCAGGGGGAGGGTCTCAACCTGGGTGAGCAGGGAGTTGTCGGCGTCGTTGGCCACCAGCAGGGTGGCCTGCTCGGCGGGAGCCACTTGAGGCGCCTGGGTGGGAGCCGAGTCCTCGCCCTGGAGCAGCCGCTGGTGGGCGCGGTCCAACTGCCGCCAGAGCAGACCGCCCATTACCACAGAGGCCACGAGAAGCACGGTGAACAGCGCCGTATGGAAGCGGGAGATCATGGCTGACGGACCTCCGTCTTCCACTCGAGCAGCGCAGCGGCCAGGGCCTCGGCAATGCGCGCCTGGTAGGCGGGATCGCTGAAGCTGTCAGCCGGGTTGACGCCGGTGGAGCGGTCGGGAGCGACTTCGATGGCCAGCGCCGGGCAGGTCATGCTGTCTACCGCGGGCAGAGCGGTGCGGCCCAGGGTCACGGTCAGCCCGGCCTGCTGCAAGGTGGAGTTGATGACGCCGGCCAGCGCCAGGCTGCGCGTCACCCAGGCGGCCTGCGCGGTCTTCCATGCGGGAAAGCGCGTGGCCGCGGCAGGAGCGAGCGCCGAGGCGAACACATGCACGCCGGAGCCGGTCATGGATGCGTGCAGGCTCAGGCAGGCCTGCGCGTTGGCGTGGTTGGCAATCTCGGCGCGGCGGTTCACGTCGAGGGTGGCGTCGGACTCGCGGGTGGTGAGCACCTGGATGCCGCGCGCGCCGAGCAGCGAGCGCAGGCGTACGCTGAGGGCCAGGGTAAAGGCCTTCTCCGGCTGCGAGCCGAGAGGGCCGCCGGGGTCGTCGCCGCCGTGGGCTGCGTCGAGCACGACAAGAAACCGGGGCGCCTGCGGGGCGGGCGTGGCTTGGGGCCCGGCTGGAGGCGCGGGTACCTGCGCGGCGGCGAGGCTCGCGGCCAGCGGCAGAATCACGGCGCCCATTGAGACGCACAGAAGCGTTCTGAGTGGATTGCGCGGACCTTTAAGCGAGTTCTTCATCCCCATTGCGCGTTCAGGCACGATTGTATCCCAGCGCCGGTTGTGTGGTGCCGGACGCAGGGCGATTGGATGAAGGCGCTTGGGGACGGAGACGCGTTTCACAGCGCCCCTTCGGGGCGCAATGGAGGCATGCTGTCTGCTTCCCAGGGCGGCGCTGCGCTTGCCCTGGGCTATCTTCGACCGGTCCCTCCGGGATCTCAGAGCATTTTGGCGGCAAAGTAAACGGCTGAGAGGATCTCCGGGCCGCAGGTTGGTGCTTCATGCGGTTGCCCTGGGATGCCGACCGATGGCCGCGCCAGCCGATTGCCGCGCGTGCTAAACTCGCCTTCATTCCGTGGTGGTTCGCCATGACGACTGTTCAACTCCAGCGGGCGGATGAAAACGCGGCTCCGAGCCGGCGCAGGGTACGGTGCTGGTGGGCAGTCTGCGGGCTGTGGATGGCTTGCGGGCTGATGGCGCTGGTGGGTGCGGCGCGGAGCCACGCCCAGGACGACCAGCTGAACAAGGTGCACGTGCCGCCGCAGTCGACCACCGCGCCCGCGACCGCGGAGCCCAAGGGAGCCGAAGCCCCGGCCGCAACCGGCACCGATGCCTTGAAGATCCACCCCGGCGCGCGGATCCGCATGAACGTGGACATGGTGCTGGTGCCAGTCACCGTCACCGACCCCATGAACCGGCTGGTCACCGGCCTCGAGCAGGAGGACTTCCAGGTCTTCGAAACCAGCACCCAGCAAAAAATCTCCAGCTTCGCCAGTGAGGACGCGCCGGTCTCGATCGGCATCATCTTCGATCTTTCCGGCTCCATGAGCTCCAAGCTGATCCGCGCGCGGGAGTCGATTCTGCAGTTCATTAAAACGGCCAACCCTCAGGACGAGTTTTTTGTCATCGGCTTCAACGACCGGCCGGAGCTGATCGAGGACTTCACCAATTCGGTCGAGGACATTCAGGCCCGCCTGGCGCTGGTGCACAGCGGCCATCGCACCGCGCTGCTGGACGCGATCTACTATGGCGTGGAGAAGATGCGCGAGGCCAAGCACGAGCGCAAGGCGCTGCTGGTGGTCTCCGACGGCGGCGACAACCGCTCCCGCTATACCGAGGGTGAGGTCCGCTCGCAGGTGCGCGAGTCCGATGTTGAGATTTACTCGATCGGGATATTCGACCCCTACGCCGCAACGCCCGAGGAGCGCACCGGTCCGCAGCTCTTGAACGATCTGAGCGAAGAGACCGGCGGCCGGCTCTTCCGGGTGGACGATATTGACGAGATGGGTGACATTGCGGAGAAGATTTCCACCGAGCTGCGCAACCAATATATGATTGGCTACCGGCCCAAGGACCTGACCAGGGACGGCAAGTGGCGTAAAGTGAAGGTGAAGGTCAATCCCCCCCAGGGATTGCCTCCACTCACCATTCATGCCCGCACCGGTTACTATGCACCTTTGCAATAGCGCGCTACTCGCAACCCTTTTTGCCGGAGCGGTGTTGACGCTCGGGGCACAGCAAGCCCCCACCCCTTCTGCCACGCCTGCGGCACCCGCGCAGGCGACGCCCGCACAGGCAGCAGATCAGGCGCCCTCGCTCACCGTGGACCGGGACCCGGTTCGCTCGCCGGATGTTGAAGCTCCCGTGTCGCCTGCCGGGCAGATGCGCAAGGAGCCCACCGGGTATGTACTGCACACGGACGTGGATGAGGTTGTGCTGAACGCCAGCGTGCTCGAAAACGACCGGCTGGTCCTGGACCTGAAGAAGGAAAACTTCGAGATCCTTGAAGACGGCGTCCGGCAGAACCTGCTCAGCTTTCAGCACACGGACCTGCCCGTCTCCATTGCTTTGGTCGTCGATAACTCCGGCTCCATGTCCCGCAAGCGACCGGCGGTGAACAAGAGCGCACTCGATCTGATTCAGGCTTCCAACCCCGAGGACGAGGCTTTTGTCGTCAACTTCTCCGACGAGGCGTTCATTGACCAGGAGTTCACCTCCGACGTGAACAAGCTGCGCGACGGGTTGAGTCACATCGAGTCGCGCGGCGGCACTGCCCTCTACGACGCGGTGGTGGCCTCGGCAGACAAGCTGGCCGAAGACGCCAAGCGCCCCAAGCAGGTGCTCATCCTCATTACCGACGGCGAGGACAACGCTTCCACGCTGAACCTGGAGCAGACCATCCGCCGCGTGCAACAGCTCTCCGGCCCGACTATTTATTCCATCGGCCTGCTGTTCGGCGACGAGATGGGCCACACCGAGGAGCGCCACGCTCACCGCGCCCTGGAGATGCTCTCCACCGAAACCGGCGGCATTGCGTACTTTCCAAAGTCCATCGAGCAGGTGGACCAGATTGCCGCCGAGGTGGCCCGCGACATCCGCAACCAGTACACGCTCGGCTACCACTCCACCAAGCCGATGTCGGAGCCGGGATTCCGTCGTATCCAGGTGATGGCAACGGCGAAGGGCAAGGGCAAGCTGACTGTCCGCACCCGCACCGGCTACTTCCCGGTGGTGAAGCCGGCCAAAAAGGACGTACAGCCGGAGAAGAGGTAGCAGCGCCGGTTGCGAGTTGGGCCTTGCGATAGACTGAAGCTGCCATGGCCGTTGAAACTGCACGCTCGTCCGCCCTTCGCATCGCCACAGACATCACCAAACTGGTGGGCCAGACGCCCATGCTGCAACTGGCTCGGCTTGCGCCGGAGCCGGTCGCGGCGGTCTTTGCCAAGCTTGAGTTTTTCAACCCCGGCGGCAGCATCAAGGACCGCGCTGCGCTGGGCATGATCCTCGACGCGGAATCGCGCGGGCTCCTGCATCCGGGTTCCACAATCCTCGAGGCCACGGCCGGCAATACCGGCGTGGGCCTGGCGCTGATCGGCGTCAATCGCGGCTACACGGTAAAGCTGTTTGTGCCCGAGGGCTTTGCCGAGGAGAAGTGCATCCTGATGCGCGGCTTTGGCGCCGAGGTGACGCGCACGCCGGAGGCCGAAGGCATGGCGGGCGCGATCAAGAGAGCGCGCGCGGCGGGTGCGGAGATTCCCGGATCGTTCACCGCGCTGCAGTTTCAGAACCAGGCCAATCCGCAGTTCCACCACGACACCACCGCGGTCGAAATCTGGGAGCAGATGGGCGGGCGCGTCGATGGATTTGTTGCCGGCGTTGGCTCAGGTGGGACCTTCAGCGGCATAGCGCGCTTCCTCAAGGAGCACAATCCGGTCGTGGTGACGATGGCCGTCGAAACGCAGGGCTCGATTCTTCAGGGCGGCGAGCCGGGCAAGCACAAGGTGGAGGGGATCGGCGTGGCGTTCGTGCCGGAGACCTTTCATCGCGAGGTGTGCGACCGGATTGTTGCGGTCAGCGATGAGGATGCGTTCACGATGGTGAAGCGGCTGGCCTGCGAAGAGGGGCTGGTGGGCGGATCGAGCTCTGGAGCCGCAGTCTTCGCGGCTGTGGCACTGGCGCGGGAGCTGGGCGCGGGGAAGCGGGTCGCGGTGATCATTCCTGACTCGGCGGAGCGGTATTTGTCGAAGGGGATTTTTGAGGGCGGGGTGTAGCAGCGCCAATCTTGTGCGCTTTCCGCTCTTCTCAACCAACGCACAAGATTTGTCATCGTGAGCTCCGGTCGCTCAGCGACTGTCTGGCAGTTCAGGGAGTGTGTTGTCCCACCCTTGCGACAAAAACAAGAACGTCGCAAGGATGGGGCACCCGGCGAGTAGCCTGCCTTGCAGTTCGGAAAAGTGCAACCGCAGGTCCTTCGACTCCCTTCGCTGCGCTCCGGTCGCTCAGGATGACAGTTCGTTGATGATAGGAAGGAAGACGGGCAGATCGGTGCGTGGCGCCCCGCCGCGATAAGCTAGAGGCTGGAAACCAGGAGCTCAAAGCTGACTTATGTCTGAATACAAATACTCCACTCTTGCTGTGCATGCGGGGCAACAACCGGACCCTCTTACCGGCGCTGTCAATGTGCCCATTTATCTTTCCTCGACCTTTGAGCTGACCGGCATTGGCACGGACAAGGGGTGGGACTACTCGCGCGCCGGCAACCCGACGCGGGACCGCCTGGAGACAGCGCTAGCTGCGCTCGAAGGCGGGACGAGCGGGCATGCGTTTGCCAGCGGCATGGCGGCGATTTATGCGCTGGTGGCCACGCTGCATGCGGGCGACCATGTGATCGTCTCGCACAATGTTTATGGCGGCACGCAGCGGCTGTTCAACCTGGTGGTGCGCAATTACGGTATTGCGATCGAGTATGTGGATACGGGCGACGTGAAGGCCGTTGAAGCGGCGATCAAGCCGAACACGAAGCTGATTCACGTCGAGACGCCAACCAATCCCATCATGTCGCTTACCGATATTGAGGCGGTCAGCGCGATTGCCCACGCGCATGGCGTTGAGGTGAGCGTGGACAACACGTTCATGTCGCCGGCGCTGCAAAGCCCGCTTGCGCTGGGCGCGGATATTGTGATGCACTCGACGACCAAGTTCCTGAACGGGCATTCCGATGGATTAGGCGGGGCGCTGATCGGATCGAAGCCGGAGCACAAGGAGCGGTTTCTGCTGGTGCAAAAAGCCGCCGGCGGGATTCTTTCGCCGTTCGAGTGCTACCTGGTGCTGCGCGGCATCAAGACGCTGCCGCTCAGGATGAAGGCGCACGAAGAAAATGGGCGCGCGGTGGCGGAGTTTTTGTCGACGCAGAAAAAGCTAACGCGGCTGGCGTATCCGGGACTGAAGAGTCACGCGCAGCATGAGCTTGCGGTGCGGCAGCAAAAGGGCTTTGGCTCCATGATGAGCTTCGATCTGGGCACGCAGGCTGCGGCGGGGCGCTTCCTGGGAGCGGTGAAGTTGTTCTTGAATGCAGAGTCGCTGGGCGGGGTTGAGTCGCTGGCCTCGCACTCGGCCACCACCACCCATGCGGCGCTGAGCGACGAGGAGCGCGCGCGGCTGGGGATCACCGAGGGCCTGGTGCGGATCTCCGTGGGCATCGAGGACAAGGAAGATTTGATTGCGGATTTGGAGCAGGCGTTGAGGGCGGTGTAAGGCGGGGCGATTGAACCGAATTCGGAGTATCCTTGTGGCGTGGGCTCGGTCAGGTTCGATGGGGTTTGGTTCGTCGCGTATCCGGAAGATCATGAGCCCCGCCATGTTCATGGGTTCTATGCGGAGGTTGAAGCCGTGATAGAACTCAGCGGTGGAACGGAGCGAGCGGTTTCGCTATCGGGTCGGCGCGATGCTGTTCGGCCTGGAAAAGCGGCCCGCAGCGATGTGAGGCACATTCTGCAAGTTGCAGCAGTGCACTTCGACGAACTCGTAAAACTATGGGAGGATGCGCATGCCTGAGGCAGCGAAAGTCGTGACGACCGACCGTGAGATCGAGGCGGCTATCGAAACAGCGCGCCGAACGGAGAGGTTCGACCGCCGGGTTGTTCGTGCCTTTTATTCCGAGGGCATCGACAGCGTTGTCCTTGTGCTGGAAAACGGCGTGACGCACAGCATTCCGCGTAAGCTTCTCCAGGGATTGACCGAGGCGCGCCCTGATCAGGTGAATGAAATTGAACTGCTGGGGCGTGGCACCGGGTTGCATTGGCCCGCATTGGATGTTTCCCACGTGGTTTCCGGTTTATTGGCCGGCGTGTATGGTTCGGCGCGCTGGATGGAAGACCGGAATCTGTGGGCTGAGCGCGGCCGCGTCTCCGCGTAGGCCACCGATCGCAGGCTTATCCTCAGTGCGCGGCGGGCGCCGGGCCTAGCTTCTTCGGCCTCTTCATGAGGAAGGGCAGCGGAATCAGGATGAAGGTTGAGGCGACCATCACCCAGGTGACATCAACATAGGACAACAGGCGCGCCTGCAGCTGCGCCATGCCATAGATCTGCGCGCCGGCGCGCTGCAATGCGTCGGGCGGGCCGCCGCCGCCCTGCTGGAGCACGGTTGCGGCAATGCCCTTGCGCATGGCCTCGAAGGGGCCGTTGCCGGCGACGGTGTTCGCGCCGAGCATGGCCAGGTGCTTCTGCGTCAGGCGGGCCAGCAACGTGGTCACAACGCTGATTCCGACCGATCCGCCCAGGTTGCGCATGAGCGCGGACATGCCGCTCACCTCGTTGTATTTTTCCTGGGGAATGCCGGCGTAGCAGAGCGTGTTGATGGGGATGAACAGGAAGGGCAGGCCGAGCGCGATGACCACGCGCCAGCTCACGGCCATGCTGAAGGGGACGTTGAGATTGAGCCCGGTCATGCGGTAGAGGCCGAAGGTAGTGATGCTGAATCCCATGGCCACCAGCCAGCGGGGGTCGAACTTGGGCGCGAGGAAGCCGGCCACGGGGAAGAGAAACATGAGCGCGATGCCGCCGGAAGAGACAGCCATGCCGGCCTGCTCGGCGGAGTAGCCCATGATCTCCTGCAGAAACTGCGGGATGAGCACGGTGGAGGAGTAGAGCGAGACGCCAACCATGAAGAGGACGAACATGGTGGTGCCCACGTTGCGCTGGGCAAAGAGGCGCAGGTCGAGGATGGGATGCTCGACCTGCAACTGGCGCCAGATGAAGATGACCAGACCGATGGCAGAGATGACGGTGCAGGCGACGATGAAGCGGGAGCTGAACCAGTCGTCTTCCTGGCCTTTGTCGAGCATGGTTTGCAGGGCACCGATGGTGACAACGAGCAGGCCGAGGCCCCAGTAGTCGACGCCTTCTTTGCGCTTGCGGATGGCGCCCAGGTAGGGCGGGTCTTCGACCACGCGGTTGGTCATGTAGAGGGAGAGGATGCCGACCGGGATATTGATGAAGAAGATCCAGCGCCAGCTGTAGTTGTCGACGATCCAGCCGCCGACGGTGGGGCCGAGCACGGGCGCCATGACCACGGCCATGCCGTAGACGGCGAAGGCCATGCTGCGCTTGGCCGGCGAAAACGTGTCGGCCAGGATGGACTGCTCGCTGGGCTGCAAGCCGCCGCCGGCCGCGCCCTGCAGCACGCGGCAGAGGACCAACACGCCCAGCGTGGGCGCCAGGCCGCAGAGCAGAGAGGCGGTGGTGAACAAGGCCACGCAGGTCATGTAAAAGCGCTTGCGGCCAATGCGGTTGGCGATCCATCCGCTGATGGGCAGTACGACGGCGTTGGCCACCAGGTAACTGGTGAGCACCCAGGTGGCTTCATCGCGGCTGGCCGAGAGCGAGCCGCCGATGTGGGGCATGGCCACGTTGGCGATGGAGGAGTCGAGCGCCTCCATGAAGGTGGCCATGGTGACGGTGAGAGCGATGACCCAGGGGTTGGCGCGGGGGCGCCAGGTGTCGTGGAACGAGGGTGCGGCGGCTGCCAGGGCTCGGGCCTTTCCTTGAGTGAGGTGCTTGGGGTTGAGTGCTTGCGGGAACGATGAATCAGCGTGTGCTTTGAACAGAGTAATGGATTCGGGGCGCTGCGTGTAAGGACGGGCGGACTGGCAGCCGCGCCTGCCGCTGTGTCATGCTGAGGGGGCTATGGACGCCCTGGAAAACGCCGCTGCCGATCTCGCGCCAACGCCGGTGCTGGTACTCGGCATCGACACCTGCGGCCCGACGGGGTCGGTGGCGCTCGCGTGGCTCTCCGGCGCTTCGGTTGAGATTCTGGGCGAAACGGATCTCGAGGGCCGCAGCTACTCGACCACGCTGATTGCGGCGGTTGGCGATTTGCTGGCCCGGGCCGGGGTGCGGTTGGGGCAGCTCCATGCAATGGTTGCCGTGAACGGTCCGGGCAGCTTTACCGGCGTGCGCGTGGGGCTGAGCGCGGTCAAGGGACTGGCCGAGCCGGGGCAGATTCCGGTGGTCGCGGTTTCCCGGCTGGCGGTGCTGGCGTGGAAGGCTGGCGCGGATGGTGCGGCGCTCGATGCGCACCGCCGCGAAGTGTTTCTGCGTCTGGGTGCGGGACGCGAGCTGCTGGCCGGGCTTGGAGAGCTCACGGCGATCAAGCCAATCGGCGGACCGATTGCCGTGTGTGACGATGCGGCCGCCGAAGTGCTCGCAGGCGTATGGCTGGACGTTGAACTGCTACGGGCCTCGGCACCATCGGCCGGGGACGCGTTGTGTCTGTGCGCGGACCGCGTGCTGACTAGGGATTTCGTTGATCTGGCTCTGCTCGACGGCCACTATCTGCGCCGCTCGGACGCGGAGATCTTCGGCGCCGCACCGGCAGGGGCAGGCCGGGCATGAAATCGCCGGGCATGGGCTCATTGGGCAAGACCTCGTCGGGGATGACCAGGCCGCCAGCCGTGTGCATCCGGCCCATGAGCGCGGGCGACATCGGGCGCGTCCTGGAAATAGCGGAGGGATTGCCGGATGCGCCCCATTGGACGGCTTCAGCGTATTTTGAGGCGATTGACTCGGACCACCGGCCGCTTCGGGTGTCGCTGGTGGCGGCCGATGCGGAGGCCGGCGCGCAGGCCTCCGCGCGAGGGGACGCCCCGATCGGGTTCCTGGTCGCCAGCGTGGCCGCGCCGGAGGCGGAGCTTGAGACGATTGCTGTGGCTGCCGAAGGCCGGCGACGCGGTGTGGGCAGCCTGCTGCTCGGCGCACTGCTGGAGGCGCTGCGCAGGGCGCAGGTCACGGAGCTGCGGCTCGAAGTCCGCGCGTCCAACCAGGCGGCTCTGAGGTTTTACCGCGCGCAGGGGTTCGCGGAGACTGGCCGGAGGCCGCGCTACTATGCTAATCCGGAAGAGGATGCGGTTCTGCTGGGATTGCGGCTGGGTTGAGGTGCGGTACGATCCCACCCTTGGCACAAGTACAAGAACGTGCCAAGGATGGGGCACCCACAGTGCACCCACTGCGGCCCCGGCCCGAATGTGACTGCGGTCACGGCTGCTACCTTTGAATCCGGAAATCCACAGGCCGCGGTTACTTTTGCTGCTTTTCTCTCTTGCCGTTTGCGCAGAGAGCGCTATATATGTAAGTGTTCTGTTAACGACGGAGGTGCTTGATGGACGAAAACCAGGATCCGACGCTGAGCGAAGAGATTGATCGCCTGCATGCCGAACATCATCGCTACGCTCAGCGGCTGGAAGAGTTGCTTGGGAAACCCTATCTCTCCGAAGACGAACAGCTGGAAGAGGTGCGGCTGAAGAAGCTGAAGCTGCACGCCAAGGATCTGATCTTTGCCCTGGAGCGCCGTACGCCGGCGATTGCCTAGACAGAGAGTTTCGGGGAGTTTCCCGGCAATTTGGACGATCAGCAGGCGCATGCAGCGCTTCCGCGGCGAGTGTGCGTCTCAGACGGCGTGCCGACGCGGTAGCAGACGAGCAGAAAGCCCGTATAATCGTTGGGGACGATGGTTCGTGACGGTTACATCTACGGTTTGAGCTTGCTGCTGGTGGCGGGGTTACTGGCATGGGCCACGGGCAACTGGGCGTGGAGTATTGCGCCGGTGCTTCTGGCGGCGTTTTTCCTGTGGTTCTTCCGCGATCCGCGGCGGATTGTTCCCGCTGGCGCAGGACTCGTGGTTTCGCCCGGCGATGGGGTTGTCACGGAGACCGCCAGTATCTCCACACCCGAAGGACCCCGGCAGCGGATCAGCATCTTCCTCAGCGTCTTCAATGTGCATGTGAACCGCTCGCCCATCGCCGGCGTGCTGACCCGCGTGCATTACCGGAAGGGCCAGTATCTGAACGCCATGAACCCGGCTTCGGCCGACCGCAACGAGCAGAATGCGGTCACCGTGCAGGGCGATGGGTACGAGGTCACCTTCAAGCAGATTGCAGGCCTGTTGGCGCGGCGCATCGTCTTTACCCTCCGCGAAGGCGACACCGTGGCCCGCGGCCAGCGCGTGGGGCTCATCAAGTTTGGGTCGCGGGTGGACGTGCTGCTGCCGCCTGAAGCCGCGCTGCGGGTGAAGGTGGGCGACAAGGTGAAGGGCGGCGCCAGCGTGCTGGCGGAGATGCCAACGGAGGCGACTGCGTGAACGGCCGCGGGCCGTCCATCGATTCGGAAGCGGCCAGGGCCGAAGCCAAGGCGCGGCTGCGGCGCGGCATGTACCTACTGCCTTCCGTGTTTACCTGCGGCAACATCGCCGCGGGTTTTTTCTCGATCACCGAGACCATCAAGGCCATCAGCGGCGACGCGGCCACGCATCTGGACTGGGCGGCGATTGCGATTATTTTTGCTATTCCATTCGATACCCTGGACGGGCGTATCGCCCGCATGACCAACACCACCAGCGAGTTCGGCAAGGAGTTGGATTCGCTGGCCGACGCCATCACTTTTGGCGTGGCGCCGGCGCTGCTGGCGTTGATCTGGGGCTTTCATTTTCTGCCCGACACGATCAATCCGCAGCTGCTGGAGCATCTGCACCAGGCGGGGGCGTTCATCTGCTTCCTGTTCCTGATCGGCGGCGTGTCGCGGCTGGCGCGGTTCAACATTTCGCACGACGCGCAGCCCAAGAACCCCGGCCGGCCGGGGCGGAAGTATTTCGTGGGTATGCCGATTCCCGCCGCGGCGGGATTTCTGGCCGCGACCGTCCATTTTTTCTATGGATACCCGGTGCGGGCCTGGTGGGTGGCTATTCCGTGGCTCATCTTCGTTGGCCTGGGCGGGTTCCTGATGGTGAGCACCTGGCGGTTCTGGTCGGGCAAGGAGATCAACTTCGCGCGCAGCCATCCGTTTCAACTTCTGTTTGTGCTGGCGATCGTGTTTTATGTGGTGCTGCGGTATTCGAACGTGGTGTTATTCGCCCTTGCGCTGACCTACACGTTCTCCGGGATCTGGGCGCGCGCGGCGTATGGGTGGTCGCGGCGGCGGCGGCGCCGGCCGGCGGAGATTGCCGGCCCCGATGATGGGACGGCCGAACCGGATTCGCTGCGCCCTTTGTAGCCTTAGTACTACAGTTGTATTTGGCCTTGAGGGTGCCGGTCCGGGCCTGAAGGCCGCGTCCTTTTGGCTCGTTTTTCAGGGGGTTAAAACCCCCTGCTCCGTCCGCAAAAGCTATCTGCAACTGTAGTATTAGAGCGGTTCTCCAGTTTCCGTGGTGTCGTGCAAGGGGGCCTTTTCTTGAGGAAAATGCCACTTGGGAGTCGTGGTTCCCCTCTAGACCAACTGGAGAACCGCTATAGTCGCGCAATTTTCCAACTGAATAAAGGACGCCTGTGTACAAGATTGCAATCGCTGGAGCCTCGACCCTGTTGGGGCGTGAGTTGAAGGAAGCGCTCTCGGACTCGCCGCTGGCCGGCGCCAACTTTGTGCTGCTGGACGAGGGAGAGGCACAGGGCCAACTGGACCAGGTGGGCGACGAGGTGACGATCGTCCAGGCGGTCGGCGCCGAGTCGTTCGAGCGGACCGACTTCACATTTTTTTCCGGAACCGAGGCGCTGACCCGGAAGCACTGGCGGCAGGCGCTTCGCGCCGGCTCCACGGTGCTCGACCTCTCCGGAGCCCTGGACCGGGAGCCGGGGGTGCTGGTGCGTGCGCCGTGGCTTGGCGCTGGAGCCCTGGTGGCGGCCAGCGTAGACCTGTTTACCCCAGCCGTGGTTCCGGCGCACCCGGCGGCCCTGGCCCTGGCCCTGGTGCTGGAGCGGCTCCAGCTGGCCACGCCGATCCGATTTGCGGCGGCCACCGTGCTTGAGCCGGCCAGCGCGTTTGGCCGCGCAGCCATGGACGAGCTGCACCAGCAGACGGTAAGCCTGCTCAGCTTTCAGGGGCTGCCGCGGGCCGTCTATGACGCGCAGGTGGCCTATAACCTGCTCGCCGGCCTGGGCGAGAGCGCGACCCTCAACCTGGGCGCGGAAGAGGCACGGATTCGGCGGCATTATGAAGCGCTGGGCGACGGCCGCTGGCCGGCGCTGGCGCTCCAGGTGATCCACGCGCCGGTCTTTCACGGACACGCGTTTTCGATCGCCGTCGAGCTGGAGCGGCCAGTGGAGATTCCGGCCATTGAAGAGGCGCTGGGCGGCGAGCACGTGGACCTGGTGCTGGAAGATACGGACTCCCCCTCGAACCTGGCCGCCACCGGCCAGAACGACGTGCTGGTTCGCCTGCGTACGGAGAAGGATGGGCGGAATCCGAATGTGGCTTCGCGGCTGTGGATCTGGGCGGCGTCAGACAACTTGCGGCTCCATGCGCAGAATGCGGTGGAGTGCGCGCTGGACCTGCGGAGGTTGAGGCCGGCGGGGACGGTGCAATAGGGGGCTTCTGTTTCAGAAAAGGAATGCACAAAGCGGCAACGCGGAGATGGTCCGTCCTGCCGTTTTCTTATTGTTGGATTCCCGCACGACGAGCCGAGGTATGCCAGAATTGGCGCCATGCAGGAGTATTACGCAACGGTAGGTCCAGAGGGCGAGATCGAGATCCCGGAGGAGCTTCGCGCGTCGGTGGGGATTGCCGGCGAGGCGTCGGTTGCCCTTTGGATCGAAGGCGGTAGGTTACTCTTGGAGCTGGTGCGAGAGACTCGATCCGATCGACATTTCTCTGCGTAGTGAAACGCTTTGATTCGCGGACGGCAATACCATGGGAGGGCTGCTCCTTCTGCGGTTCTGGTTCCCGCTGAGAAGGAAAATGCACGGGCCCGGGCCTGAAGGCCTCTTTTCGATTTGACGCCTTTTCAGGGGGTTGAAACCCCCTGCTCCCTCCGGAGCTGCCAATCCACAATTGCGTTTCACTTCCCGCCGCAGCGCAGCCAAGCCTGCTCGATGTAGCTGTCGGTCATGCCGGCGATGTAGTCGGCTACGGTGCGGGCCAGGCCCTCGGTGGGGATCTGCGCCTGGTGGTCTTGTGGAAGCTGGCCAGGGTCTGCGATGAGCGCGGCGAACAGGCCTTGTACGATTTCGGTGGCGTGGGCATGGGCTTCTTCCATGCCGGGTGAGTTGTAGAGATTGTCATAAAGGAAGCGCTTGGCCTGGGCGCGCTCGGCTTCAACCGCAGGGCTGAGTGCGGCCAGTCGGCTTGGCGCGTGGCGAATGTCCTCGAGTGTGACGGCATCCGGAGTATCCGGCCTGAGCGCGGCTACGCGGGCGCGGACCTCCTGCATCAGGTCGGTCACCAGCAGATTCAGAATGCGGTTGAGCGCTTCGTTGATGGTGAGTTTGGGCGCGGCGGTGGGGTATTGCTCGCGCACCGCATCGTGGAAGCGGCGGAAGAGCGGGACGCCCGTGCGGACCTGCGCGAGAGTCAGGATGCCGGAGTCGAGGCCGTCGTCAAGATCGGCCGTCAGGTAGGCGATCTCGTCGGCCAGGTCGATGAGCTGGGCTTCGAGCGGTGGGAATTGGTTGAGGAAGTACTCGGCCAGCTCCGGATGTTGGGCTGCGGAGTAATCGCGCGAGTGCTTGACGATGCCTTCGCGCACGGCCAGCGTCAGATTCAGGCCGCGAAAGCCGGCATAGCGCTCCTCGAACCAAGTGGCGATGCGCAGGGCGTGCAGGTTGTGGTCGAATCGCAATCCATGTGCTTGGAGCGCGTGGTCGAGGGCCTTTTCGCCGGCGTGGCCGAATGGGGGATGGCCGATGTCGTGGACCAGCGCCAGCGCCTCAGCCAGTTCGGCGTTGAGGCCGAGCGCGGTGGCCAGGGTGCGGGCAATCTGCGTCACTTCAAGGGTATGCGTGAGCCGGCTGCGGAAGTGGTCGGACGTGCCCTCGTTGGAGAGGCGTGTAAAGACCTGGGTCTTGCCGGCCAGGCGGCGGAAGGCGCGCGCGTGCAGAATGCGGGCTGCATCGCGGGCGAAGGGCGCGCGGTAGGGGTGGGGCGGCTCGGCGTGGGTGCGACGGGTCAGCGAGGTGTCCGCGCCGCCGCCGACGGCCACGCCGGCGGGGAGCCGGAGAGCCAAGCTGGATGCGGGGTCGGCCATGTCTCGATTGTTGCTCATCAGGCGGACGGGTTCACGTCTGGTTATACCCCAGATGGCGACAGGTGTGCAGCGGAGGCGGAGCAAAGGTGTCGGGAATCACGTTCCCGGGGGCGGCCCGGTGCTATAAATCCTCACATACGGCGAGTATTGGCCATGCGGCGGGCATTGGACAACCCCAATTGGACGGGAGTACCATCCAGCCAAATTTTGGACGGACGGCTGACCGGAGCCAAAGCGCCGGCCGGCTGCGGAGCGATCTGAGAGCGGTTCCACAATCAGAGTGCCCTTTGTGGATAGGCAAGAGGCGCTTTTTCTTGAGGAAAAAGGCACTTGAGAGCCGTGGGTTCGGGGCACGGCAATGGTGAAACCGCTATGGATCTGGACCGGAGGCAGGCATGAGAGCGATTGAGAAAACTGGATTGGCGCTGTTGGCGCTGGGAGTTGTGTTGACCACGGGGTGCGGGGCGCGGCACTCGGACAAAGAGGTCTACTACCTGATTGCAACCAATGTGAATCTGCCTTACTGGCAGACCGCCGCAGCGGGATTCAAGGCCGCGGCCGGGCAGTACAAGGTGACGGCGAAGTTGGCCGGCCCGGACACCTACGATCCAAAGGCGGAGCTGGCCGAGTTGCGCACCGCGGTTGCGGCCAAGCCCTCGGGAATCCTGATCTCGGTGGCGGATGCGTCGGTGCTGCAGGCAGGAATCGACGAGGCCGTTGCCGCGGGCATTCCGGTCATCACCATGGACTCGGACGCGGCCGCGAGCAAGCGGCTCTACTTTATCGGCACCAACAACCTGGAGGCCGGCCGGCTGGGCGGCAAGCGGGTGGTGGAGAAGCTGGGCGGCAAAGGCAATGTGGTGTTTTTTACGCTGAGCGCCCAGCCCAACACCGATGAACGCCTGAAGGGCTTCAAGGACGCGTTCGCCAGCCATCCCGACATCAAGATCGTGGAAGTGTTCGACATCAAGGGCGATGCGCGCAACGCGTTTGACAAGGCGCAGGAGTACCTGGCGCTAACCGGGCCGAAAAAGATTGATGCTTTTGTGTGCCTGGAGGCCTCCGCGGGCAAGACCGTGGCCGACGCTGTCAAACGGGCCGGCGGAGGCAGGGAACTGGTGGCCTTCGACGTGGATCAGGACACGCTGGACGCCATCAAGGCCGGCACCATCGACGCGACCATCGCGCAGAAGCCCTTCACCATGGGGTATGTGGGATTGAAGGCGCTCGACGAAGTCTTCCACGCGCCGCCCAAGCAGCTGGACAAGGACTATAGCGTGGACTCGTTCTCGCCCTACCCGGTGTTTGTGGATACCGGCACGTCGCTGGTCGACCAGAGCAATGTGGACATCTACATCGCGTCGGCGGCTGCGCAGGCGAAGTAGGGGCACGGCGGGTCTGGACGGATCGTTGGGATTCGAGGTTGCCGGCCCTTGCGGCAAAAGGCCTACCCAGGGTTCCGCTGCGCCTCACCCTGGGCTACTCTCTTGTGGCCCCTCCGGGGCCTGACGCATCGCCGGGCCGACGTTGTGCGTACACCTGGAGACCCGCGGCGCGGCGGACGGCGCTTGCGCGCCATGAGAATTGTTGGGGTTGGTGAACGGCAGGAATAGGGTGGTGGTTTCCCACCCATTTCACGATGAGGCTGTGAAATGGATGGGGCACCCGGCCACCTGGGGTGGGGCAGACGCTCGCTGGATGCTCGCTTGGGGTTCGTGGTTTCCCGCCCATTTCACGATGAGGCTGTGAAATGGATGGGGCACCCGGCCGGTTTGCTACTCTTGGGGCGACGGGCCGAGGGAGCTGTCCTGCTTGGCCAGCTTGACGCGGGCGCTTTCGAGCTTGCGCTGTACCTTGGCCACCTCGCCCGGCTCGATGTCGGCCGGCGCGGACTTGGCGTACTCCGCCAGCGAGAGCTCCCACTGCGCGGCAGCCAGGCGGATGCGGCCGGTCTTCTCGTAGAGATCGGCCAGATGATCGTGGACCGCGGGGTCGGACTGGTCGCGCTCGACGGCCTGGTGGAGATTTTCCTCGGCCAGCTCATACTGCCCCAGTTTGAGGTACGCCCATCCCAGTGAGTCGAGATACGCGCCGTTCATGGGGTCGAGCTCGACCGCCTTGCGGATCAGCTTGAGCGCCTCCGGCAGGCGAATGCCCTTGTCGGCCAGCATGTAGCCCAGGTAGTTGAGCGTCATGGCGCTGTTGGGGTCAATGTCCAGGGCCTGGCGGAAGAACTGCTCGGCCGGCTCGAAGTGCTTTTGGCGCTCGGCCAGCGCGCCCTTGAGGAAGAGCAGGTAAGCCTTGTCGTCGTTCTTGGTGGACATGGGCGTGGCCTTGGCGTAGGCGTCCTCGGCGTCCTTCCAACGGCGCATCTCGGTGTAGAACTGGCCCAGCTTGAGCCACACCAGGCGATCCTTGTCCGTGTTCTCGAGCAGGCTCTTGGTCAGGGTGAGGGCTTCTTCGTTCTTGCCCTGCTCAACCAGCGCGCCGGCCAGCATCAGCTTCAGGTCTTCGTTCTTGGGGTTGGCGTCGACGGCCTTTTTGGCCACTTCGGCCGCCTTGTCAAACGACTTGACTTCGCCCAGCACCTCGACCTGCGCCTCATAGCCGCGCACCGCCGTGTCGCCGCCCATGTCGATCATCTTCTGGTAAGCGGCAATCGACTGGTCGGTCTTGTTTTCCTCGTGATAGACCGCGCCCAGCCGCTCCAGGAAGAAGCCGCGATTGGACTTCTCTTCATTGGTATACGCGCCATTGGCGTGCGAGGTCTGGTCGACCATCTTCTCGTAGGTCTGCGCGGCCTCGTCAAAGCGTCCCAGCACGTCGAGCAGCAGCGCTTCGTTGTAGCCGGCTTCGAGCGAGGTGGGGTCCTGCTTGCGCGCCTTGCGGATGGTCGCCAGTGCGTCCTCGTAGTGACTCTGGCGGCGCTGAATCTCGCCGATGTGAATCAGGGCTTCGGTGTCTTCGGGGTCCGCTTCGGCCAGCAGCTTGAACTGCTTGAGGGCCTCATCGAGCTGGTTGTCGGCCAAGAGCGCCTGGCCCAGCGCGTCCAGCGTGTGGGCATCGCCAGGGTCCATGTCGGCGGCGCGCTGATAAGCCGCAATCGCGTCCTTGGGCTGCTTCAGCTGGTCATAGGCCGCGCCCAGGGCCACTTCCATCTTGGGGCTGCGGTCGGTCACCGGGACGGCTTCAATCACCTTGGCCGCGTGGGCCACGTCGCCGGACTCGGCGTAGAGCCGGGCCAGGTTGAGGATCACTTCCTCCGAGTCGGGCTCGATGGCCTGGGCGGTCTTGAACTCTTCCTCGGCCTTCTTGGGTTCGTGCTTGACCGTGTACAACTGGCCCAGCACCATGCGGTCTTCAATGCTCTTGGGCTGCAGGGAGACGATCTTCTCAAACTCGGCAATGGCCTGGTCGAGGGCGTTGCCGGAGGGCGAAGACGAAGACACGGCGTTCGATGCGTCGCTCAGCTGGCGCAGATAGATGCGGCCCAGCAGCTTGTGCGCGTCAATGTCGTCGGGAGCGGACTTGAGCAGGGTGCGCGCGGTGACTTCGGCCTCGTGCACGTGGCCGGTGCGGAAGTAGAGATCGGCCAGCCCGTCGTTGAGCTGCGGCGAGGTGGGGTCGGCGTTGAGCGCGTACTTGTACTCGTCCACGGCCAGGCGCGCGTCGTCGTTGTTGCCGTTCTCGACCGCCTCGTCCTCGTAGATATTGGCCAGCGCCAAGTGATAGTAGGCAACGGCGCGGTCCGGTTGCTGGCCTGTGGGCGCAGGCGTAGCCGGAGCGGCGGGCGTCTTGGTGGGCGCGGGCGTGGTTTGC
>Ga0182030_10008406_pt1 | contig 21358 bp, 14 predicted proteins | sample 812S3MmetaG_FD_121299 | JGI IMG/M metagenome (GOLD analysis project Ga0182030, IMG submission 121299) | Permafrost microbial communities from Stordalen Mire, Sweden - 812S3M metaG (Illumina Assembly) | ecosystem: Environmental > Terrestrial > Soil > Wetlands > Permafrost | place: Sweden...
CGTCGCGAGCCCCAATCGCTCCAGTTCGCGCAGACGTCGCGCGCCAGAATTGCCCGATACATCCGACGCGGGATCGAGCACATATACGCCGCCCGCAGATCTTGCTTTCTCGGCAATGATCTTGAGGTACGCGCGACCCGACGGCGTCTCGACCACGGCATAGAAGGAGCCTTTGAGCTCATCGGACAACCCCTTGCTCGCGACCCGTCCCGTTTTTGCGCGTGCGCGATGGCACAAATCGTTGCGATCGCGTCCGGGCCGGGCTCGAGGACGGGAGACCGCCCCTGCTCCGTCGGATCCGGGTACATTATCGACGCGATCACCGCTGGCGATCGACAATCGGAGATGGTCGGGCGCGCGCTCGACGGCCCACACGAGTGTTCCAGTCCCAGAACGTGGCCGAGTTCGTGCCCAAATACCGCTCGCAACTTCGTCGTCCCTGCACCGTCCGAGGCATTCCAGCGGAAGTCCACCGCGTTGAGTTCAATGTCGGCCTCGCGGATGCGTCCGTCGGTCCCAGCCCGAAGGTGGGTGATCGATTGGCGGCTTCGGTCGTAGCAGACCGAGAGCATCCGCGTATCCGGTGGGCACCACGTGTCGGACCGTACGACAACTTCGTTTCGGCCGTCGTCATGAGCCGCGCCCGCCGCGCGAAGCTCCCCCACGCGAAGGCGAGGGCCGCCGCAGCGTCCAAGCGCCCGGTTCCAGGCGCCCGCCTCCTCTTTCAATACAGTGACGAGGTCGTTCGAGGAGATGTTCGCGCTTGGGAGTGGGACGATCGGCTCAAGCACGATCTCCCTATCTGAGGGCCAATAGACCTCGATGCCGGATTCGGCGCGTGCGCGCGGTAGCGACCCGGCGAGACTGCGACCACAGCTAGAGAACGAAAGTGCGACAATCAGCGCAAATCGTCCATCTGCCCAAATGTGCCGGGCGGCCCCCAGCCCTCGCGCGGCGAACCGGCTCGATCGCTGCGCGGCTGGCGGAAGAAACGAGATGCGATTCAGGGAGGTCGACATTTCGCGCGCTACTGTGTCGTTTCGCAGGCCCTGTGGTGACCAATTGCTCGTCCGCCTCATGATCGTTTAGGATTTTGAAGAGAAAAACACTTGAAGATCCTGCGCGACTCGAGTCGGATGTGACGGTCTTCGAAGTCGTCAGAGTCCGTATCCAATCTCGAGTTATCGCCGCGGTGACCGTGGCGATAACCTCTCTCGCGAGGGCGTTGCGCCCGGCCGGCGTTTTGGGCGGGCCAACTTGGACGGCTGCTACAGCCTGAGGGTACGATCTCCGAAGACGGATAATTGGGGTTCTGTGACGCTCGGGCCTCGCTTCGCCCAATCCACTTGCACCTGCGCTGGCTACCGAGATGTCCGTGTTGGCTACGCCGTAATCACCTGCGCCCGCCTCGGAGTCCTCTGCTGCGGTAGTACTAAGCTCCGACGGCGTGATGACACATTACGCGCTCCTGCTCCGCGGGGTGAACGTCGGCACGAAGAACAGTCTGCCTATGGCCGACCTGCGCGCCATGTTGGCGAAGCTCGGATGCGCTGACGTGCAGACGTACGTCCAGAGCGGCAACGCGGTGTTCGCTACCGAACTCAGTGCGGTCGCGCTGACGAACGCGATCGAAGAAGCGCTCGATCGGTACATGGGCCGGCCGATCGCCACGACGCTGCGGACGCTGGGCCAGATGAAGGCCATCGCCCGTGCGAACCCCTTCGTCGAGATCGCGAAGGAGCGAAAGTCCCTGTGCGTGACATTCCTCTCGCATGCGCCGACGAAGGTGGAGATCGCGCCTTTGCACGCAAAGGACTTTACCCCCGAGCGGTTCGAAGTCGTGGGCAGGGAGATCTACTGCCTTTACCCGAGCGGCCAAGGTCGGAGTCCCTTGGCAGAGGCGCTTGGTAGGCTGCGCTTGCGCGGCGCAGTCACCACGCGAAACTGGAACACCGTGCACAAGCTGCTGGAGATGCTCGACGTCGGACGCGTGGCCGAGGGCCAATGAATTGCGACGGTCTCACAGCGAGTCAAAGAACGTCGGCGTTGCGGCTTTGCGGCCTATGACCCCATAGTCGGCACCATCGCCCAGATTGTGGCGCACCTCGTCAAGATCTTCGGTGGCAACCGATCTTCGAGATAATCCAGCCGTTTAGGCCACAGCGGAGCCGGACGCGCGTCGATTCTGAAGCAACCGCCCTCTGTGCCTCTACCGCTCGGCGCTTCGTCCTGCTAATCGGCATGCCCATCTCGATGCCCCGTCGGAGTGATATCAAGCGCATTCTCCTCGTGGGTGCGGGACCGATCGTCATCGGACAGGCCTGCGAGTTCGACTACTCAGGCACGCAAGGTGCCAAGGCCCTGCGCGAAGAGGGCTACGAAGTCATTCTCATCAACTCGAATCCCGCCACGATCATGACGGACCCCGAGCTCGCCTCCCGCACCTATATTGAGCCGCTCGAGTGGCGCACGGTCGCTGCGGTCATCGAGAGAGAACGTCCCCAAGCCTTGCTCCCCACGTTGGGAGGGCAGACCGCGCTCAACCTCGCGATGGAGCTGCGCGAGCATGGAGTCCTCGAGCGTTTCGGAGTGGAGATGCTCGGAGCGCGGCCCGACGCGATCGCAAAGGCAGAAGATCGAGCCCTCTTCAAAGCGGCGATGGAACGGATTGGGCTGACCTGTCCGAGAGCCGCGGTCGCCCACTCGGTGCAAGACGCGATGGCCATCGCGCGAGAGATTGGTTACCCGGCGATTCTCCGGCCGAGTTTCACGCTAGGCGGCAGCGGCGGCGGCATCGTGCGCAGCGAGGCAGAGCTCACTGAGAAGGTAACCTGGGCCCTATCTCAGTCGCCGACCCACGAAGTCCTCGTAGAAGAGAGCGTTCTCGGCTGGAAAGAGTTCGAGCTCGAGGTGATGCGCGACCGCAAGGACAACTTCATCGTGGTCTGCTCCATCGAGAACCTTGACCCGATGGGCGTGCACACCGGCGACTCCATCACCGTCGCACCCGCGATGACCCTCACGGACCGCGAATATCAACGTCTTCGAGATGCCGCTCGCGCCGTGATGACCGAGATCGGAGTCGAAACCGGAGGGGCAAACGTCCAGTTCGCAGTCGATCCAAAGACCGGCAAGATTCACGTGATCGAGATGAACCCTCGAGTGTCCCGCAGCTCAGCTCTCGCGAGCAAGGCAACGGGATATCCGATCGCGAAGATCGCCGCAAAACTCGCGGTTGGCTATACGCTCGACGAGCTTCGTAACGACATCACAGGAACATCGGCGGCGTTCGAACCTGTCATCGACTACGTGGTGGTCAAGTGGCCTCGTTTTGCATTCGAGAAATTCCCTGGTGCGGACGGCACACTCGGCACGCAGATGAAGAGCGTCGGCGAGGTCATGAGCATCGGCCGAACGTTCTGCGAAGCTCTTCAGAAGGCGGCTCGCTCGCTCGAGACCGGCAAAGATGGCGTAGTTTCGCTCCTCGATCGTGTCGATTACCGCGCACTCGCTGAGCCCAAGCGGCAGCGCGACCTTGGAATGGAAGGTCCCGAAGTTGAGGTGCCCCACGCGCGCCTGCCGGCAACTACGGACGAAATTCATGCCGCTCTGCGGACGCTCGTCGCAACGCCCACGGCAGACCGCCTGTTCTACGTGACCGACGCGATGCGTATCGGGTTCACGGATTCGGATCTCTTTGAACGAACCGGCATCGATCCATGGTTTCTCGCTCAAATCCGGCGCATCGTCTCCGCCGAGGTCGAAATAGCGACGAGTGGACTGACTCCCAGCTCGCTGCGCGACATGAAGCGTCTCGGATTCAGCGACCGGCAGCTCGGCGCTCTGACTGCATCGTCCGAAGACGAGGTTCGTCAGCTTCGCCTCACGGCAGGCACGCGAGCGGTATATGCGCGTGTCGACACGTGTGCCGCGGAATTCGCAGCGCGAACACCATACCTCTATTCGACGTACGAGACGGAGAGTGAGGCAAGACCATCAGCTGATCGGCGCAAGGTCGTCATTCTCGGCGGCGGACCCAACCGCATCGGTCAAGGCATCGAGTTCGACTACTGTTGCGTGCACGCGGTCATGGCTCTGAGAGAGCTCGGCTTCGAGACCGTGATGGTCAACTGCAACCCGGAAACTGTATCGACAGACTACGACACATCCGATCGCCTTTATTTCGAGCCGCTGACGCTCGAGGATGTCCTCAATATCGTCGATGAGGAACGCCCCGAGGGTGTGGTGGTTCAGTTCGGCGGCCAGACTCCGCTCAAGCTCGCCGTGCCCCTCGAGAAGCGGGGAGTGCGCCTGCTCGGCACGAGCGCAGACGCCATAGATCGCGCGGAAGACCGAGGCCGATTCGATGAGCTGCTCTCGAAGCTCGCACTGAAGCGCCCCCGCAGCGGAATCGCCTACACTCCGCAGGAGGCGCTCGCGACAGCCGAACGCCTCGGGTACCCCGTTCTGGTTCGGCCAAGCTATGTCCTCGGCGGGCGAGCGATGACGATCGCGTACTCGCGGTCGGAGCTAGAGGTCTTTGTGTCTCGGGCATTCGAGGCCGCAAAGGAAGCGGGAACTCAGACGATTCTTGTCGACGAGTTCCTCAAGGATGCGATCGAAGTCGATGTCGACTGTATTGCCGACGGAAAGCAATGTGTCATCGGCGGCGTGATGCAGCATATCGAGGAGGCTGGAATCCATTCCGGCGATTCGTCGAGCGTGTTGCCCCCGCATTCGCTGTCGCCCGAGATCGTTCTGTCGATCGAAGAACAGTCGCGAATGCTCGCCCTCGAGCTCGGCGTGGTCGGGTTGATGAATGTGCAGTTTGCGGTCAAAGGCGGGGAGGTCTTCATCTTGGAGGTCAATCCTCGGGCCAGCCGCACGGTACCATTCGTCTCCAAGGCCACCGGGAGGCCGCTAGCGAAGTTCGCTGCGATGGTCATGGTAGGCAAGACGCTCGATGAGCTCGGGGTCGTTGATGCCCAAGTCCCACGGCACACAAGCGTCAAGGAGAGCGTATTTCCGTTTTCCAAATTCCCGGGTGCCGACACGATCCTAGGTCCCGAGATGCGTTCGACGGGCGAAGTGATGGGGATTGCAGCAACGTTTGCTCTCGCGTTCGGAAAGGCGATGGAAGCGAGCGGCATTGCTCTCCGCGTTCCCGCTGCGGGGGCCGCGCGTCGCACAGCTTTCATGAGCGTCAAGGATACGGACAAACCCGCTGTCATTCACATCGCTCAGCGCCTTCGTGCGCTCGGCTTCGATATCCTCGCCACACGCGGAACTGCAGCCGCACTCACTCGTGCGCGTGTCCCGGTCAGCATGGTCAAGAAAGTGAACGAAGGCTCGCCGCACGTCGTGGACGTCCTTCGCAGCGGATCGGTCGCGATCGTGGTCAACACGACGATCGGCGCCAAGGAAGTCTACGATAGCTATGCTCTTCGACATCAGACGCTGGTGTCGAACATTCCCTACTTTACAACCATCGCTGCTGCCCTGGCCGCCTGCGACGCCCTCGAAGCATCCCAGGGCGACCCGCCCATTCGGGTGAGATCCCTTCAAGAGTGGTCTAGCTGAACCAAGGCAGCTTCGAATCACTTGCAACGCTCGCAGCTTTCCTTCTCATGCGGCCTCCGAAGTACTCGCTAGAACCGCTCGCGACGCTCCGCGATGCTCTCGCCAGCCGAGCACTCACCCGATTGGCGCACGCGGTCCGATGTCGCGCGTCGGCCGAGGAAGAGCTTCGCGCGGTCGACGCTCGTCTCGCGAACCATGACGCGACGACGGCCCGATGGATCGCCGCTGAGACGGCGTCGCTGATGCGGGGAGAGCTTCGTGCGGTCGACCTGGCACGAGCCGATGCATGGCACGCGAGGGTGGCGGCAGAGCGAGCTGCCATCGAGGTGCAGCGCGATCGAGCTCGGGTCGCACGCGAAGCCGCGTTCAATGACGAATGCGAAACGAGGAAGGCGGCAATCAGCAGCAGAAACGAAAAACAGCTTGTTGAGGATGATCGAACTCGGTGGCACGAACGTCTGCGCTCGAGCTCCGAGGCGGTCGAGGACGAGGCGATGACGGAAGCGTGGCGTTATCCGCGATGAACGCCCGGCTCGTAGTTCCCGTAGCCATGCTTGCCTGCGCATGCCTCGGAGCCTCGATGGAGGACGGCTCTGCCGCCTTGCCCCTTCTGCCAGCGTCGGAGGTCACCTTACGAGACGCTTCCGCAGCGACGGTCGAAATGGCTGCTGGACCCGCACTCGATGCCGGCATGCCGCACCTTGCGGTGGTGCTCGAAGATCCTCGTCTCTCGGCCGTCCGATCGTACGAACAAGCAGGAGATTGGGCCAACGCAGCTCGCCTGATGGACTCCGCCCTACAGAGCGCGACCCTCGACCGAGATCAGACTTGCACTTGGACCTACGCGGCAGGGCGCTTGTATCTCGCCGCACACGCGGCAGACGACGCCATTCGAACATTTGAACGACTGCTTTCGCCTCGGGATGGTGAGGCGCCTTGTCCGCTCGCACCTTACGCAGCGTGGCGTGACGCCGAAGCGCTTCTGTCGGCCAAACGGTATGATGAAACGATCGCACGAGCGCTATCGGTGGGCGATGATTTCGCCTCGAAGGATGACGTCGAACGGCTTCTGGGCGAAGCGTACGCCGGCCGTTCGAACACCGGACAAGCACCGTTCGCAGTCGCGCTCGGGCGAACGTCATCTCCGGAGACATCGTCATCCTCGCGCGCGATGTCCACGTCAGTGCCATCGAACGACGCGGGCGCCCCAATTCGCAATACCCGAGAAACGAACTGCTCATCGGCGCTCACCCGCGCTCAGGGGATTCACGGTCACGCGACTGAAATCGCCGATGCGTGGGGACAAGCTATCCAGCGCTGCGGCGGCTCGGAGTCCCTCGCTATCGCGCTCTATTACGGCGGCAAGGCGAGCGCGTCGGCCCATCGACCCGCCGAAGCCATGGAACGATTTTCGCGGGTGGAGAAACTCTTTCCCAAGCACAGGCTCGCGGACGACGCTCGCTATCGAACTGGCATTGTTGCGCAGGACCAAGGCGACGAGAGGCGAGCACTGGCTTTGTGGACGTCGCTTCCGGTCGATTATCCGGACGGGGACATGCGTGCCGACGCACTATTTCGAATCGCGCTGGCCAAGCTGCGCGGCAAGGACCTCGATGCGGCGCAGCACGCGCTCGATCAAGCCATTGCGACCGGTCTGGAAGACGTGGGCAGCGTGACCGGAGGTCGCTCCGAATACTTCCGCGCAAGAGTCTCGGAACTCGGCGGGAATTCCGAGGACGCGCGCACGCGATATGAAGCTGTCGTCCGCCAGCAGCCTTTCTCGTATTACATGCTGCTCGCCCTGACGCGGCTTGCCGATTCCAGATCGCAACAATCCGTTTTCGCGACCGTCACGAGCCGGGAGCCTCCCGGTCCATTCCTCACTCGTGCCCATTCCGAATTCTCATCGCCGGCATTCATGTTGTTCGGCCTGCTGCTCGACGTCGGTGAAATCGATGCAGCCCGCAAGTTGGCTGCTGCCTCGGGCCTGACTGCCGAAGCAGTGGACCCCGAGGTCTTGTGGACCGTCGCCTGGCTTCTCAATCGCGCCGGCGCATTTGAAAATGCATATGCGATGACGCGCGCTCGTCTATCGGAATATCGCCATCATTTTCCGTCCGGTCGGTGGCGACTTGCTTGGGATTTGGCCTATCCGCGCGCGTGGAATGATATCGTTGTTCGCGAAAGCGAGGCTGCGCACATTCCGCCTTCTCTCGCCTGGGCCGTCATGCGCGAGGAGTCGGGCTTCAACCCCGGAGCGCATAGCTCTGCAAACGCACTTGGACTCATGCAGCTCCTGCCTGCGACGGCCCGCCGGGTCGCCCACGACGCGTCGGTGTCTTTCACGGACGAGGGGCTTTTGCGTCCCGAGATGTGCATCTCGCTGGGCACCAGGTATCTCGCGACCCTGCTCAACACCGAGACCAGCAGTCCCGCGCTGGCCATCGCCGCATACAACGCGGGAGCGGGAGCTGTTCGCCGCTGGATATCGGAATTCGGGTACGAGGAATTTGACGTATTCGTCGAGAGAATTCCTTACGACGAAACGCGCGCATATATTAAACACGTGCTCGCGAGCGAAGCGGTCTACTCATATCTCGTATCGCCAGAATCGATCGGATACGTACTCGACACGATCCAGCCGCCGAGATCCAATCCCTAGAACACATTTCCCTTGGGCCGAGCCCCCCCTTTTGCCCGCGCCGCCGTCCGCAGCGGGCGTAAGGGAGACATCCTCTCATGGCGAAGGGAACATTGTCGCCTACGCGCCTAATCTCACTCGGACACCCAAAGCCCGAACCCATTCCGAGGCGAAGAATCGTCCGACTTTCTCGCACCCATGACTTCTGGGCCCCCCTTTTTCTTTCGTGATAGCCAGCAGACCGTGATACGAGCGAGGAATCGTGGGGAGGTGAATGTTCATCCCCATTCAGGAGGAATAGACACATGTCTCGAATCTCTATCGTCAAGCTCGGTCTCAGCGCTGCAATGATTTTCACGCTCGGTGGATGCGCAAGCTGGGCATTCTCGAGCCACGGCGTGAACAACGGCCTTCTCTTCGCGTCGACGAACGCGAACGAACACGTGACGCAGAACGATGTGGGCGCCAAGAAGGGCGAGGCGTGTTCGTCGTCCATCCTCGGGTGGGTCACGACGGGCGATTCGTCTGTCGCCACTGCGGCAAAGACCGGTGGAATCACCAAGGTGGCCTCCGTGGACAACACGTATTCGAACATCCTCGGCATCTACGCGTCGTACTGCGTCCAGGTGACAGGAAACTGACGGGACACGGGGAATGGGGGCTAGTTCGAATCGGGTCGCTGGGAACGTGATTCATAGGCGCCCTCAAACCATTCGTAGCTAGCCAGACTGCATGGTCCGTTCCCTCGAACTGAAGTCCGGGGTACGGAAAGATCGTGGACTGAAGCCCGCCGGCCCCGCGGCGGGCTTTGTCAACCTCGGAGAGGTGTTCCGGGACGATGCCAGTCGTGTCCCCGGACGTGCGGGCAAGCTGTAGATCGCTTGGCTCTGCGGCTCGAGCTGCCTCGGCATGTCGCCTGCAGCCGAGACTCCGCCGAGAAGCATGAACCCCGAAGCGACCTGTCTGCGCGAACGCATTGCGGCTGTGGGCATTGAATCATTGGGCGATGCGGAGCTCGTCTCTATCGTATTGGGGCGAGGTCGAGGTGGAACACCCGCGTCTGTCCTTGCGGCACGGTTGCTCGAAGACTGCTCTGGTGTGGCGGGCATCGCGCGCGCTGGACTCGGACAGCTATCAAGGCATGCTGGACTCGGAATCGAGAGAAGCACGCGCCTCGCAGCGGCAATAGAGCTGGGGCGTCGCGCCGCGTTCGCAGCATCGATCGGCCCGTCGGTTCGTCTACCGCATCGCGCTGCCATCGAGGCTTGGGCAATGCCACGGCTGTCGGCCCTGGATCACGAGGAGCTATGGGCGCTCGCTCTTGACGGTCGGCACGGTTTGCGAGCAGCCAGGCGAGTCGCATCCGGAGGTATCCACGGTCTGCACGTCTCTCCGAGAGATGCACTGCGGGTTGTCCTGCGCGAGGCCGCGAGCTGCTTTGTGCTGGTCCACAACCATCCGAGCGGGGACCCGACTCCGAGCGACGAAGATCGAGCGTTCACACGTGCAGCGTGTCTCGCAGCGACGGTCGTGGGGATTCCTATGCTGGACCACGTCGTTGTCGCACGCCGACGTGCCGAATCCATGCTCGATCTCGGTCTCCTTGAGTGACGCGAGCGCGTGGGCTACAGCCTACGAATAGGCCCGATCGATACTTGGACGATCGAGCTCGCGCTCGGGCGGGCCCCCGCCCGCATACGCATCTTTGACGTCCGACACGGTCGACCCCATAAGGGACTCGCAGCGAGATCATCGTCCCAGATAGGGGTCGAGGCGCCCGGATGGCGAGGCGCGAGGGCGCCGGAATACTCTACGTATTTCAAGCCCGAGCAACGAAGCCAGCCGGGTTGCATCGGCGCCCAGGTGGGACGATGATCTCGCTGCGAGTCCCTAAGCCGGTAAGCTCCGTCCATTTCCGCCCGGGCGCGAACCATCGCCCTACCGAGAATGGACTGAGCGGTTCACCACCCCCTTGCAATCAGGTAGAAGGAAACCCATGCGTACCCGTGATGTCGTTGGCGGCGGAATTTCGTCGTTCGTATTCCTATTTGCTGCCAGCGCGAGCGCCGACCTCGTTGGTGCCCCGCCACCCGAGGGCACTGCCCTTGTCGCCGCCCCGAAGGACACCGTCGCTCCTCCGAAATTGGAGAAGCCATCGCACGAAACCAATGCCTCCGTGTCAGCTGGTGGACTGCTCACGACAGGCAATTCGAAAACAGCCGCTGGGACGGTCAATGGCAAATTTGACATGCGCCGCGGGACCGATGGATTTGGAGCATCGCTCCTCGGAAACTTCGGCGAGGGGGCAGCCCAAGGGCAGGGCTGGCACGTGACAACCGAGAACCTTCAGGGGCGGGTTCGTTACGATCGCTACGTCGCCGAGAGAGTCAGCGGGTTCTTGATCGCGACCGGTCGACACGACAGGTTTCAGGGCCTCGACTTCCGCCTCAATCTGGACCCGGGCGTCAAATACATCTTCTTGAACGAAGACTCCACCAAGCTCTGGGGAGAGCTCGGATACGACTTTCAATACGATATTCGGCGCAGCGACGCGCTCGGGGCGCCGGACGCGAACGGAAACCCGCAGGTCGATGCAAACGGGAATCCGGTGCCACCGCTTCTTGACAAGACTGCGACGGACCACTCTAGCCGCGTGTTCGTTGGCTTCAAGCATGCGTTCAACAAGGGAGTCACGTTCTCGTCCGGAGTCGAGTATCTGCAAAGTTTCGTTGACTCGACTCGATACAGACTGAACTTCGACGCGCTCGTCGCTGCCAATGTAGGCGGAGGAATATCGTTCGGAGTCGGCTTCAGCGCTCGGTACGATCACGATCCGCTGCCAGGCAAGGAAGACCTCGATACGGCGACAACCCTGAGCCTCATCTATGCGTTTAGCGATGTCGCTGCTCCTCCACCACCTCCGCCGCCTCCCTGTGTCACTGTCCCGCCGCCACCGCCGAGCGTGCCGCCTGCCGCGACGCCGCCTGTTCCCGCCAACCCAGTGCCCCCTCCCGCAGCGACGACTTCCGTGGCCGCGCCTCCTGGCGCATCGCCGCCCGCCGCGACACCTTAAGTCATGGGTGCTCGGAACGGAGAGCGGAGCTACGCGAGGCGCTCGTTCTCACCATTGCGGGAAGAGCGGCCAAGAACGGTCTTTGCCGTCTCTGGATGCGGGATTCCCTCCCCTCCTCTCTTTGTGAATCTCTCTTCGGTCCCCTAGTGTCCCGTCTCCGACCACGCTTGGAGTCATTCAGCCCATTTCGGAGACAGGACACTACCGAGGCTGTTCCTCCCACCAGAAAGCCGGAAGAGCAGCTAGCATCATTCCCACGGAGGTTTGCGCATGCCGATTTCCCTTGATGTCGCTCTTGTCGCGTACACGCCCGACGGAGATGAGCAGCTCGGCGTGGCATATGTCGCTGGAGCCTTGAATGCCGCTGGGCATAGGCCAAAGCTGTATTGTTTTGGGAGCCTTGATTCGCTCGAGCGCACCGCTCAATGCATCGCCGAGACGAAAGCTCCCCTCGTCGGCATCGCGATGCCCTCGGGCATGGCCGCTATTCACGGTGCAGCCATGGCCAAGCGCCTTCGCTGCCTCGGTCTTCGGTCGCATATTACCATTGGCGGCCCCTTCGCCACGCTCGCACGCCGGCGGCTTCTCGACCAATTGCCCGAAGTCGACAGCGTAGTGCGCCACGACGGCGAGATTCCGATCGTGGCTCTCGCGAATGCACTGGCTTGCGGATCCGGCTTCGAAGCCGTGCCTGGTCTGAGCACGCGCGACGGGGAAGGCCCTCCCGCTCCCGTGGGCGATCCGCTTCCGCTACAAACACGTCCGTTTCGTGGTCCTTTGCGAACCGTGGGGGGTGTCCCTCGCCGAAAAGTTCTCGGCGTTCGCGGATGTTGGGGTCGTTGCGGCTACTGCGGACTCGCCGCGCTACGTGTTGACGCGATGCGCGAGCCACGCGCTGGTCACCTGCCCTTCGAAGCATGGGGCCGGGGAGCGATGCGCCGACGTCCCATCGACGACCTGGCCGACGAAATGGCTGACCTCTACCACCGCGAGAAGGTCCGCTGCTTTCAGCTCATCGACGAGAATCACCTTCCTGGCGATCCACGAGAAGCCATCGGAGTCATCGAGCGGCTGCGACAGGCGCTCGAGAAGCGGCATGTCGGACCGCGAGCCCTTAATATGATGTTTCGATCGGACATCGCGGCGAATCGCCAAGTCGTCGAAGCACTCGCACGCCTCGGCGTGACGCAGGCGCTCCTCGGAGTCGAATCGACAACCGAGGCAGGCCTAAAATCGCTTCGACGCACGGGACTCGTCGAGCACCACCAGCAGGCCATGGACAACCTGACCCGCGCCAATATCGCTTTTCACTATAATGTCCTACTGATTCGCCCCGATTCGACGCTTGACACCATCGAACAGGAGGTGGACCAAATTGAACGCCTACGGGGCGGCCTTCTCGATCCTTACGAGCTCGAAGCCTACGAGGGGACCGACCTGTTCGAAGAGCTGAAGCGGAGCCAACGTCTGCAAGGGGGACCGTTTCTGTGGTGGTACGCTCACTCGAGCCCCGAAATGGAGCGCTTTGTGAGCGGCTTCCGCCTTGTCCGCGCTCAGTCGTTCGAGGCCATTCCTCTTTCGCTTCTCGCTTTCGACACGCTCGCTGCGGCGGCGACTGCCCGTCGATTGGGCCTGCTGGGACGTCCGCGTCGCGAGCTCACAGCCTGGGCGGCTCAACTCGCCTGCGAGCACGATGCCCTGTGGGTGGATGTCCTGCGTTCACTCGCTCGCTGGGCTCGAACCGGCGAGACTAACCTCGACAATCTGGCCGAAGCGGCGCGAGTCCGGTCCCGCAAGCTACTCTTCCAATTCCAGGTGATGAGCCGGGAGCTACTCGGCCGGGAGGTCGGCCCGCTTGGATCGGATGCGCGCGGGTCCCGTGCGCGCGCCGCCACCGCCGTGGCAACGGGTGTGGCGCTCGCGGCTTGCGGGGGTCAAACCGCCCTTCCAGCGGCTGGCCCGGCAACGGACGCTTCAACGTGGGCGCCAGTCATCGACGGCGCATCGCGCTCAGAATCGAGCGTGGTAGACGTGGCTGACGGAGAGAACCTCGATAGCGCCATGAACGGCAGCGACATCGAGAGCGAGGCGACCGCCGATTGCGATGGGTCGGTATCGCTTACGGCGATCAATAACGCGATGGAGGCCGCGTTCAACCAGTGCGGATGCTCCACCGATGGCGGCAATGGAATCTATCGGTTCGTCCTCGATGCCGATGGTCGAGCCGTTGACGTCGAATCGTACACGGGCACATCGATCGACCCTACGACGAAGGCCTGCCTTCTCGGTGCGGTCTCCGACCAAGTGTTCCCTTGTCTTTCGGATCAAACGACGAGCTGGGAGCAATGTCCGTATCCCAGGAACCTTCATCGATAGACAACCCGAGAGATCGTTTATAACATCCCGTTCGTGAGCATATTTCGACCCACAGTTTGGAAGTTTGTCACCTCCGGTGGCGCGGAAGTGGATATCGGCGTATCGAAGTTCCTCTTTGCCGCGTTCGAGGGGGGAGCGTTCTACGCGCAGCAAGATGGTGACTCGACGATCTATAGATTGCCGTTCGTGGGAGCGGGGGGAGGCGCGGGGGTTGGAGTGTCGGCCGGGGGCGTAGTGTCGTTGTCCGTTTCGATGCCCTTTCAGCCGGGCGGGGGGTTCCGCATATACTCCAATCCGCTCCGATTCTCCGGCACGGTTGGTCTTCAAGATTTCGCGGGACCCTTCGTCGCGATCACGGGGGCAGGCGCTGTGGGTTTTTCCGGCAGCATCTCTGCAATCGCTTTTGGTGCTCCGAGCATCCTCGTAAATCTCATCTCGATGGCGCCCTTGTTCGGACTGGCGGGACGCATCGACGCGACGATCCTCGCGTGTGCGGGTTTCGGCGCAATCTGGGGATCGGCGGAAACATCCGCAGCTGGGGTTTCCGCAACGGTCTATACGGGTCAGATTTTTGCGCCAACGCAGGCAGCGCCCGGAGAGACGGGATAGCTCCCGTGGGTAGGTACTTGGTGGCGGTCTTCGGTGCGATCTGTGCTGGCCTGTGGGGTTACGCCATTCCCTCCTACGTGTGTGACGACTGGCGGTGGAGACTGCTGTCCATACCCGGTGCGTGCGTTGTGGGCGCTCTTCTTTGGCTGCGGGCGATGAACGCAAGCCCTGAAGAGTCTCTGGCCCTGGTCGCCGTATCCCGCACGGAGCAAATCGTAGTCACGGTCGGTGCTGCGATGGCGGGCCTGATCGGAGGCTTGGTTGTTCCCCTCATATTGACGCGGGAGTTTCCACGATGGACGGTCATGGTTCCTCTAGGCCTGACGCTGGCGTTGGTCCTTTCAGGTTTCGCGTGGAACCATCCGTCTCTCTTCTTCAAGAATCGTTCATTCTGATTCCGCGTTAGGAGGAAGGGAACGACAGAGAACAGTCGATTCCGTCTCCAAATTCTCCGGCAAGCCGGCCCGCCACTCCGTCTCCGACCCGATGCCTCACCGCGAGGCAAGTTTGATCGCGAGCTCCATGGCCGACCTCATTCCGCGTGCGTCTGCGGTTGCCGTCCCGGCTCGATCGTATCCTGTGCCGTGATCCACGCTCGTTCGAATGATGGGCAGTCCCAGCGAGACGTTCACGGCCTCCCCGAAACCGAGGAGCTTCATCGGAATCGTCGCTTGATCGTGGTACATCGCGACAACTCCGTCCCAGCGACCTTCGGAAGCCAGACGAAAGGCGGTCTCCGCCGCAACCGGGTTGGCCTCAACGAGGACGTCGACGCCGGCGGTACGCAACCGTCGGCGGGCACGCTCGATCCCCGGGACGATCTGCGTCCGTTCCTCGCTGCCAAGCAGGCCTGCTTCGCCGGCATGAGGATTGAGAGCCGTCACCACGAGGCGAGGCACTCCTTTCGCCAGGCGAGCGAGCATAGTCGCTAACCAATATATGGATGTCTCTACGGCAGAGGGCGATATGGCGCGCGGAACCTTCGACAGAGGCAAATGTGTTGTGACGAGCGACGTGACCAGTTTGGGAGACCAGAAGGCCATGACGACCTCGTCTACCCCGAGTCGTCGTTGCAGATGTTCGGTGTGCCCCGTGAACGACTCACTGCCGGGAGCCCCCGAACGAACGATGATGTCCTTGCTGACTGGACCGGTGACGAGAGCATCTCCGTCGCCACGCTCCACCGCATCGCATGCTGCGTCGATCCACGCCAGTTCGGCTGCTCCGGAAGCCGCCGTCGGAACGCCAGGTTTGCGATCCCGAGCTGAGAGCGCAGGCGTGGGCTGCCAAACCCCGATCCGCCCCTCGGCTACCTGAGCGCCCGGTCCCTTCACGCGCACGAAGCGCGCGGGATCGATTCCTCGCGTGGATGCCGCTGCCCGCACGGCCGCCATGTCCCCCACCAGAAGAATTCGGACCCGACGTTGCGCCGCCGCCGCGACCACACTCACCTCGGGTCCAATGCCCGCGGGACACCCCACGCTCACGATGAGTTGTCGAACAGGTCGTTTGGCCACTCGATCAGGTGTTCGCATCGCGATCGGCCTCGATCCCTCCGTGTCAACGGGACTTATTGGCTTCGACGGGAGCCCGAACCTTGTAGCCAGCTCCGCGGAGGGTCTCTAGCGGCAGGGCTTCTCCAAGTTTGGCTCGAAGACGTCGAACATGGATATCGACGGTTCTAGCGCCGCCCTCGTAGCGGCTTCCCCACACCCGCGCGAGCAGCGTTTCGCGAGAAAACACGCGTCCTCGGTTCGCCGCCAAGAAGGCCAGAAGCGAAAATTCCTTCGCCGTGAGCACGACGCGCAATCCGTCCACGCTCACCTCGTGCGCGGCTCTGTCGACCACGAGAAGCCCGACCTTCAACCGCTCCTCGGTCGAAAACTCGCTCCGCCGCCACTCGAGCGCACGAATGCGCGCGTAGAGCTCCGATGGCGGCGCGGGGACGACGATGAAGTCATTGAACCCGCTCGACGGATCGAACGCGGTGATCTGGCGCGGGGGAAGCGCGACGATCGTCGGCACATCGGAAAGCTCGTGCACCTTTCGAGCGGCTCGAAGAGCCGCCGTGGCGAGATCAGGTCTCTCTCCAGCTTCGAAAACCATCGCTCGTACCCCCCCACTCGCGCGCGCCTGTTCGACCGGCTCCTGGAAATCATCCCAGAGGTCGAGAACTCGCACCTCCGACCCGAGCTGGCGAAGCATCGCCGCAGCACCGTTCGGATTTTCGAGATGGGGACGATGGCCCACAACCAGGATCGGGGATCCTGCCTTCGCAGCTACAGACACAGCTTCAACGCATATCGTGTACGGAGCTTCCCGTCGAGGAGACAATGCGCAATCGTGACGGACGGTCAGCCTACGCGCGTCCCCCCCACGGTGATGGAATCGATCTTGATCGTCGGGCATCCGACGCCGACAGGCACGCTCTGGCCGTCCTTTCCACACGTCCAGATTCCATCGGAAACCTCTACATTGTGCCCGAGCATACTGACCCGACGCAACACGTCAGGCCCGTTGCCAATGAGATTGACTCCCTTGAGAGGAGTCGTCAGCCGGCCGTCCTCGATCAGGTAGCTCTCCGTAAGCGAGAATACGAAATCGCCGTTAGCGATGTCGACCTGCCCTCCCCCGAACTTTCGAGCGTAGATCCCACGTTTGACGCTCTGCAAAATTTCCTCGGGGTCATGGGGCCCAGCAAGAAGGAGAGTGTTCGTCATCCTGGGCATCGGCGCACTTGCAAAACTCTCCCGACGACCATTGCCACTCTCGGGCACGCGGAAGTGTTTGGCGCTGAGTCGGTCGTTCATGTAGCTGGCAAGAGTGCCATTTTCGATGAGCACAGACCGACGCGGCTCACGACCTTCGTCATCTACATTCAGGCTGCCCCGAGCCTGCAGCAGGGTCGGGTCATCGACCACGGTGCAAAGTTCGCCGGCAACTTTCTCCCCGATCTTGCCGGAATAGTTGCTCGTACCCTTTCGGTTGAAGTCGGCCTCAAGCCCATGCCCAACAGCCTCATGCAGAAGTATCCCGCTATCACCGGGCGCCAGGACGACTGGCATTTGTCCGGCTGGGGCTTCTTCGGCGTCTAGCATCGCCAGAGCCTGCCGCGCGGCTTCCCGCCCATGGAACTCCGGACTCTTGGCTTCAAAATACCCGATCGTGGTTCGTCCGCCTCCCCCGCTCGACCCTTCCTGACGCTTCGGACCCCGTTCAGCGATCGCACGAACTCCAAACCGCAAGAGGGGCTGATGATCGTTCGCCCAACGACCATCGCTTGTGACCACCAGAATCTCGCGGATCTCCTCGGAAAGGCTCGCCTCGACCTTGACGATGCATGGATCGAACGCCGACGCCGCGGCGACAGCTCGTTCGAGCAGCGTCCGCTTGGTCGCGCCCGGGACGTCGAGGCTGACCTGGCTCAAAGCGTAGCGCCGCGGCACCTCTACCTTTCGCGCTTGGACCGCCATCGCCGCGACCGCACCGGAGGCAATCTGGGAAGCCGTCTCGGCCGCAGCCTTCATGGCCTCCCAGTCAAGCCGCTCGACATACGCATAGCCTGTTCCATCGCCCTTCTGGACCCGGACGCCAAGGCCCATGGAGACTCCCCGCGAAGCGCTCTTGAGAATGCCGTCGTCGTAGACCCAGCTTCCAGCAGCGCGATACTCGAAAAACACGTCCGCGTATTCGCCGCCGCGAGAGAGGGCGATAGACAGCAGCCGGCGCACAGTCTCCGTGTCTATCTCCGCCGCCCCGCCCGCGAGAAAGGGAGCCCTATAAAGGACGGACCGAGACGGCACTCCACCGGCGGAATTGAGAGATTCCATAGTTGCTCCCGAACCTACGTTCTCCGCCACGCGGCGTCGAGCGGGTCGCACCGCATGCGAGTCAGAGCGCACGAGGAGTATTCTGGTACATTTACATCTACACTACCCAATAGCTCCGACCCCATCGGCTCCATTCGGGCCGGACAAAAATTGCCTTGCGAAGAGCCCGTCTCGAACGTCATCGAGAACGCACTTGCCCTCGAGATTTGCCCTCACCCCCGCTGAACCGCGATGCTGTTTGCCCTCTCCCAAGGGAGAGGGCTACCGTGAAATAGCGTAAACTGCGGGGTGAGGGCCTATTTCCGGACAGGTGCTCCGCGACTTTCGGGACGGACTCTAAGGAGAGTTGCCCTAGTCCCCTCTTGGCTGCGGTGCTGTTTGCCCTCACGCTGGGGAAAGGGCAACCGGGCGTCGGCGTGAGGTGCTGGTTGGGGGGGCACCTCCGCGCGAAGTGCTGAGCGACTTTCGGGACGGGCTCTAAGAAATGGCCTTCGCGCTGAATGCATTCCTCGCGTAAGAGAGCTATCTTTTTTGTCGAGCGTGTCGTGTATAGGCGTAAGTAAGAGTGTAGGTAGTCTCAGTCCCCGACCCCGAGGAGCAAGCCCAAATCGTGGCGATTGACCGCGAGAGAGTGCTCGCCGCCGCCCAGAAGTACGTTGAAAAAAGACGGTACGACCGGGCGATCACAGAGTACGAAAAAATCATCCAGGAAGATCCGAACGATGCGCGGACGCTCCTGAAGATCGGCGATCTTTACTCAAAAGCCGACAACTACGCCGAAGCCGTGGCGACGTACGAGCGCGTCGGGCGATATTACTCGGGCCATGGGTTTTCGCTTAAGGCCATCGCGGTCTACAAGCAGATCCGAGACATCGTAAACCGACACGCCAGCGAGCTCGGCGACCGCTACGCACATATCGTCCCGAAGCTGGCCGATCTCTATCAGCAGCTCGGACTCACCAGCGACGCCATCGCTGCCCTCGAGGAAGTTGCCACCCGCTGTCAACAGACCGGACGAGATGCGGAGGCGGTCGATATCTTTCAACGCATCGTCGCCTTCGATACTTCGAATCCCATCCCGCACATTCGCCTCGCGGAGGGGCTCTCGCGCATCAAGGACGTCGATGGAGCTGTCGCCGAGTTTGCAATCGCCGCGGGTCAGCTCGTACGTCAGGGACGCCGCGACGACGCACTCAAGGTCTTTGAGCGACTTCTGCATCACAAGCCCGACCCTGCTCATGCGCGCATCGCGGCCGACCTCTATCTTGCTCGAAACGGACCGAACGATGGGCTTCAAGGGCTGGCCAAACTGCAGATATGCTTCCAAGCCAACCCGAGAGACCTCGACACCCTGGCGCTGCTGAGCAAGGCATTCACGCAAATTGGCCAAGCTTCCAAGTCGATCGAGGTTCAAAAGGAGATAGCGCGCCTCGCCCGCGACACCGGCAAACTCGAGCTCTTCGAGGAAATGGTCGCACGGCTCAGAAAGATTGTGCCGGACGATGAAGAGGTGATGAAACTGGCCGGAGTCGCTCGCGAGGGAATCGCGCCCGCGGCTCCGCCCGTCGACGAGGGTGATGGCGTATCGCTCGGCAGCGACGCCCCACCGCCACGAGCTGACGAATCGCGGCGCAGCTCGGATGGCAAAGTACTGGAAGACGTTCTCGCCGACTCCGATATCGAAGAGGTCGAGGAGGTCATAGAAACGACCGAGGCGATCGAGCCCGACCAAACTGGCGCCGATATCGTCGCTGATGCTCTCACGGAGGCCGGGGCCTTTCGCCGCGCTCGCCTGCTTCGAAAAGCAGCAGATGTCCTTGGCGGCGCGATCCTGAAGGCTCCAACCGCGATCGAGCTCCACGAGGAATTGCGAGACGTGCTGTTAGACGCGCAACGCGTCTCGGAAGCTGTCGTGGAAATCCTCGTGATTGCCCAGCTTCGCGCTGACGGAGGCGACACCGAGTTGGCTGTTCAGTCCATCCAAGACGCTCTCGCGTACGAATCGGGAAATGCGAAGGCTCTCGAGATGCTTCACGCGCTCGGATACGAGCTCGCGCCAGGTAGCGACGCCGGGGCATTGGGGGAATCGGACCTAGGCATCCATCAGCCGCAGGAACCAGAGGCGAACCCGCCCTCGCGTCTCCTCAACGACGGTCCTCTGGGTCCTGACATTGGCATGCCGTTCGTCTCGGCCGCGGCCGGCGCGGACATCTCGGAGATCGATGCACCGTTCGGAGAAAGCCCTCTTCCGGCGTACCCGCTGGTCGACACGGAGCCTCCTTCCGAGAGCGCTCCTCCGCGTACTCTGCGGCAACCGAGTCGCTCGCCGACCGCGGAGATAGAATCGAGCCTCGACGAGGCTGAGTTATGTGTCAATCGTGGCCTCTACGAGGACGCGAGGGCGATTTTGCGAGTTCAACTCGCCCGGCATCCAAACCACCCTCTGCTGAACGAACGGATGGCAGAGGTTGACGCCGCGCAGGGCGCCGAACCAGGAGAATCCGGGACGCGAAGGACTCCTGGCTCGATCCCCACGAATGACCATTCGTTCTCGATCGCGGCGTCGCTAGGGGCTCTCGACGACGGAGATCGAGTGAGCGGTCTAGGACCCGGTCCAAGTGCAATACCGGCCAATCAAGCGGTAGATGTCGAAGAAGTCTTCGCCAAGTTCAAGGAGGGCGTCGCAAAGCAGATCGGTTTCGACGACGCGCAGAGTCACTACGACCTCGGCGTCGCGTATAAGGAAATGGGACTCCTCGACGACGCGATTCGTGAGTTTGAGACTGCCGCCATGGACGCGAATCGGGAGTGCGTCTGCCAGTCGATGATTGGGACGATTCACCTGGAACGAGGAAATCTCAACGAAGGCATCGAGGCGTTCCTTCGAGGGTTGCAATCCCCTGAGCACACTCGCGAACAGGAAGCCGCGCTTTGCTACGAGATCGGAGCCGCGTACGAGATCAAGAAGATGAGCGCGCGCGCTCTGGAATATTTCGGGCAAACAGCCCGACTCGCTCCGAACTTCCGGGACGTACACGAGCGCATTCGAAAACTTCAGGCTTCTGAGTCAAAGCGGCCCCCACGCGCGGTAGCGGTCGGAGCGGACGATGAGTTCGACCGCGCGTTCCAAGACATCCTCACGAACAGCAAGATTCCGTAGAAGGCCGGCGTCTTTCGGCCGATCCCTTCGCGATCCCGGCGTCGAGCGTCCTCGCCTACGGGAAGTCGCGCTCCGGGCGACTCGCCACC
>Ga0182030_10008407_pt1 | contig 21354 bp, 20 predicted proteins | sample 812S3MmetaG_FD_121299 | JGI IMG/M metagenome (GOLD analysis project Ga0182030, IMG submission 121299) | Permafrost microbial communities from Stordalen Mire, Sweden - 812S3M metaG (Illumina Assembly) | ecosystem: Environmental > Terrestrial > Soil > Wetlands > Permafrost | place: Sweden...
AAACTGATCGTGCATCCGCTGGCGCATATCCTGTCCCTGCACGAATGAGTCATGTTGCGCCGCCATCGCGCGGTTGGCATCGGCGCCCATCTTCGCCAGCATCTCTGAGCCTTGCCTCGATACCGCGTTGATTTTGTCGAGCGCCATCGCCAGCCACTTCTGGCTCCACTCCTGGTTAATCGCGAACGACTTCGAAATGGGCGCGATCTCCTCGCGCGAAGTCTCCAGTTGTCCCTGCCGCGCCCTGGTTCGCGACACGTAGGCCGAACAGGAATGGAAGTGCGTCACGTTGGTATCCTGGCCGAGCCGCCGTGGCGCATCGGTACAATTAATGGTCACCCGCAGATATTCCTCCACCGGAATACTGTTGATGTTGTACCGCACCAGGAATCGCGCCTGGTCGGCCGACTGCACAACCGGTGGAACTCCTCGAGGAGCCTGCGCGGCCGACTGTGCATTCAGCTTCCTGGTATTTTCCTGCACCGCCGCCAGATTTTCCGCGGGCTGTTCGCTCACAAACGTCACACCCAGAATCGGGACCATGTATTTCAGAAACTCCGCCCCTGTCATTTCCTTATTCAATTCCAGGCAATCGGAAGATTGCTTGGGCGCCGGCTTCGAACCGGTGCTCCAGGCCCAGTCGAAGCGCGGCAGCGCCTTGGTTTCCGTGATCCCGTCGGGACTCATGATGCGGAAGATCGGGAAGGGTCCGGCAACACACGGCGTCCCTTGCCTCATCGTTCCTTCAAAGCTCCACTTCGCGGGGATCGTGAAGGAATAGGCCCGCATTTTAAGGATGGGGTCGATAATCTCCACCTGCCTGCCGCCACCTGATACCGCTCCAGCCGACGCTGTCTGTGCGGCCGAGGGCTTCTGCCCGCACGCAATTCCCAAACTGGCGGCGGCCACGCTGGTCCATATCAACACCTTGCCTCGCATTAGCCTTCCCCCCAAGAAAAGTATCGTCCACAGCGGCACGGTTGATCGACAATACCCTTCGGATCCACAGTGAAACAAGAAGCATGGGGTAGTGCTACCGTAGCAAATCGAAGCTAAGTGATAGCATCCATTGCCAGTTGCATCCGACGAAAAAAACGCGTAGGCTGAATGGTGCCAAGGGTGGCCTCTGCCGAATGCCTGCCGAACCAGATCTCGATAAACAGGCTCAAGCGGGTCCAAAAGGCTCTCCGCCGCCCGAAGCGGTTCTTGCGGCGCTGGAGCAGGTGGTCGGCGGTCCGGCCTTCTCCAAAGCCCAGAGGCCAGCCCGATTCCTGCGCTACCTGGTGGATGCCACCCTGCGCGGCGATCGCCGTCTGCTAAAGGAAAGTGTTCTGGGAACGGACGTTTTCGACCGTCCGGCCTCCTGGGATCCACGCCTCGACCCGGTCGTCCGGCAGGAAGCCGCCCGCCTTCGGAAGCGTCTCGCCCGGCACTATGAGACCGAAGGGAAAGAGGCTGAAATCCGCATCGAGTTGCCGGTGGGCAGCTATGTGCCGGTGTTTCTTCGCAAACCGGAAGTCGTCGAATCCGCCCCTGCCCAAACGCAACCCGCCGAAGCCCATTCCGCGGCGCCGGCGCCGGCGCCGGTAAAGACCCGGCGCATCTGGCAGTACTGCGCGGCGGCGATCCTCCTGTCGGCCGCCGCTGGTTTCCTGACGTGGCGAGCCGTTGCGCGGCATGACCCGCCTTCCATCGTCGTCCTGCCCTTCACCGATTCCTCGGCGGATCCATCCAGCCAGTACTTCTCTGATGGCCTCACCGACGAAATCACCGATTCCCTCGCCCGTCTCAAAACGCTGCGGGTCATCGCGCGCTCCTCCGCCTTTCAGTTCAAAGGGAAGGCTATCAACATCCCTGAAGTCGGCCGGTTGCTTCACGTTGCCAATATCCTGGAGGGCAGCGTCGACCGCTCCGGCAGCCGCATCCGCATCATCGCCCATCTGGAGCGCGTCTCCGACAGTTCGCTGATCTGGTCGAACACTTATGAAAGCAGCAACTCCGACCTCTTCGCCCTGCAGTCCGAACTGGCCGCCAGCATCGTTGCCAGCTTGAACGCCGCCGCCGGTGTCCCTCCGTCCGGGCACATCCCCAATGCCGAGGCCCACGATTCTGTCCTGAAAGCCAGGTATGACTTGCAACGGATGACCACCGAGTCTCTGACCAGCGCTGAAGCTGAGTATCAACACGCCATTGACCTGGACCCCGCGTACGGCGCGGCTTACGCGGGTCTGGCCAGCGCGAAATACGATCAATATATTGCCAGAGGATCGTCCTTTCAAACAGAGGCCGAGCGCAAGAGCGCGGAACAGTTATTTCATAAGGCGCTCGAACTCGACCCCAACCAGCCAATTGCCCACGTGCTGCTTGCGGTTTTTGCCTTGCAATTCGATTGGGATTGGGGACGTGCCGAGCGTGAATTACGGTTGTCCATTGCCGGTCAGCCCAACGTCAACGCCGAGAGTTTCTATGCCATGCTCCTGGTCTTTCGCGGCCGTTTCGCGGAAGCTGACGAGCACCTTCGCCGTACCATCGATCTGGACCCTTTCTCAACCTCAACCTTGAATAATCTTGCCGTGGCGCGGGGCCTGGAGGGACGTTTTGCGCAAGCCCGCGAAGTTTGCCAGCAGATCGCTGCGCAATATCCAAATATGCTGGCCGCCCAGGAACTGATCGGCGAAACGTATCTGGTGGACGGCCATCCGGACCAAGCCTTGCCTATCTTTAGCGCACTCAAACAACGCTACCCAGCCGCCCAGGTTTTCGAGGCGATGGCATACGCCAAATCCGGCCGGCGCGACGAAGCCCTTCGGCTGATCCGCCCCTTCGAAGATAAGTACCCGGATTCCGGAGTCTCCATGCTCTGGCTGGCGGAGGTCTACTCGTTCCTCGGCGACCAGCCAAACGCCCTGAAATGGCTGGAGCGGTCGCTCGACCGGCACGAATGGCAAGCCTTAAGTATTGCGGTTCACCCCGCGTTCGCCGCCATGCGAAACACTCCCGGGTTTCAAGCCCTGGAGAAACGCGTGGGGTTGCCCTGGTAGGACAGCCCATCGGTTTTTGTGGTCTGTCAACCTCGCACCTTCCGCAATACATCCCTTCTTCGTTCTCCTGCCCCCCAAAGAACCACCAAATTCTCCCTATAGAGCGTCCCCGTTTCAGCCGATATGACATTCGAGGTGTAATTTATGGGTTCCGTCTCATCGGTAAACCCCGGCGTCGCCGATTTGCTCCAGACTCTCTCCAATGAGAATTCGCCCGTGTTGTCAAACAAGGCCGCGGTATCCGCGCTCGAAAGCGCTTCACCCAGCGACATTGTCCAATTGAGCGTCGCCGCCTCGCAGTTGGAAGGCATCGATGCCATGTTCGGCCTCTCGAACAGCACCGGCACGAGCACCACGATGACCGACATGGAGAATCTTCTCGCGGCTGCGGAACCACAGGCGCCTGCCACGTCTGCCGCATCCACAAGTACGGCGACAACCACAACATCCGCCAGTCAACTGGCTAATGATCAAGCAACCCTGCAAGCGGTGGAAACCCAGGCTTTGTTCGGCGGCGGCGCCAGCGGCCTTACGAATTCGGTATTTAATATGATCGGCTAACGCCGCCGCAGCTTCGTCCTTGACGCGAGCAGCCCGCAACACAATGGGACGCATCGTCTATTTCAGCTTCCCCGTCCAGGGTCATATCAACCCCACCCTTTCCGTCATCCAGGAACTGGTGCACCAGCAGCAGCAGGTGGTTTATTACAGTACGGAGACGTTTCGCGACGTCATCCGCCAGACCGGCGCGCAATTCCGCCCGTACCCGGCCGGGTTCCCCATGCCGGAGCACGGGCCGGGACCGTTTGCTCATGTTTCCGGCACGCTCGAAAGCCTCCTGCAGCAGAGCCGCGCCGTACTGGATCATCATCTGGAGGAGGTCCGGCTGTGGCGGCCCACGCACATTATGTCTGACAGCTTCGCGCCGTGGGGAAACATGGTGGCGCAACTGCTGCGGCTGCCCTCCATCGGCTCCGTGCCCAGCATTCTGATCAATGCCGGCGTAGATTCGCGCTACGGCAATACGCGCTGCCCGCAACCGCCGGATCCGCACCTTACGCCCCAGTGGCACAGTTCGTTTCGCGAGCGCCTTCACACTTCCCTGCGGCCCTATCGGTTCCCCGACCCCCCCTCGCCGGCACAACTGCTGCAGACCTACGGCAGCTTGAATCTGGTGTATACGTCCCGCGGGTTTCAACCTTTGGCTGACGCCTTTGAAGAAAACCGGTTTCGATTTGTGGGTCCGTGTTTCAGTTGCCGTCCGGAAGCACCCGCATTTCCTTTCGAACAACTGGACCGGCGCCCATTGGTATTGGTTTCCCTGGGCACCGTATATGGCAACCAACCCGCGTTCTTTCGCCGCTGCCTGGAAGAGCTGGCCGACCCCTCCTGGCAAGTCGTCATGTCCGCCGGACGCAGTTTCGCGGATGCGGATCTTCCACCCATACCGGAGAATTTCATCGTCCGCGACTTTGTCCCGCAAGTGGACATCCTGCGGCGATGCGCCGCCTTCGTCACCCACGGAGGCATGAACAGCGTCCAGGAAGCCCTTTATTACGAAGTTCCTATGCTGATGACCCCACAGGCCGCCGATCAATTCTGGATTTCCGCGCGCGCCTCGGAACTCGGCGCAGCCTTGTTGCTCGACCCCCAAAACATCGAAACCGGAGCCATCCATCGCGGCGTGAAGCGGATTCTGGCTGACCCGCGCTACCGCGCCGCGGCCGCCGCCATAGGCGCCTCGCTCCGCACCGCCGGCGGACCCAAGCGCGCCGCGGCCGAAATCCTGAGCTTCGTCCGCCGCATGGAACCCCATCAGACAGCCGCCGCCTGCCACTCCTAGCCTCAACCGGCGGCCTGAGTACTGGCCCGAACTGGCCCCGAATCCAGTAAAATGGGCCAACAGGTCGTGAGGCAGTTCAGCGCCGCTCTGCGCCATATTAGTCGAGGGGGAAACCTAATGAAGAATAGGCTGAGTGTTCAATCAGAGGCACGCCGCATGCGTCTCAGCACGGTGGCGGGCTTGCTGGCGGTCTTCGCGGCGGCTTTCGCCTTCGGCGCGTTACGGCCGGCTGACCCTGCGGAAACTGCCGCGGAGCCCGCCGCGCAACCAAATAAGCCGGCCCCGGCGGCTGCCGCCAACAACCAGTCCGGTGTTTATCGTATGAAAAAGGCTGTGGTGATGGATGAGCACGGGTTTGCCCGCCCGATTCCCGCCATGACCCTTCTGATTCCCACCGACTGGCAATTCCAGGGTGGCGCCCAGTGGGGCCAGTTCAGCGGTTGCACCACCAGCCGCGTCCAAACCTCGTTCAAGTCCGGCACCGCCGATGGCCAGTTGGCAGTCGAACTCTACCCCGCCTATTACTGGCAGTGGTCGGATGATCCGTCCACCCAGCAATTCATGCAGAGGGCCAACCAGCAAAAGGCGCAAGTGCAGGCCAAGCCCTGCGACATCATGCAGCCCATGTCGGCGGCCGATTTCGTGCGCCGCTACACCGTCCCCAAGCTCCGCCCCGGCAAACAGATTGTGGCCGTCGAGCCCTGGCCGGAAGTCCTGCAGGAAGTGCAGCAGTCCGCGCGCGAAACCGAAGCCTCCTGGGCCCGCACCACTACTCCCCAGCAGGTGCGCTCCGACGTGGCGCGCGCCCGTCTGCAATACTCTCTGAACGGGAAACCCGTTGAGGAGTGGATCGCCGTGATTGTGACCTGCAATGCGCGCGTTTTGCCTACTTACAACATCAGAAGCGGACAGGGCAAAGCCACGCGCTATGATTGCAGCGCTTACTCCATGTTCGCTCTGCGTGCGCCGCAAGGCGAATTGACCGCCCGGCAGAACTTTTTCCGCATGATCGCCAAGACCATCCGGTTCGACCCGAACTGGCAGGCGCAGGTCAACGGCGTCGCCTCGAATATCGCCAAGGTCGAACAGAAGGGCGTGGCCGACCGCGCGGCGATTCAGGCGAAGAGCGCCCAGGATATCGCCAAGATTCAAAATGAGGGCTATGCCGAGCGTGAAAAAATCAAGGACGCATCGGCCGCCAGCTACACTCAGACGCTACGCGACCTGGAAACATACAAGAATCCGAATACCGGCGAAACCGTGGAATTGAGCAGCCTGTACGGTCACGCCTGGACCAACGACAAGGGCGAGTATCTATTGGTCGACCATGCCGGCTTCGATCCAAACCTGGTGTTTAAAGATTCCTCCTGGACCGCCATGGTCCAGGTGAAAAAATAGCATCGGCCGCGCGGGGCCGGGCGCAACCCGGTCCCCGCGGCGGTGGACCTCCCTTCAATTCCCCTGTTACGGCCCTGCCGCCTTAGTGATCCTTTATAATAAGGTTTTCTCATCCGAAGAAGTTCAATTGCCTAAATAGGGAGTAATCATGCCAGCGAAGCGAATCGGGATTTTGACCGGCGGCGGCGACGTTCCCGGCCTCAATTCAGTCATCAAATCGGTAGTCTACCGGGGAAGCGAGATGGGCTGCGAGGTGATCGGTATTCGCCGCGGCTGGGAAGGTCTGACGCACGTCGACCTGCGTGAGCCCGCGAGCCGCGCGCGTTACTTGCTGCCGCTGAGCCGCGAGAATACCCGCACCATCGACCGCACAGGCGGCACATACCTGCACAGTTCGCGCACCAACCCGTCGAAGATGAAGAAACTGCCCCCGGTGCTCGAGGGCCAGACCTTCCCGCAGAAAGACACCACCAAGAAGGGCGTCACCTCCACCGTGTACGACATTACGAAAGCGGTGCTGGCGAACATCGAAACCCTGAATCTGGACTATCTGATCGCCATTGGCGGCGATGACACGCTGAGCTACGCCGCCGAACTCGACCGCCAGGGTTTCCGAGTGGTGGCCGTTCCCAAGACCATGGATAATGACGTTCAGAACACCGAGTATTGCATCGGTTTTTCCACCGCCATCACCCGGGCCATGGACGCCATCGAGCGCCAGCGCACCACCGTCGGATCGCACGAGCGCATTGGCCTCTTTCGCGTTTTCGGCCGCGATGCCGGATATACGTCGCTCTACACCGCCTACGTCACTTCCGTGCGCTGCTGCATTCCGGAGTACAAGGTGAGCCTGCCCAAACTGATCGAACTCCTGGTGACTGACAAGAAGAACAACCCCAGCAATTATTCGCTGGCCGTGCTCTCCGAAGGAGCCGAATGGGAAGGCTACGCCGTGAAGGAGTACGGTGAGCCGGATGCCTTCGGCCATCGCAAGAAGATGAGCGTGGCTGAAGACCTCAGTAATGAGATCAAAGCCGCCACCGGCGATGAGACCATCGTCAGTGACTTGACCTACGACTTGCGCTCCGGCAGCGCCGATTTTGTCGACCGCATGGTGGCCAACACCTTCGCCGGCATGGCCATGGACGCAATTGAGGCCGGCAAGCACGGCCTGATGTGCGCCATCGCCGACGGCTGCTACGCCATGGTGCCAATTCCGGATCCCAAGCTTGGCCCGCGCCGCGTGGAGGTCTCCACAATGTATAACACTGAGCGGTATCGCCCCACTTACACGCAAAAGCTGGGCCTGCCGATCTTCCTCACACGGTCCTAGACGTGTCTTCTCGGCGCAGTTCGTGGCATACGCAGTTATGTGGGGCAGGTTGGCAACCTGGTTGGCAACCTGCGGACCGATTGTCAATCGGTCCAGCCGGGCCAAGCCCGGCGTGCCCCTACCGCGTCACCTTCACCTTCCGCCACCCGCAAAGGCCGGTCGCTCCTTGAACTGGCGACACCCGTTCGCCCGCCCCGCGCGCGCGAAACTCACCCCTGAGTTGCGCGCGCGCATTCAATCTTCCTTCGACCAGGCCGCCGGCGACGAAGAGCACTTCCCTTCCACCATCGACCCGCGCATCTATCACGTCAAACTGATCCGCGAACATCTCGGCGCATTGGCCGGCAAGCGTGTTCTCGACGTCGGATGCGGCAAAGGCCGCTTCGCGCGCGTCTTCCGCGAACAGGAGCCGCAAGCCGAACTCTGGGGCCTGGATATTTCCGAAGCCATGCTGAAGTTCGTGCCCGCTGGCATCCAGACCCGCGCCGGCTCCATGACCGAACTGCCGTTCGATAGCGCTTTCTTCGACGGCGCTTACGCCACGGAATCTCTCGAGCACGCTGTCGAAATTGAGAAAGCAGTCGCCGAGATCTGCCGCGTTGTGAAGCCCGGTGGCCGCATCGCCGTCATCGATAAGAACGCCGAACAGTGGGGCAAATTGCAAACCCCCGATTGGGAGAAATGGTTTACCCGCCGGGAACTCGAACGCCTGCTTCGCCGCCACTGCCGCAAAGTCTCCAGCCGCCTGATTTCCTATTGGGAAGACGTGGAACCCGACGGCCTGTTCGTCGCCTGGCTGGCCGAAAAATAGTCCCCGGTAGGACAGGCCATCGTTCTTTGTGGCCTGTCAACGCCTGTGGCGTCAACCCGTCGCCAGTCCGCACTTCCACGCTGCCAAAGCTATACTTAAAGTAGCAGCCAGACTCATATGAACAGCGCCGACCAGCCCGACCGCCTGCAGGAAATTCAGAAGATCCTCGACCAGGTTGCCGCCGCGCAACAACGCAGCCAGGAGCGCCATCAGGCGCTGGCAGAAACCGTGCAACTTCTTACGCGCGACGTGCAACAAGACGCCGAGAACATCCGCAAGGACGGTGAGAACATCCGGACTCTCGCCCGCAACTCCCAAATTCTGCACGATTCCATCAAGAGCCTCGAGAGTATCGCCACTGCCCACGAGCGCCGCATCGAACGCCTCGAAGGGTAATTCCTGCGCACGCTCTATGATTCGCCACCTGCTTTCGCTCATCCTTGCAGCCCTGCCGCTGGCTGCGCAGCCCGCCGACCTCGATTGCAAACTCACCGACAAAATCGCCGCCACGCTCAAAGAGAGCACCGCGCCCAGCGTATCCGTCGCCGTGGTGCTCGACGGCAAACTGATCTTCGCCAAGGCCTTCGGCAATGCCAGTCTCAACCCGGACCGGCCGGCCACCACCGAGACACGCTATGCCGTCGGCTCCATCAGCAAGCAGTTCACCGCCGCCGCTCTGTTACTCCTCCAGGAACAAGGCAAGCTCTCGCTCGACGATCCCGTGTCGAAATATTTTCCCAACCTGACTCGCGCCGGTGAGGTCACCATCCGCCAGTTGCTCTCGCACACCTCCGGCTATGAGGACTACGCGCCGCAGGATTATTTGATTCCAGATTGGACAAAGCCCACCACCCCCATGGCCGTCATCGAAGGCTGGGCCACCAAGCCTCTCAATTTCGAGCCCGGCACCAAATGGCAGTACAGCAATACCAATTTCGTTCTGGCCGGCGAGATTTTTCAAAAGGCCTCTGGTCAGCCCCTACTGGCGTTTCTCAAAGAGAAAATCTTCCAGCCGCTTGGAATGGGCTCCGCCGCCGATTGGGGCATCGCCATGCCTACAGACGCCGCCGCCTACACGCGTTTCGCCGGTGGTCCGCCGCGCCCTGTGGGCCGCGAAGCCGTGGGCTGGTATTTCGCCGCGGGCGAGCTTTCCATGACGCCCACCGATCTTGCCAAGTGGGATCTTGCGTTCCTCAATCGCCAGATCCTCTCAGCGCGCTCTTACGAAGAATTCACCCACGAAATGCGGCTCAAGGACGGCAACCTCACGCATTACGCGCTCGGCCTTTCCCTGGGTGACTTCAACCAGATTCCCACCATTTCCCATAGCGGTGAAGTCTCCGGCTTTCTGGCTTCGAATACCTTGTATCCCACCCGCAACGCGGCCATCGTGGTGCTTACCAATGAGGACGGCGTCAACCTCATCTCTCCCGTCACCACCCAGATCTCGACCATTCTGTTTCTGCCGGAACAGCCGGCAGCCGCGGAAAAAGACACGCTGCAGGCGCGTTCCATTCTGGAAGGTCTATGCCATGGCAAGATAGACCGCGCGCTCTTCACCGCAAACGCCAACAGCTATTTCACAGAGCAGGCACTCGGCGACATGAAGAAATCGCTCGCCGCCATTGGCAAGCTGCAATCCGTGACGCGCACCAGTGAAACCCTGCGCGGCGGCATGACTCACCGCAATTACCGCGCCGTCTTCCAGAAGAAGACCGTCACGCTCAACATCTACCTGATGCCCGGCGGCAAGTACGAGCAATTCATGGTCGTGGAATAGCACTCCGTCTTGCAGAGCGGACTTTCCAGCCCCGCAGGTAGGACAGACCATCGTCTTCGTGGTCTGTCGGAGTCGGCTTCGGCCCGCGAAACTTCACGAAAAACTGAGCGGGCCTCCGGTGGTTGTGGGGCAGCCACACCGGCCGCTTCACTCTGCGCTCGGTTTTTCGCGGCCTATCACCGTCGCACCAAAACCGCGGCGCCGGCTCAATTCTCCGTCGGCACTTTCTCCGCGTGGTCGATCACCAGCACATCCACCATCGCTTTCTTCGCCTCCAGCCTGAGGCCCAACTGCGCTGGGAGTGCCTCTGCCAAACCCGGCCCGACTACCTCGGCGGCCGGAGCCGAACCCGCATCAGCCGGTACCGCCATGGTGTCCATCACCCAATGGGCCACCACCTCGTACTTTCCCTTCAGCGCGGTTGCGTCGTTTACCGGGCGGCCCGATTGCAAGGTCAATAGCCCGCAGAACTGTTCCATCGTCACGCGGCTGTTCATGGCGATCACATTCCGGCCATTCATCCCGACCATTACCGCTCCCGCACCCGGCGGCAGCACCGGAAAACCGTCCGCATCCTTGCCCACCTTGAACGGACTGGAAGGAGTCGGCGCGGCCGCGTCCGCCGCCGTCTCCACCCATTCCTTCATCTTGCTGCCGCCCTTCGCAATCACCAGATCGAAGGTTGGCATTTCTTTGCGGTCGCGGTGAACTTTCAGGCCGAAGCGCTCCGCCAGCAGGTTCCGCAGCATCAGATTGAGCTGCTCAGGGGTGGCGCCTTCGGGCACCTTTGCCGTGATGTCGTAGAGCTCTGTCGTGAGCCAGGAGGGCCCAACAACCTGGTGTGCCTTGAGGTTATAGGCCTGCTGAATCAGCATGGCCAGCGAAACATGCTGGCGGGCATAACGGCCGGGATCGGCGCTTCCTTGCCCCTTACCGCCCGATTTCCGCGCCGGTCCGCTCCGCGAATCGAGCGGCTGAGACGGTTTAACCGAGGCCACTTCGAAAGTAACTTTGGGGTCGTCCGATTGAGCGTAGCCGGTGAAGCACGCCAACGCGAAAATGCCGCCGAGGATGACCAGGCGCTTCATAGAGGCCCACCTCCTTTCCTTTGAGTGTTGGACGCCGCGCCCAAACAAGAAGGTTACCACTCACACTACAATGGAATTCTCATGCAATTTCAGGAAGTGGTGGAGGCCGAAGGCCACCTGATCGACTCCCATATTATGGAGAACATCTTCGATCAGGTGGTGGAATATCACTGCCGGTTCGAAGTGCAGGAATTCCGCATCGGACGCACCAACAGCGAAGGCTCCTATCTGCGGATGAAGGTGGACGCGCCGGATTCCCAGTCCCTCCAGCGCCTGCTCGAAAGCCTGCTCGAGCTCGGCTGCGCCCCCGTCGATACCGGCGACGCCGCGCTCGCCACGGTGCAGCGGGATTGCTGCGCGCCCGAAGATTTCTATTCCACCACCAACCACCGCACCCAGGTCCGCGTGGCCGGACATTGGCTGGAAGCCGAGGGCCAGCGCATGGACGCAATGGTCGTCGTGAGCAACGGCGCCGCCGGTTGCCGCCGGCTGCGCGATCTCCGCCGGGGCGATTCCATCGTTGTCGGCTTGCGCGGCATCCGCGTGGTGCCCGAAGCCAAGGAGCGCGACCGTCTGGCCTTCGCCTTCATGGCGAACGGCATTTCCTCGGAGCGGCAAGTCGATACCGCTGTGCGCCAGACCGCCGCACTGGTTCGCCAGGTGCGGGAACAAAAGCTTCGCGTCGTCGTGGTGGCCGGCCCGGTGGTGGTGCATACCGGCGGCGGCGCCGGCCTCGCCGCGCTGATCCGCGGCGGTTTTGTCCAGGCCCTGCTGAGCGGCAACGCCCTGGGCGTGCACGATGTCGAATCCGCGTTGTTCGGCACTTCACTCGGCGTCCGCATGTCCGATGGCCGCCTTGAGGAGCACGGCCACCGCAATCACATGCGAGCCATCAACGCCGTCTACCACGCCGGCTCGGTGGAAAAAGCCGTCGCAAGCGGTCTGTTGCATCAGGGCATTCTCTACGAGTGTGTTCGCGCGCACGTGCCTTTCGTGCTGGCCGGAAGTTTGCGTGACGATGGCCCGCTTCCCAACACCATCACCGACATGAGCGCCGCGCAGGACGCCTATGCCGAGCAGCTCAAGGGCGCCGGCCTGGTCCTCTGTCTCGGCTCCATGCTGCATTCCATCGCTACCGGCAACATGCTGCCCAGTTGGGTGAAAATTGTTTGTGTGGACATCAACCCCGCCGTAGCTACCAAAGTCAGCGACCGCGGCACCGGCCAAGCCGTCGGTGTAGTGGCGGACGTCGGCCTGTTCCTGGATTTATTGTCGAAGAGCTTAAGCTAGAATCTTCAACGCGGAGGCGCAGAGAAGCGGAGAAAATGAGAGTAGAACCTCAGATTGCCGAGAAAACCAAGACGAGTGAGTTTCAAGCGGCCGACAATCAAGTAACCGACAAAGTCATCGGAGCAGCTATTGAAGTACACCGAACGTTGGGGCCGGGACTCCTGGAGTCGGCCTATGAGGAGTGCCTGTGCTATGAGTTGAGCCAGCTTGGCCTCTGCTTTCAAAGGCAGGTGGAACTGCCCGTCCGTTATAAGAGCGTCAATCTGGATTGCGCCTACAGAATCGACCTGATCGTTGAGGACACAGTGATAGTAGAGCTTAAGACCGTATCTGAACTGCTTCCCGTCCATTCCTCGCAACTGCTGACCTATCTCAAGCTGTCGGAAAAATCCATCGGCCTGCTCATCAACTTCAACGTCCCGGTGCTCAAGAAGGGATTGAAAAGAGTAGTCAATCATTACACAGCGCCAATGCCAGAGGAGACCTCCGATTCTCTCTCTCCTTCTCCGCTTCTCCGCGCCTCCGCGTTGAAAACAGAACCGCTGGATCAGAAATCCCTATGAAACGCTCTTACACTGATCAACATGCCGAGTCCGGCGTCCACGCCGCCCTCCCGGAAATTGAAACCTGGCCCAACCAGTATGACGACTACGAAATCGAAATCGTCATGCCTGAATTCACCTCCGTCTGCCCCAAAACCTCACTGCCCGATTTCGGCAACATCGTCCTCCGCTATGTGCCGGGCGCCCTTTGCCTCGAACTCAAGTCCTATAAGATGTACCTGAACGCCTATCGCGAGCTCGGCATCTTTCAGGAGAACGTGGTCAACCGCATCCTGCAGGATGTAGTCAAAGCCGCCAAGCCGAAAACAGCTACGGTGGTCGGGGAATTTACGCCGCGCGGCGGCCTGAGCACCATCGTGACCGCAACCTGGAGCCGAAAACGTGGAAAGCGCTGAGCTGATCGGAATCTTGCGGGAAGTCCGCGAGCGCGTACGGGCGCGCAACCCGCGGACCGCCGCGGGCGTGGAGATCGCGCTGCCCGACCTCATGCCGCTGATGCACGCGCGCGATGCCGCCATGGGAAAAGTGGCCGCCATCGGAACCGTCAACCCCCGCGCCGGCGGCATCGCCAACAGCCTGGTGCAGGGTTGGAAGCGACTGCTCGCCCGCGTGCTCGATTGGCACGTCCGCGAACAAGTCGAATTCAACCGCAACGTGGTCGCCTACGCCGACGCGGCGCTCGAAGCCTTGCGGGAAACCAACCGCGCGCTCTCTGAAATGGGCGGCCGCCTCGCGCAACAGGAGACCATCGGCGATGAGATGAAGGACATGCGCGACCATTGGGCCGCTTGGCGCGCCGACTGGGAGCATAAACTGCAGGAGAACGAAGTCCAGTTCCTACGCAGTGTGGCCGACCTGCAGGGCGCCTTCCAGCATCAGCTATCCTTGATTGAGGCCAGCCATCGCGATCTGATCCGCGGCCAGAACACCGAGTTTCACGCCGCTCTGGAGCGCCACGGCTTCGACATCCAGCAGCGCCTGTGGGCAGATCTGGAGAAGATGCGCGGTGAACTCGAGCGTATGATTCACGGCGAACTCCGCGTGCTCCGCCAGCGCGCTCAGGTTGCCCCCGCCATTCCCGCTCCGTCTGCCGTCTCGCCTCAGCCGGTTTCCGCAACCGCCGCTCCGCCGCCCATGGCGTTCGATTACACCAAGTTCGCGGAACGCTTCCGCGGCTCGGAAGAGTACGTCAAGAGCGGCCAGCAGTTCTATCTGCCTTATTTCCAGGCTTGCCGCAACGTGCTCGATATCGGCTGCGGCCGCGGCGAATTTCTCGAAATGATGCGCGCCAATGCCATCCCTGCGCGCGGCATCGATCTCGGCGCCGAATCCGCCGCCGTCTGCCGCCTCAAAGGCCTTGACGCTGAAATCGCCGACGTCTTCCCTTACCTCGCCTCGCTCGATGAGGGCTCGCTCGACGGCATTTTCTGCTCTCAGGTTGTGGAACATCTGCCGCCCGAGCGGCTTCCCGAATTGATCCGTCTCTGCTCGGAACGCCTGGCGCGCGGCGGCGTCATCGCCATCGAAACGCCCAATCCCGAATGCCTGGCCATCTTCGGAACCCACTTCTATCTCGACCCCACCCACACCCGTCCCGTGCCGCATCCCCTGCTCATGTTTTACATGGAAGAGTTCGGCGTGGGCCAGATGGAATTGCGCCGGCTCTCTCCGGCGGTCGAGACTATGCCCTCGCTCGGCTCACTGCCAGATGACTTTCGCGCCGCGTTCTTCGGCTCCCTGGATTACGCCGTCATTGGCCGCAAACTGTAGCGCGAACCAATCGTCCGGAATCCACAACTCGCCGTGCACCGTGGCGCCGCTGTCCACCGTAACGGTAAGGGCCACTTCTTTCTTGTTGCGAACCACCGTCATGGTAAACGTCCGCCTCGCGCCCGCCTCGCGCAGTGCGGCCGTGATCTCGACGGGGCTCCCCACCGCATTCCCGTCGATTCTCGTCAATACGTCGCCGGCTTTGAAGCCGCCCTTTTCCGCCGGAGAGCCCTTCACTACGGAGCGAATCAGCACCCCGCCCTTCACACCGAAAAATTCCGCCAGCTGTTCTTCCTGCGCCAGCGGCTCGCCAAAAATCCCAATCGTGCGATTCTGCGCAAAGGTCCGAAACTGAGGCATCTCCACCGGCGGCGGCATCGGCGGCTGAATCTTCATCGTTATCCCGTTGCCGCCGGGAAGCACGATGCTGCCGTCAATTCCCACTGTGTCTCTATGGGATCCCACCGTGGCCGTCAGCGTCTGCGCCGCGCCGTTGCGCCAGATGCCGATCTTCACTTCCCGATGAATCGGCGTTTCCGACACCAGCCGCCGCATCTGCTCCCAACCCTCCACGTGCTGCCCGTTATACTCCAGCACCACGTCGCTTTCCTTCACTCCGGCTTTGGCCGCCGCGCTCTCCGGATCGACGTTGGTGATCTCCACGCCGCGTTGTTCTTTCAGTTTGAGCTCTTTGGCCCGTTCCGGTGTAATATCCAGCGCCATGATCCCCAGGTATGGCGTCTCCGCCACCACCATCGTCTGCGCATTGTGCGCGCGTGGAGTCGCCGGCGTCTGTGCCGTTGCCGCGGGCGCCATCAGGCCGGCCGCCAGGCAAAGTGTTGCAATCGGTAGAATCGGTTTCATCGAATACATGCCCCGTTATTGACGTTTCAGGAAAATCGTGCCCGAAGAAGCCACAATCTGCAGCAACGGCCCACCGCCGTTCACCGCTCCTTGAGCCACCAGATGCGTTCCCATCGCTCGCGGCTGAATGTCCCGGAATTCCGATACGATGCGCCGCATTGTATCGGCCATCTGGTTCTCCGCCCGAATCGTCACCCCAATGTTGGACGGAATCACCACCGTTATGTCACCATTGCCAGTCGCCAGCATCGATTCCGCCAGCCGGCTGCCGAACAAATTGGCGATGATGCTCCCCATTGATGTGGCCACGTTCATCGGCCCCGCAATGCCAGTCAATTGGATCACCCCGCCGTTGGCCGATTCGCAGCGGACGCCCGCCGCCGCGCCCACGCGTACGGCGCCTCCTACATTGCGCGCTGTCACCGCGCCCGCGGCATGATCCACAATAATCGGGCCGCCGCCGTTCACTGCCTCTACCGCCCTGCCGGCGTTATGAATGTGAATCGTACCCGCGCCCGTTTCCACGTGCGTGAACCCGTTCACCTGCTGCGCATCAATGTCGCCGCCATTCGTCTGAAAAACCGCATCGCCGCCCACCAGTTGAGAACGGATCGATCCCGCTACCGTGGCGCAATGCAGGGTCCCATCCACCCGCCCCGCCCAGATATCGCCGCCCCCCGTATTCGCACTGCAATCGCCGTGAATGCGATCTATTTTAATCTGGTCCGCACCCGTATCCACGTGCAGCGGCCCATCCACTCCGTAGACTTCCACCGGGCCGTCGGAATTCGATACGTAAGCTTCCAACAGGCGAGGCGCATGCATCGTCACGCTCGCCGTCGCGGAGCCGCCGGGCGTTGTCACCACCAGCCATTCGCCGTGGTTCTCCGCGTGCACCTGCAGCTTCTCCAGCCGTGTGCGCGCTTCTTCCTGGTTCCGCGCCCGCACTGCTACCTTTACCGTGAAAATAAATTGCGTGGGCGAAGAGTTCCCTTCAATCACCACCGGCCCGTGCGAATTGATTCGCACTCGCGGCTTGGCCGCGGCCGTTTCGTTATACGTGCGCACCCAGAAGTCGCCCTCGTGCGTCAGCCACGGCTGGGCCAACCCGGCCAGCGGCAGCAAGGCGAAAGTCAGCGGCGCGTTAAAAAGTGCCGATCGACGCATTCCAGTCCTTTAGCACCTTGGAGGCTTTATGCAGCACCCCGCTGTTCTCTTCATGCTGTAGCAAACTCTGCAGCGCTCCCACCGTCGAATCGTCCCGCCGCGCCATCATCAAATCGATCACCTGCATCTTCACCGCCGGGTTGGCTGCGGAGAGCAGCACCTGTGAGAGCGTCTTGCTCACTCGCGGATCGCCCGCCAGCGGCTTCAAAGCCTTCAGCGCTTCCAGCCTCACGCCGTCGTTCGAATCCGTCGCCGCCACGTTTAGCAGAGCGTCCAGCACCTGCGGAGACACGCCCGGGTTCTGCAGCAATCCCACCGATTCCAAACGCACCGCGGCATTTTCCCCGCGCGAGCCCGCCAGTATGAATCTCTGGATGTCCGGATCGTCCAGCCGCCCCGTAATTTCGCGGCTGCGCGTTTCGTCCACCGTAATCTTGTAGCGGTCTCCGTCCGGATTAATCGAGCGCACCGTCGCAAAGGTACTCTCGGAGGGTGAGAGCGACATGCTGTTGAAACCGCCCCCGCTGAACGGCGTCGGCATGCCCGAGAAGCGCGCCAGAAAGAAACCCATCGCAATCAGCGCCAGAGCGCCGGCCGGCTGCCGCATCTTGCCGAAGCCCGCGAAAGAAACATTCAGCGCTTCCAGAAATAATGTCCACGCCCCTTTGTCCGCTTTCACCACCACCGGCGCGCCGCCCGCAATCGCAGCCATCAGATCCGCCCGGCAGTCTTCCAGCAGCAGCGGCGGCGGTTCCATGCGCCGGCGGTCCAGCGCCGCCGAAAGCACCCGCTGCCGCTCCATTTCCGCCGCGCAAACCGTGCATTCATGCAAATGCTCATCGAAGAGATCTTCCTCCTCGGGAGTCAGATCGCCGTAATAATAAAGCGGAATCAGTTTTGTAACCGAGTCGCAGTTCATACAAAGTCTCCCAATACACCGCGCATTTTCTGCGTCGCGCGGAACAGGCAGTTCTTAGCCGCTTCTTCCGTGGTGCCCAGAATTTCCCCTATGTTTCGCAATCGCAATCCCTGGTAGTGCCGCAGTTCAAAAACCATCCGCTCCCGCGGCGTCAGTCCGCTCAGCCCACCGTCGATCCGTTGCTTCAGTTCGCGGTTCCACATACTGCGTTCCGGATCCGCTTCCGCCGCGCTCTCTTCATACGTGTCCAACCGGTCGATGGGCCCGTCCGGCGTTTCCACCACCGTGGACTCCTCTTTCCGGACTTTTCTTTTCCTCAATAGATCCAGGCAGATGTTCGTCACAATCCGGTAGAGCCAGGTATGGAAACTGCAATCGAACCGGAACGCATGCAGGTTGCGGTGCACCCGCAGAAACGCCTCCTGATAAACGTCGCGGGCGTCTTCCGGGGAACGCAACAGGTTCATGGCCAGCCGGAGCACACTTTGGTCGTACGTCCGGACCAGTTGCTCGAACGCTTCCTGGTCGCCGTTCTGCGCCGCCCGGATTAACGCATCTACATGCGGGCTCAATCGGGCGCCAACCGTTCCGGCTGCTTCCTGGGCCATAAGCTGCGTCAGCCGATCGTTCTATTCAACTCCCAGTTCCATCCTGTCTATCTTCTTGGACGCACCTGTGGCCAAAATGTCACTATGGGCCGCCCGCGCCGCCCCATTCTCTTCAACGCACTGATTCTGAAACTTTTCTGAAGACCAGTTTATATCCGGCGGCCGGCTCGCGGAACCCCCGCGGCACCCGGCCGCGTTCCGGGCACGGGAACTCCACCATCAATCAAAGAAGGTGAGCTTGAAGGGCTGCTTCGCCTTTTCGAGGATTGAAGGCATTCTCTCACTGGCGCAGAGCGGGCCGCAGGCGCTGGAAGCGACGGTACCCGAATTCCCGTCACATGATGACTAAGTACCGGTAGCCATTCCTGCCGGCCTGCCGTTTAGTGAAAAGGTCTACGGCGCAGGGGTGTACTTGACGCGATAGATCGAACCATCTTTGGAGAGCCCCGCCTGAATCGCAAGAAACTCCAGAGCGCCATCGGAAGTGAATATCGGGGAGTCTCCCAAAATCCCGCTGTAGTTCCCGCCTGCGTGGCCGTCCACGACCATCGACCACTGGGGCGTAAGCGTCTTGAATGATGCCCTTGTCATAGCCTCATACGCCACGTGCTTGCCGTCGGAACTGAAAAATGGGATCTCAACATCGTCGAAGTCCGGGCCCGCCACGCCGTCCACAACAACCGAAAAAGACGACTTCCCGCCCTTGTCGGACAGGGTCGTGTAGACCACGCGCTCGCCATCCGGGCTGAAGTTCACCTTGGGACTCCACTCTGAATGGTGACGGCTGAAGAAAGGGGGAGGAGAGGATAAAGCGCCCAAGACTCTTCCTGCGTCCGCCACATACACCTTGGCGTCGACAACCACCACTCACTTCTTGTCCTTCGCCGCCGCGTAAGCCAGTCGTCTGCCGTCCGCGCTGAAGATCAGGCCTGAGATGTGCTCGTAATCTTCGCCCGCCTGGCCGTCGACCACCACGGACCACCGCTTCTCGCGGCCCACCGCATAGGCCGCGCGTTTGCTGTCGGGGCTGAATACCGGGCCCAATATATCCTCGTACTCCCCGGACATCTGGCCATCCACAACCGCTGACCACTTCTTGCCTCGTCGTGCCGCATAAGCTACGCGCTTGCTATCGGGACTGAAAGTCAGGCCCCAAATCGCGTCGCACTCCGCGCCCGCCTGGCCGTCCACCACCACTGTCCATTTCCCGGCTGTATCGGCGACATACGCCACACGCTTGCTGTCGGGGCTGAAGATCGGGGAGTACCAGATTAAATCGTATGGCGCCTCTGCGCGGCCATCCAAAACCACCGACCACCTCTTGCCCGCCAAGGCTCCGTACGCAAGGCGTTTGCCGTCAGGGCTAAAGCGCATGCGGCCACTGCTGAATCCATCGATATCCACGCCCGCCTGGCCGTCTAGGACCACCGCCCAGTGCTTGCCCTGCTTGATTGCATAAGCAATGTGTTTCCCATCCGGGCTTAGGACCAGCGTGCCCTACCCGACTCCGCCGAGAGGCGCTCCCGCCTGACCGTCCAGAACGATACAGCCTCCCCCTGAATTTCCACCACACTGCCCTTTGCCCACCCCGAGATACGCGACGTGTCGCCCGTCGCTGCTCACGGCATAGTCCGGCGATGTCGATGGCTGCGGCAGGCGGCCTTGAAGGGATGTCCTCAGCATGAGGCCTAGTCCGAATTCCGCGGGCACGGCGCCGCCTCGTGGTGAAGAAGCGGGGGTGAGGACGATTCGATTCAGGTTGTTATTTGACAACCAATCCCCCGGTCCCAAAAGGGTCTCTTCAATCTTGTACCCGCCTGCCACCGCGGGCGCCTGTTGGGCCAGCGACGATACAATCAGACCAGCCGTGGTAATCGACGAGAGCGCAATCCACTTCGCGATTTTGGGAGGGCTGATCCTGTTCAACATGGCCAACAAGTATGTCACCTTCTGGATCGGCCCCTACGGAGCGTCGTGACGATGCCAACTAAACCGAAACGCGCCACTTAATTGCGCCGCACCCCAGCACCAGGTGGGGCGGGCGGTTCCGCCGGCCCTCCTGATTTCTTAATCAAATTGCAACCTGGCAGCGCGGGCGAAACCGCCAAAGGATTGGAGAAAAGGGGGACGGCGAAAAGGGGCGAAGGCGAAAATGCGACGGACGCATTTTTTCATTCCTCGTACCCGGCAAAAAGGCACTCCTGAGCTGCTTCGTCTTCCGGCCGGCTGCACTTACCCTTTCAGCATCCCCCGCGCGAAGACTTCTAGCCTCCGCCCCGCCGACACTTCCAGTTGCCGTACGAATTCGAGTGAGCCCAGCGGCGCGCCCGTGCGCCAGTGCCAGGCATGGAAGCAGAGCGCCGCGCGGACCGGATTGAGGTCTGTATAGCGCAAGGCGGCGACTATTGAGGCTCGAAATACAGTGACAGCTGGTGCCGACTTGTGGGGCAAGATGGCATCTTGCGGCGGGTTGGCAACCCGCCTGCTTGCTCATCAGGATGCCGTCCTGTCGGACATGGCGCTCCGCGCCACGGAAATGGATGAAAACCAGCACAGGCCGATTGCCCAATCGGCCGCCGGATGCCATCCGGCCCCAGTGTTTTCAACCGTGCCCCACAACCCTCCTCAGCGTCACCCAGTTTTGCGAGGCTCAATACGTGCGACGGATCGAGGGGGCAGGAGAAAAAGCGATGCTGCCAAAGGTGTCAGCTGCGGCCATCGGCCCGGTTGTGAGCCAGCGCGTACTCGGAATGAGCTTCCGCAAAGCGCGGGCGCGTTCGGGCACAGCCACAAGATGGACGCGATTGGTCATGAGGCAATAGCCGATGATGCGGACGCCGGAAGGGGTGGCGTGGTGGCTCAGGAGGTCCAGGTAGAAG
>Ga0182030_10008409_pt1 | contig 21353 bp, 21 predicted proteins | sample 812S3MmetaG_FD_121299 | JGI IMG/M metagenome (GOLD analysis project Ga0182030, IMG submission 121299) | Permafrost microbial communities from Stordalen Mire, Sweden - 812S3M metaG (Illumina Assembly) | ecosystem: Environmental > Terrestrial > Soil > Wetlands > Permafrost | place: Sweden...
GGAATTAAATATGGGACGGCGCAGAGAATGATTTTCAATGACATATGTTTCTAGCAAAAACATCCGACAAATTCTATACAAAGGTTCTTGATCTACCCATTATTAATGATATTATCTAGACCAATCATAGTTGAATTCAACTCCAAAAAGTTTTACCAATATCATTCTTGCTGCGCCAGAACTGATTTACGAAGCAAGTTCCATGACTTCAAGTCCTCATCCCTTCTAAATTCTGGAATTCCTTCATTGTCTTCATTCCACCCCATATACCCCCAGCCATAATCAAGGGTTTCATAATGAAACTTGAAACTCTCTGGCGACTTCGCATGTGGTTTTTGTAGATCTCTGTCAATGAAATGCTCATTTATTTTTAGCCTTCGCAAATTAACTGGTTGATGCTCTCTGAGGAATACCCAGAATGATCCCCAATGATCGACTGAATCTGGCTCGAATGACTCCACTACCCAGCCCGCATTATTCAACTCTACCACTTCGAGCGTGCTGCTATTGGATTTTATGAAAGCACCTAAGCCCGATGTGTCACGAATGGTGTTTTGGTATGATAAAACGATGTTTTCTAAAACGAGTTTCTTCAATGATCCTAGGAGTTGCGGTTTAAGGCATAGAGAATCAGTGACTCCAAAGCAACATGAACTTAAAGCCTGAAATCTCAAATTCTGGAGAGCCGTTCCGCCGTAGAAATGCGAGAGGAATGACTCCGGTATTGTCTCGCGCAAGAATGCCTGCAGGATTTCATTGCCGTACGCCCCTTCGTCCAGGTTATAACTTTGGTCTATTTCCAAGGAAAAGGAAATAATATTAGAGAGAAATGTCCCAAACCGTGGCGATAACAACGCGTCGCATCCAAAGGGTGGATATTGGGAAATTGAGAAGTGCATGATGCGCTGCTGGAAAGGCATCTCGTTATCGCCTGAGCCTTGCGGTTCGATTCCAGTATTTTCCTTAGCTCCGTTTTCGGCAACTGCGTCGAAAGTCAAGTTTAGCAGTTTTATAAGAACATGGTAGTCAGAGTCTTCTTCGATTTCCGACTCTCCATAGAGCATAGATCCAAACGAATCAGGAAAATCCAGCGAAGTGTCAGGAAAGCGGATCCCAAGTGTGTGTAAGGATGGAAACAATGTGCTGAGATTGGAGAGAATATACGTCAGACGTTCCGGGAACCAGACCGAACACGAAGATACGATGTCTGCTGCTTCTAGGTCATGGCCAGAGTCCTCAATCACTACACATTAAACATCAGTAACTTTACGAGCAAGACAGTGAACACTAATTAACATACGATTTTCTAAATTTGGTGACTGCATTTCAAATTCGATCGACTCCACACAAATATTCCATTTTGACGTTGCGGCGAACTCAAGAAACCGTTCGAGTCTGCCATAGATCGCTTCCGAATTCTCGCCTCTCAATATGTTTTTGATGACCAATTTGCGAAAGATTCGAGGTGCGAGGCGTCGACGAAAGCTTTTGGAAACACTGCTTAGATTTATCGAAGACGGTCTGTCTAGAGCAACGAGGTCTAGAATGAAGTCGCTGATCTCAGGTACGAGCGCATCCATCTGGCACGAGAAGATGGCACATGCAAGGGTAAGACAAGTATCAGGAGATAATATGACGAAAGAGAAAGTCAATGGAGGGACATTAAGGAGAGATGCGGGCTGTTCAAAAACGCTGTAGCTGTTTGATGAATGACGGCAGGATGACGAGAAGAGTACTGTTGCCCGGCCTTTTACCCTATTTTTCAGATCTAAGGACTAGGATGGAATAGAATGCGGGATCCGTCCACTATTAACCGTAAAACCCTTAGCGATAGCGAAACGAATGCGGCGTGCGAATCCTCCGAGCGTACAGAGATGTAGCATTTCCACCGAAATTGCTTCATCTATTAACTTCCGATTACAATTAAACCCGAATTGGACGTATCGGACCTCTCGCAGTATTAGATTTATTCTGGTGCCTTATAGATTTGTATGGGGATACCCGATTTATTAGAACGACTGAAAAAAAAACCACCCGTCCTAAATAAAATAAATTAAAAACTCCGGGGATTCGGTATAAAATTGGGAGGGTCAGGGACTATAGGGTCGGGTCGCCGTGTACAAGAAGGGTAGGGTCGCCGGCGGCGGCGTAGTCCAGGGGAACTACACGGGGAGATACGCCAGGAACGATGCAGGGATGGGCTGGAGGGTTGGAAAATGGAAGGGGAAATTATATCATTATATTATAATTAGACGCGACAATTCGGAATCTTGCTAGCCCCTGAAGAAAAAAAAGTTCTGGTATAAAAAGGAATTATTGTAGCTAGCCGTACCAAAGTACCACGACGGCTACACCCGACCACCCCAATCCTATGAACTACGCGAATAATTGCTAAAAAGTTGGGTATGATACCACTGGTGCACCAATCTGGGATCATGGGTTGCTGCATATCTTGAGGTCTGGACGAAGCACCCTATGAGCCTGGAAATGGTTATGGCAGAATGCGGATCAAACGATCCAGAGCCAGCGAGGATTTACGATGCTCTAAATGCTGAAGTTACCGGATAAGGTTGCGCAAAATTCGGGGCTTTGAGTACGCTAGAAGCTTTGTCAAAGTGGCTGCATTATTTCTTTTTTATGAACGCTCGTGATTCAACTCGACAATTATCAATAGTTGTTGACCTTTGAAAGAGATTAATCCTTGCGAGGATCAGACTGCGCCGTTAATGACTAAACTCATCATATCTCAAAGGCTCGCACCACCCGAAAGCGTCTTCTATCTCCCCGGACTGCATGCCCTTCAACGTATTCCGTAACCTTTGATAGCACGGACCATCTGAATGAAATTCAAACGTGCGATCCGTTGAGTTGTGGCGAATAACTGACACTGAAACCAGCCCAGCTGCAGTCCCTACTGCAAGCACCTCGGTGAACTTTGATAGTTCATCTAGGTTCACCTATGAACGCAACAGTCAGATCCTATTTATTTCCTTCGATAGCAGGAATGGGCACGTATGGCTGAACTTACCGGTCTCTTCTCAACCTTCCAGCCGAAAGACCTGGCCAACTCAGCCACACAGCTTGAAGTGATGCTCTCGATTGCAGCGGGACTATCTGCCACCACGAGCTTCACCTCGTTGTTTCCGTCTGAGGCATCTGGAGACCCTTGGATTCCAATGAAACCCGAAGTACTAAACTCATCTATCAAAGTTTGAGTCTTGCTATCGACATGAAGCAGCACGCCCCAACCATCTTTCTTGGCTTCCCTCGACCACCGCGCTACGGGAGCGTAGTTACCACCGACCTTCACATTCCCAGTACCTCTCGTGGCAGCTCGGTCGAAATCTTCGGCCACGAGAGCACGTATTGCTCCGTGGCCATGGAAAGCGATGTGTGGCTGCACGAAGATACAGAACGTGAACTCGTCTGGCGGATCAAGCCCTATCTGGCAACCCGAACCGAATTGGAACGGCCGAATGTAGAGACTGCCTGAGAAATCCGCCGGTGGCACGAACTCGGCATTCTGGGCCACTGCCATGTGGACGCATTTCAAGAACAGCTCCTCTGGCACCTGAGGCATTGAGACCACCTCCGCCGATCGAGCCATGCGAGCAGCATTCGAGGCGGGGCGGAAAATTAGTACCCCTTTGTTGACTGTTCTTCGCGCTTGAGTATTGTCAGACTTAGAAGACACAGTGCGCTAGCTGACTCCAGTTTTGGCTGGAGTAGAGCCGCCCTAATCAGTTGAGTACTCACCTTGGAGGCCCTCATAGACTTGCTGGCCTTGTTGTTTAAAATAGTCAGTATGTTTGAGCCGAATTCTTTGTTTCTCTGTCAAGGATTCTGTGAAAGAATAGTTTGCCGTACCATAATGTAGCCCAGGTGCTAAGCCGTGCACCTGGAGAAAGGGGCTCTTCACAAAGAACGGCTCAGACCATCCGCCTTGGGATGTAAATTTGCATTCGACGTGCCCGGAGACTTCATTATAAATTTTCCAATCAGCAAGTTAAAATAAAACCGAAATATTGTCATGGTAAAGACGACAAGACTCAACTACTATCGGGCCTTCTTGTATGTAACTCACCATTATTCTTTTTGCTATCGTAGACATCCCATTCTTCCAACCGCAAGTCAGTATGGAAAAATTGGCAAGAAAATTAATTTTGGATCACTTGCTGTACTGTGGGTTGGGCGGCGGTAGAGACATCTTGCTTTTACCGACTCCCATGATGAATACTACTGTGCTTTCTCTGAGCGTAGTCAAACAAAAGAACACGAGCTTTGAGTGGGAACCTGCACGTGATATTCGGCCCCTACTTTACCCTTACGTATGCAAATCAAGCTGCAAGGCAAGTCAAATAATATCACGTCAGCGCTAAAGGATTTCTCACATAATCTTTGCTTTTCCAGCTGCGTAATATCCGCTAACAATTCAAGTAGAGTATACAAATTCAACATGTTATTTGATCTAATGTGTATTATATAATAATGAACCAATTCCATCAATCAAAAGGGTAAGTTGGTGGTAAATGAGTCCGGATTTCACTAAAAGGTAAATACCTCGACTGCCAAATTTTATTATTTTAATGACTAGATCGCCAAAAACAAACTTTAGTGGACTTGAACATTATATTTTAGCGAATGTGCCTGAATTTTAGCGACAGGTTGCCACTAAAATTAGTACTTAAATACTAAGTTTACGGACTTGGTACGCTATTTGAGGGTCTATATAAAATGAAGCCATGTGAGGTCTCTTGTAAATATAGTGGCTAAGAATCCTAAAAATCTTAGGGAATTAGTAGAAGATTACTTTGAAAGCACTATAAAATTCAGTGGCCGAGTGACCTGAAGGCCCTGTAAAAATTAGCGGTTGACCCGGGCACGAGTCACCAACAGCCTCTGTACCAATCTTTATCAGGGACAATCGAGAGGGATCTTTAGTTCAATTTTTCAATCAAATAATAACAGAGCATCCAAGCCACCAACAATTGACCGGAAGCAATCTGACTTCCCTGAATTGCTTGTAGAATTCCAGTGCAAAGAGCTACTAAACGTTCTGGTACGAATTGAGTATAGCTTCAGAGGTATTTCCCTCTTGATTACCGGAGTCTAGGTTCGTTCAGGATAGAACCACGACGAATTAATTACCAACTGAACCAAGAGCCAGCAGAAATTGAGTACATTTCTGAAATATAATTTCTCGTGGTCTAATTTAAGTGCCTAAGGGGTCTAATTACATCTGGTTTTCAACTCTATTAAAGGTCCATTCTTCCACGAGGTAAAGATATCCTCAAGTTCATAGTCCACAGTAGGATCCGGTCCAACGCCACTCTGCTTCCCATTGACCCACCTGTCTGGACAGAGCCGCACGTCGTACTTAAACATCAATGTTGCATACAAGATCGAAATACCTAGATACGCAAGAGGCTTACCGATGCAGCCCCGCGTACCCGCACTAAACGGAAGAAATGCACCTGCAGCGCGCTTCACGAACTCGGGCGTCACCACAGTGCCGTCGACTAGCGTCGAGCCCACAATCCACCGCTCCGGCTGGTACCTGGTCGGATCGGGGAAGTAGACTGGATGGTGGTGCATGGCGGACACCGGCACGCCGATGTTCGTCCCACCGGGAATGAAGAGGTCATCCACGCGGACACCCCCCGGGTCAACTTCGCGGCGCAGGACTGAGCCTGCAGGCGGCGAGATCCGCAGGGCTTCGTCGATGCAGGCACGGAGGTAGGTGCAGGAGTTGAGCGTGCTGCCGAGGCGGATCTCGTCAACGCTAGAGAAGGCGTGTCGGACCTCGTCTTGGAGCTTCTTGAGCTTGGCTGTGTCGTGTAGGAGATGGTACATGGCTGAGGAGATTGTGGTTGATGTAGTATCGCCACCTGAATTCCGGTTATTTTTGCGCGAAAATTTACAATGTAAAATATGTACTGATTATAAAGAACCTCTTACCGGCAGTGATTAACAGGATAACCTCCTCCTTGATCTCTTCCATTGGAATAGATTCGGATGCCTCAATGCCATTCATGAGCCAGGTCATGAAGTCCTTCTTACCTCCCTTGACTCCTGTCGTCACCTCTTGAACTCGGGCAGCAGCCGCCTGCTCCACAAAATCATCGAATGGCTTACTTGAACGTACTACCCACTTGGATAAGAAGAGTGAACGGAGCCTGAAGCGATGAAGAAGAGTGATTGCCGATCCAGTCTAAATTGTGTCAGAATTTGGACAGAGGAGTATATAGAAAGCAGTTTCCGGATAATGCGGATGGAGAAGGCTCGCATTGAAACACACTTACCACATTCTCAGCCCACATACTATCGTGAATACCATCTGCAAATAACCTTCGATCCTTCAGTCTCATCATGTCGAACGACTTGCTAAATGACAAGTCGCTCGAGAGATCAAAGGAGTACCGGTTAATCCAAACCGCCCAATTCTTCGGAGAACTCCACCGGTCTGGCGCAGCGGCCGACTCCTTGGCATCGACTTTCCATCCTTCCTGATCATCGTCGTCCAGATGCTCGAGGCACAGCAGTAGCGTAGCAACTTGATTCTTGATAGTCACCTCTGCTTCTTTCAGCGCGGCATCCGAGAACCCATGGCGTAGAACACGGCGCTTTCGTGCATGCACCTCCTTGTTGATGCTAGAAAACAGACTCGCATTCTCGGGGTTTCGAGGGAATGCGAGATAAGAATCCGCCTTTTTGGAATAGCGGCTGTTGGTGTAAAGCATCCTGACGGCATCTGGCGAGGCGATGCTCAATCTATTCGGGCCATAGCGGACAACGGGACCATAGCGCTTATGCAGCTCGTGGAAATTCCGAGCTTCATCCTTTTTCACGATGTGGAAAGTATTGTACAAGTCGGAAAGCCGTCCAAAGAGCGGACCAGGATGGGATTTCAAGGGGTGGAGGTAGATTCGAAAGATTGCCACTCCTAAAAGTCCTGAGAGAAAGGCGAGGGGCAGGAATACGGAGATCAGATGAATGCCGGCGGGACCCACTTTGAGCAGTTCACTATAGACTGAATATTCGACCATGGCTACTCTTGTCACGAAGTGAAAATGGCAATCGTCTATAGTCTAGACGTGTTGAATGACTCCTGAGTTAGGATTATCTAACTAGTCAAAACATCAGTAAAGCCATTCATCTTCTGTCGCTTACTTTACCATGCAGTATATTATGCGCGAATATACTATATTTTGGTACAAGGCGTGAGCGAATGTGCTCAGCAACCGCAAGTGGGTGTCGTCATCTACTAGCGCAACCAACACCGAGGTGTATGCTGATGTCATGCTATCCGACTCCTCACGAAACCGAAAGATGCTGGCGCATGGTATCAGACGCTATTAACCTCCGAAATATGTTCCCGGTAAGTCAAAAGAACTGGTAATACTGGGAAGCGAAATCAATTCGGCAGCCAAACTTACCTATCGTCTGCGGCCCGCAGTACGCAGGCTCGGTACCTGCTTTACACATCCCTACTCTCTCACAGACCTAATGAAATTAGTCCTTGGAGGCAGCCATGCACCCCGAAGCGGAAAGTGAACTTGCCTATGTTCTTCTGATAGAATTGTTGTCGTAGGCAGTCCTCTATTTTAGCTGCAACACTTGGATCATGTCTCTAAATCGTTGAGTAGGCATCAGTTCGCATACCCAGTGAGATGGTAAGTTGTCGTGAACGAACTGAATTGAACGGTCTTTGAAGTATTAAACAAAGCAAAGTGTTGCTGATTCCCGTTCTAGGATCGAAACTCAGAACACGATTTTAGGGGAGATTGCTGCTGAGCGCATCGTAGAGGTTGGGCCGTTGAATATCCTGACTAACATGATGAAACGGACTTGGGAGCATAGTTTCCAGGAAGAAGACTTAGCTCGAGGCGTGAACCGGCGCATATTGGGACCTCATGGGGATCAGGCAGAGATTTATTATCTTCAATCTGATGATCCAGCCAACGATGGAGGCGCCCAGGAGCATCAAGCACCACCAAATATTCATGAATCAGCACCTAAAACTATACAATCACCGCCCACTCAGAATGCGGAGGAATTGAAACCCTCATCAGTTCATTCAAGTCCAAACTGGTCATCAGAAGAGTTGCCAGACATTAAGTGTCCCATATCCTCGATTGTCCTGGCGATCGTGGCCACAAAGCTTAAGAAGAACCCTCATGATATTCAGATGAGCAGAACAATAAGTAGTCTTGTTGGAGGTGAGTTCACTTGACAAGTTTAAGAGCCAGGATATGACTTAATCTTATAGGGCGATCAGCTCTCACGAATGAGATTATTGGAGACCTGCATAGTGAGTTTCGTAATAAGCTTCCGGATAAAGCAGAGGAGATTGCGTTGGATATCCTCTGCGAGACGTTGAAAGTCCAGCATTCCGGTAGGTTTGGCAAGCAGGCCGAGTTGATCATCAGCAGGATGATATCGTCCAAGTTTCCACCGGACTATGCCCAATCAAATATCCGTCAGATCTTACAAGATAAATGGGGTCTCGGTCCAATGAGACAAGATGCGGTACTGATGAATGCCTTTGGCCAGCAACCTTCCTCACGCATCTCGTCCTCAGAAGCGCAGAAGTTCCTATCAGATCTGGCGATAGCATACTTTCAAGAGCAAGGGTTACCATTACCTTCTAGCGGATCATCAAATACCCAGACAATGATTATTGACGCAAATACGCTGCAAGCGATGGACAAGAAGAACTCAGAGCTAGCCCGAGAAATCATGGGTATTATGCAGAGCCATCTTCAAGACACTGGGAAATCCGGGGCAACAAACGGGAGAAGTGACGAAGCTACCGCAAACACGGTTCAGCTACTAGACCTTTGGGTTTCCGAGCACGGAGAGGACTATGCAGAAGGCATCATACCCAAGTTTGATGCCAAGAAGCAGCGTGTGTATGATTCCTATTGGAATTGGAATGCTCAGGATATATCGCTGCTTTTTGAACTGTACAGGGATCCACAAGTAGAGAAGAACGCCGACCTCATAAATCAATTATCAATCAGCATAATGAATCGAGCGTGCGACCGCTCAAACGCCCAGATCAATTATCTCCTCTCCAAGGCAAAAACGGATGAGGAAACGAACATTTCCAAGTCGATGCAGATGCTTTATGAGGCTTGCCTTGTATCTAGGGATCGGGACCCGGTTTTTCTAGACCGTTCTGTCGACAAGGCACCTTTAACGACGATTGAAAGCAATGGGAATATAATATTCCGTGAGGTCAACCGGAATAAACGGCCTCCAAATTCAGCAAAAGCGGCACGGCTAAGAACGTATTTCCCCGTTAGCAACTTCCAGAACGGGATCCCAATATTCTCTCATGAACACAGCATGTCTTTCGCCATTGACTTGAAATTGGCTAAGCGCTCCGGGCTCACTTTTCGAGGGAAGAACGTGTTGTTAAATGGAGCTAGCAAGAACTCCATCGGAAGTCACATCCTCCGACATCTTCTCGAAGGTGGGGCAAGGGTTACTTTGACCACAAGCAGTTACTGTCCAGAGACTGCGCAGTTTTATCAAGGAGTTTACGCACGTTATGGAGGTAGAGATTCAGTACTGCGAGTTCTTCCGTACAATCAGGGAAGCCACAATGACGTTCGAGATCTTGTGCAGCATTTAGATGCCGATCCAGCGTGGGATCTCGACTACATCATTCCGTTTGCCGCTATACCTGAAAAGGGCCGAGGACTTGAGGATCTAGATTCAAGGTCGGAGATCGCTCATCGCCTCATGCTCACAAATCTTCTTCGATTACTGGGTGGTATTGCTCGGAGCAAAAGGACGAAGAGGGTTACCACTAGACCGGCGACCATTGTGCTCCCACTGTCTCAAAACCATGGTTTGATGGGGAACGATGGACTCTACTCGGAGTCGAAGCGTTCGCTTGAGACTTTACTCGCTAAATGGTCGTCCGAATCTTGGGGGGAATATCTCTCCCTTTTGGGAGTAGTCATTGGCTGGACTAGGGGAACTGGTCTTATGGACGACAACGATATTGTTGCCCAAGCAGTTGAAGACCTTGGTGTAAGGACTTTTGCTGCAGACGAGATGGCTGCGAACATTGTATGCCTAATCGGTGGAAGTTTGAACGCGGAATGCCAATTAGGTCCCTTGCTTGTGGACATTGGTGGCGGTATGGGCAAAGTCGAAGGGTTTAAGGAAAAGCTAGCAGCTATCCGGGGAGATATGCACGCATATGCAGACACACTCAGAGCCTTGGAAGAAGAGAGATTGCTGGAGTCATCATGTGTTACCGGCCATGCTAGCGAGGGTGCTGGAATAAGAGACTCCCCTATAAAAGCCAACATTCGGCTTCCATTGCCCGCTCTTCCGGATTATGACAGAGACATTGGGCCGCTAGCATATTCTCTAGGAGGCATGGTTGACCTTAGTCGTGTTGTTGTCATCACAGGCTTCTCCGAGCTCGGGCCGTATGGTAGCAGTCGGACACGATGGGAGATGGAGGCGAATGGGACACTGTCGCTCGAAGGTTGCATCGAGATGGCCTGGATGATGGGCCTTATCAGATATCGTTCGGGCACTACCAAAAATAGCACCAGCTCTTCTGACTGGGTTGACGCTAAAACGCTGCTCCCTATCAACGATAATGATGTGCCTGGTCGCTATATGCTATCCATTTTCGAGCATACAGGAATACGCTTGATTGAGCCTGAGATATGCGACAATGATTACAACCCTGAGCATAAGGAGTCAATGCAAGAAATATTGCTGCAGCACGACCTTCCACCCTTCGAAACTTCAACCGAGCTTGCAAAAGACATTCGGCGGCAGCATGGCGATAAAGCAATAGTGACCACCGATGCCTCAGGAACTTGCTATGTACAGCTCAAGACCGGGGCTGCGATCATGGTACCTCGAGCATCGCGCTTTGATCGGACGGTCGCGGGACAGATTCCCACCGGCTGGTCGCCCAAGCGGTATGGAATCTCCGACGACATTATCGAACAGGTTGATCCAGTCACATTGTTTTCACTTGTGTGCACTGTTGAGGCACTCCTTTGCTCCGGCATCACCGATCCATATGAGCTATACCAGCATGTTCACGTCTCGGAAGTGGGCAACTGTATTGGCTCCAGCATGGGCGGACTATCGTCTCTTAGGAAAATGCATAGGGAGCGGTTCATCGACAAGTCAGTCAAAGGCGATATACTCCAAGAAACATTTATCAATACGACTGGCGCATGGATCAACATGCTTCTGATGTCGGCATCTGGGCCGATCAAAACGCCTGTTGGGGCGTGCGCCACCTCTCTCGAATCGTTAGATACGGGGTACGACCTTATCGTCGCCAAGAAAGCGAAAGTGTGCCTCGTTGGTGGAGTTGAAGATTTTGTTGAAGACGTCTCGTTTGAGTTCGGAAGCATGAAAGCAACTTGTAATACTGATGCTGAATTCGCCGCTGGTAGAAGTCCACGAGAGATGTCCCGGCCAACCGCTTCTACTAGGAATGGATTTGTCGAGTCACAAGGATGTGGAGTTCAGGTGCTGACCTCTGCAGAGCTCGCGCTTCAGATGGGCCTCCCAATATTTGGTGTTGTGGCATACACCAATATGTCGGCAGATAAAGCTGGCCGATCTGTACCAGCACCTGGTAAAGGCGTACTTACGAATGCTCGGGAGCAATACTTCAAAGCCGGAGACCTACCAGAGCCATTACTGGATCTGAATCATCGTCGAAGGTTGCTCAGTCTGCGACGGAGGCAGATTGCCGACTGGCGTAGTGACAGTATTGCTTGCCTCGATGACGAGATTAGCATGTTGACACACTGGAGTGAAGAGGATCGGGACGAGTACCGCCGAGAAGGCATTTCAGTCGTTGAGGAGGAGTCTAAGGAACAAGAAGCAGAGGCTACTTTCAATCTGGGCAACCAGTTCTGGAAAAGCGATAGAAAACATCGCATATCCCCCATACGAGGCTCTTTGGCAACCTGGGGGCTTGGCATCGATGACATATCAGTTGCATCCCTCCATGGCACATCCACAGTGCAGAATGATCTAAACGAGACATTAGTTATCGAGAAACAGATGCAGCACTTGGGCCGCCAGGAAGGAAATCTTCTCCTGTGGTTCGTCTTATTCCTTTGCAAATTGCTATTATATATATATTTGGATGAGAGCTCCGGAGACGGGTGCTGTCTCAAGAGCATGCAGACGGATCACATCCGTTTATCCTTTCCTCTCAACTCCTAAAGCAGCTCTCAGCTCCAGAGCTCTCACTAAAGAAAACGACTTTTCAATATGCTAATTCGATGGAAGTGTGTGCCAGAAATTTTTGACGGGTCATTCTAAGGGTGCAGCTGTGAGTAATATTCTGAACTTGGTTCTGCGATCATTCAGAAGCTGAGCTCTTGAAACATGCCTTCAGAGCCCCATAGGCTACTCGCCTTGTCAGCTCTCAAAACATCTGTGATGAACCCATACTGATTTAACTATAGGGTGCTTGGATATTGAATGGCTGTCTGCAGATGATGAATGAAGGACTGGTGCCCGGCAATAGGAACGCCGACAACATAGACCAAGAGCTACGTGACCGCCGGCATTTGCAGTTCCCAAGCAATACCCTAGACATGGGGGGTTCTCAGGGGATCAAGGCATGCTCTATCACATCGTTCGGCTTTGGTCAGAAGGGCGCTCAGGCGCTTCTCGTGCATCCTCGTTATGTACTCGCCACAATCCCTGTCGAGGCCTTTGAAGATTATGTACGAAGGAGGGATATGAGATGGAGACTAGCTTGTCGCTCGTTTTCGGAAGCTATGGTAAATGAGAACATGGTTTCCAGGTGCATCAAGACACAACCGCCATATGCGGCTGTCGAAGAGATGGCTGTGTTGCTTGATCCTGACGCAAGGTTTTGAGTAATGATCATCATCAAGAGGAAGAAAGTCTCAATTCATACAATTTAGACCCTGTTTGATCACACTAGTACCATAGTTCATATACCACTCTGAACTTTGGTACTATAGCTGACTATAAATTAATTAATTAATTTTGACGTAAATTTTTTTTACAATACCACAAACCAAATCTAGAAACTCAAGAAATCCAAAATCTAATTAATAATCTATTACTGAAATGATTTAAACACCGCCTCTTTTTATTTAACTTTCACCATAACAATATTCAGGGGTAGAAATTTTCACGAATGAATAAGGTTCGGTCTGTCGAACTTGTACTTCGTACGCATGATTTTTGAAATCATTTTTAATGTACCTTTCTGGGCAAATTTTAAAAAAATTTGCTGGGGAGATTGCCACTTTCAGGTCTCATTCCACTACCTTTGACAGCAAAGTTCGGCTAGAGTATGTCTCTGTCCTTGCAGTGAAAATTTAGGACTCCGCTGGCTTGAATTGAATGTAGGGCCCATCCTTGAGGCTCGTGAACGCCCACTTTGTCTGGTACTGCCCTTCAAAGATGCCCTCACCCTCGCCGATTCTTCCCAAGCTCGATTCGGCCCGGCGAAAATCATACTCACGAATCACAGCAGCCACAGCGAGCGAGATCTCAACTATAGCCAAACTCTTGCCCACACAATTTCGTGGTCCAAATGAAAACGTTGCGAAGGCCGCTTTTGCCCTAGCCACGGTTTCTTCTCCGGCCTCGGTCGGAATCCAGCGCTCTGGACGGAAGGCAAGAGGATCCGGGAAGTACGACTTATTGTGATTTAAGGAGTAGATTCCGGTCCCTACTTCACAGCCAGGAGGGATGTAGAGGTCCTCAAAGGAGATTCGAAGACCACCAGGCAAAGATTCTCGCCACATTGCTCCGCTGGCGGCGGGAGAAAGTCGTAGTGCTTCTTGGATGCAAGCACGTAGGTAAGTGCATGACAGGAGCTTCGGGCCTTGGCATACATCTTTAGCAGAGTGCAGCCTTGTGCGCACTTCTTCTACCACTCGGGCGTAGGCTGAAGGATTACGTGAGAGGTAAAAGAACAATGCCGCTATGCCAGTCGACGAGGTATCGGAGCCTAGACACCAAGCAGTGAGTTCATGATCAGACTAGGGGCTTGTTCACTCGCAGTACTTACCGGCGATGATCAACAAGTTGCTCTCAGCCCAAAGTTGCTTCTGAGAAAGCCCTTCGCCCGTTTCGGGGTCTTCGGCAGCAAGCAGCTTTGAGAAGAGGTCCTCCTTGCCGCCTTGTCCATCAAGATATCCGAGATTCTTCTCACGCTGTGCCCTAGCTTCCATAATCTCTCTACTTTTAAGCGAGAAGCGAATGGCTTTCTGCCGTGCGCCTGAGAACAGAAGATGGTGCAGTCTCATTTCTTGAATCTCAGGAAGAGTAGTGAGAAGGCTCATACGCCGCATCTGGCCTGATACGCCATCTATGATCCAATGGTTTTCCGCATCCGTTAAAAGGTGGTATGATGTGCCAAACACGAGCTGCGACATTACATCAAAGGTGAAAAAGTCGCCTACAGTTTGAATCAGCAATTGGTAGATCAGCACCCATTGGCCATCAAGACGTGCAAATCGTGAGTAATGACAACTTACTCCACTCGGCCATGTTCTTGGGAGCGCTCCATCCATCGCTCCCAGCAACTAGGCCGGGATTAAAACGGTTGCTAGTCTCTCCTACACCAGAAGCGAATAACGATGCCAATTGGCTTAGTTCTGAATCCATAGTGCGAATATGTCCGTCTGAAAGACCCTGGTTAAGTATTCTTCTAAGTTTCCCATGGTCCCCATTATCTAATGTAGCCAATGTGGGGTGAACGCCAGGGACTAGGGATATTTTCAGATATCCCTTAGACTTGGCTACATTCTTCCCGTGGCCATAAATGCCTGTTAACAGGAGTCAGTATGTTGGTCATTTAGTGGATGGTAGCCATGAATTTGGTGCCGCATGATTCTCCCCTTCGTTGAAGCTCACAACAATATACCTTTGAAGCCGGCTTCGGTATTGACTAGTAGTCTGTTTGGTCCATAACGGACTAAGTCACCTGATATCTCTCAGTATTAGCAATGCGTAAAGCGTCTCAGTGCGTGCCGCAATAGTAAACGGTACGGCTGGTGGGGGATTGTCGGACCATATTTCTCATGGCACTTCCACATATCAGTGTGTAGATCTCCGATGTAGGCGTGATAGACTGAGTACCAGCTTGTCAATTTCGCAAGGAATGGTCCAGGATACTTTGCGTATGGATGGAAGAACAAGCGGTATACGCAAAGGCCAAACTATATTACTGGCTAATTAGTGATTTGCGGTCATTGTTTTCCTAGTATGGTGATGAATATACCAATAGATAAAGACACAGCACAGACAGAGCTGTTGTCAATCCCCACGGGGTGAACAGCATCTTGAAGATAGCTTCCATTGCTAGATTGTACTGGATCGTAGGGAACAGAGCCCTTTTCAAAAGTCATGAAAAGACGGATCTTGCGTTGGCTTGAAAGACTCGTGCTTTTGAAAAGGTCGTACAAACTACCTCGGTAGGTCATCTATAGGCGCCCCTTCCCTACAATAGATTACACTTCCACTATCGGCCGCTGATTGCTATAACGCAATCCGATGACTGAATCTCACGTCAGGTTCCACATAAAAGTATAGAAACATCTGCCAGGAACTTTAAGCTACGCAGTATTGAACAAAAAAAAAAGATGGGTACGGATTTCAATCTTAGTTTAGTGGTCAGTAATTCTGAGAGAACATGATCTTCTCTCATGAATAATTTGAAATTTCCCATTTATCATTGCAAGACAATTCCTGAATAGTTTGAGGAGCTCAATACTTTCTCTATCTTCTCATTCCCAGGCCAGAAAACTAGTAATCATGAGTCCGACATTACTTTTCACGAATATAAGCCCACTAACGGGCTTCCTTATTGGGGTCATAATTATTCCGGTACGGATATGCACCTACTTTCTTCGAGCTTCAAACCAAACTAGATTTATTTGAAGTCTGCAGACGCTGAAAAATAAACAAGCCCGTGTATTTCTTCCTGGAGAAATTCATCTTCCACCCGTTAGCACGATATCCAGGGCCGTTTCTCGCACGATGCACCAACCTTTATGCTGGCTATCACGCCTGGAGAGGCACGCTCCATACGGATATGTATCGCTGCCACCAAAAATATGGTAAGGCTTGTCGGATGACTATGCACAGTAGACCTCATCAGAAAATATTCATTAATCCGGAATAGGCTCGATCGTGCGCTATGGCCCGAATCGTCTGCTCATTGACACGAATGTCGCAGCAAGAGGTGAGCCATGTGTACAGTACGCGGCTTTTAATATCAAGACCGGCTGACTGTTTGCACCGCACAGAGGTGCAAGCTCACAAGGCAAACGTGATCAAATCAAAAGTCTACCAGGCAATGGTGCATAGTGCACCTAACACGTTGACTATCCGCCACAAAGAAGTACACGCATGGAGAAGACGCATCCTCAGCCAGGCTTTCTCGGATGCTAGAATGCTATCATATGAAAGTATTGTGAGGCATCATATCCATGCTCTGTGCGACAATCTGGGGGTCAATAAAAATGAGCAGAAGAAGGAATCTCAAAAGACATCGTTGGATATGTCACTACAGAGTATGTGAGATAATAAAAACACCATCCTTGTGTGTTTTCTAACAATTATTCGTCCCAGGTGACTGGTTCACTTTTGACATCATGTCTGAGGTGATATTCGGCATGAAATACAATGCCTTGAAAGAAACAAAATACCGCTATGTCACCAAGGCTATCCAAGACTCCAATGTTCGGGTTGGGACTCTTGTCCAAGCTTACTCTCTCACTATCGGTAGATTAGACAGATATCTATTCCCGGCTTCTATTCAGGCAAGGGATGCATTCCTTGGCTTCATTGGATCCTTACTTCGAGATCGGTCGAAAGCATCCTTCTCCAACAATGGGAACGTCTTTTCATTCTTGGAGACGGCCAAAGATCCAGATAGCGGTAAAACCTTGAGCAAGTCTGAAATCCGGGCCGAGTGCGCAACTCTAGTTGTGGCAGGTAAGTACTTGGTTTTGGATACGAAGGAGTATCTGACTGATGCGCTATGGCTCAGGTTCGGACACCTCATCTTCGTCTCTCGCTGCAACGCTTTTCTACCTCAGTGGCAACGCAAAAGCCTACGAAAGAGTATGTATTGAGGTTCGGAGCAAGTTCGACATATCGGAGCAGATCACTCTAGGTAGTCGGCTCAACTCTTGTGTCTACCTTCGTGCCTGTATCGACGAGGCTCTCCGCATGTCACCTCCTGTAGGTGGCGCTCTGTGGAGAGAGATTGGATCAGGCGGTATGACCGTTGACTCCATCAACCTGCCGCTGGGTGTCGACGTGGGGACAGGCATCTATAGTCTCCACCACAATAGGGAGTATTACAAAGACCCATTCAAGTACATTCCGGAGAGATGGATTGTTGGTGAGGATTTTTCTACACTAGAGTCTGTCGAGCTTGCTCGAAGCGCATTTATGCCATTTTCCGGAGGCTCGAGGGGTTGTATAGGAAAGGGATTCGCTTATCACGAGATGACTCTTACTCTGGCATACATTGTCCATCGCTTCGATTTTCATCGGCCGTCTAGTTATGCAGCTGAACTATCGAAGGCGAACGGTCATGATCACTTTCTCCTCAAGGATCACATTACTGGTGCGAAGGAAGGTCCGCATCTCTGCTTCACAGCACTTTAAATACGACAAGGCTATGCTATGGAGATTTTACCCGGAATATTGACTTGAGAAGTAGACTTAACGTAAACAATTACGAGTGCCTGCTAGTTTTTTACATCCAGTGCAGGGTGGATCTCAAACACTTCAATCTACTTATTAGAACAACCTACAACCCTAATAATCCTTATTCTATAACGTCTGTTCACGAATAACTAACTCATATTCAGCAATGGTGAATGGTGGAGAAATCTCATTGAGCTATGCTGATCAAATGCATGGTATCGTGTGGTACATACGAATTTGCCAATGGATTTGTGATGGCTTATTTCATCAGCCCCACAGTATCACGCGATATCACCATATCAAAAATGCCAAGCTAATACAATGACTACCTATACGATTCCTACAATGACTAACTGCATGACCCGCCACAAAAATCTGCGGAATTCAATGTCCGGAGCCACCGTCAACAATATGTTTGGTACCGGGGGGCTTACTCTGTTCTCCCGTGTGCATCTTACTTATTCGCCCACCTATCGTCTCTAGGCTATACTGCAGCCGCCAATCAATGTCTTGAACCTTTCAGCATCATCAACTCTATAGATATGGTCCTGGGTTTGCTCGCTCACGTCGGCCTTCTGGTTCTCTTGATATTGTTTTCATTGGCGGCTGGTCAATGCAAATGTGTGAGTTTAACTCCTCCCCGTTAAAAGCGACTCATTCTAAACTAACACCTAGACTCCCGATCAACCATGTTGGCCCAGTCGGGACGAGTGGGCACTTTTCAATGCCTCAATTAACGGAAAGCTCATTCAGACTACTCCGGTGATGCTCCCCTGTTACATTGGTCCTGAATTCAACGCGACAACATGTGATCTTCTCAGGGATGATCTATGGTCGGATCCCAAATGGCAGGCCGAACAGCCAGTGGGGTATGACTACCCGGTGAACGAGACATGCCCGCCTCCTGGGGTCGGAAGTGATTTGTCGTCCACGCAATGCCAGTTGGGGAATTCGCCCAAGTACGCCATCAATGCTACGTCAGAAGCGGACATCTCCAAGGGGATTCTCTTTGCGAAAAAGACGAACTTGAGAGTCGTTATCAAGTCTTCCGGTCATGACTTTCTGCAGAGGTGAGCAAAGAAATACCCTGTTGCAATTGACCTATACCGCTATGTTCCTGACAAGTACCATAGGTCAAAGGGCTTCTATGGTCTCTCTATCTGGCTCTACCACTATCGCGGTGGTTTTGAGTTTCAAGATGAAAACCCGGTTCGGCGGGAATGCTCAGCTTCATCATGGAGCAGCAGTACGCTGACGATTACTGGCGCGTATGCTTGGTCTGACATGTATCCCACGTCATGGGAGAAGGGCCTCATTGTGGTAGGAGGAAATCAAAACGTATGTCTAATCCTAAATTCGCTCTTTTCTCCCACTTGGAAACCTGATTGTAATTTAGGGTCCATGTAGTACTGGCGGCTGGACACAGGGAGGCGGGCATAGTCCAGTGACCCGTAACTTCGGAACCGGGGCCGATCAAGTCCTATCCGCACGCATAGTTCTCGCATCCGGCGAGGTTATCAACGCGACCCCTTGCGAGAACGAAGATCTCTTCTACGCGATCCGCGGTGGCGGACCTGGCACTTACGGTGTCGTGACCCAAATTACCGTAAAGACGTATCCGACAACAAACGTCCACCTTTTCTACGTTGTCCTCTGGTCCGAGGCTAACGACACGATCCCTCAATTCCTGGACGCTATGACGGCTATTTATAAGTCATTACCCGAACTGTCTACAATCGGTTTTGCGGGGTACGGCTATTGGGTTGCCCACTCAACTGATGGCCTCGGAGATCTTCTGTACACCAATGTGTGGAACCAAGCTTTCACCATTATCGGGGAAAACGATCAAGAAGCCCAAAAGCTGTTCCAGCCTTTCCAAGATAGACTCATGAGCTTCAACGCCTCTGGCTCAGGGATTAGTTTGAACATTACCAAATCTACCTATCCGACCTATGGGTCTTACTTTGCAAACAAGACCGGAACCAACGCCGAAGTCGGTGGAATATCAGCGTTATCTTCGCGCTTCCTTGATACAGCAGCACTTACGAACGAGACACGTCTTCGCCAGGCGATGGAAATCCTCGGTGGCGAGCCGGGCAAGCCAGTGTATCACACGCTTGTGCATCATGGACTCGAAACTACGCAAGGACTGCAAGTTAACAATTCAGCTGTCCAGCCAGGTTGGTACAACTCTATCGTGCTCGATATTTTCGAAAGGGACGTGGTCAATATGAATGTGGCGGATAATTTTGAGCCCTTCTATTCTATACGGGAGGAGATTGAGCCAATGTATCGCGAGTTGGCTCCTTCCGTGGGCACCTACATGAACGAGGCCGACTGGGGCAGCGCTAACTGGCAGAAGGATTTCTTTGGCATCCACTGGGAGCGTCTGAGCAAGATCAAGGCGAAGTATGACCCGGAGAGTATGTTCTATTGCGGTACATGTGTTGGGAGCGAGTCATGGGTAGTGGAAGATGACGGGGCCCTCTGTAAGGTCAAATTGATGCCATATCCGAGGTTCATTTCAAATGGATAGTATCTTAGACTTAGAGGCACTGGCTAGTGGAAGCTTGTACTTTTATAAACACCTAGAAATGATCTTGATTAATCTGATCGGTCCGCTTTCAAATTGGGTTTTGGTTTCTATAATATCGCCCAAATTCACTCATAATACTGCTTTCAGACAGATGTTGATTAAATATATATGTGGTTTTGTCGATTCATCGACAATGATAAGTTCTAGTTCAATCTAATTCTGCTAGAGCGTAGATCTTGCCGCCGCGGCAAAGTTATGTAGATTACTCTGATGAGCTGCACCTTGAGGCGTTACATATGCCTACACAATGCACGTCTAATTAACATTACCCTAGCGATTTTAGGATATTACCATCAAAGAAAAAGCTTACCTTAGTCAAGCCCCCGTCAACCACCAACTCTGTTGAATTAACAAAGGAGCTGGCATCTCCTGCCAAGAACAACGCCGCCGCCGCAACTTCCGAAGGCTCACCCCAACGCCCTTGCGGCAGATGGACCTCTCTCCTCTCCCTACGGCCTGTTTTGGTTGAGCCTTCGATATCCTCTCCGTCCAAGAAATCCTGAAGCATTGGGCTGTTCAAGGGGCCAGGACATAAGGCGTTGAATCTAAAACCCTCTCTCGCATAGACAATCCCCAACTCCCTCGTCATGGCGATCACGGCACCTTTACTCGCTGTGTACGCGAGTTGGGCCGTCGCGCTACCAATCAGCCCAGCGACGGAGCTAATGTTGATGATACTCCCCTTCCTTTTTTTATGGCGGCGCATGCTGAGCACAGCATGTTTACAGCCCAGCCAGGTCCCCAGCACGTTCACCTTGTGCGTCATCTCCCACGCTTTGGCAGTGGCTGTGACAGCGTCGCCGTCGAATTCTGTGGGGAAGACACCTGCGTTGTTCACCATGACATCCACACCGCCAAATTGATCAAGCCGGGCCAGAAGACGGGCCATCTGTTGGTCGTCGGAGACATCGCAGACTTGGAAGATGAACCTACAGTCGTGGAATGGTTCATGTAGTTGAAGGGTCCGACCGAGAGAGTTTAGGCCATCCTGGGATATCTCAGATAGTAGAAGCGTGCTTGCCCCTGCCTTTGCGAA
>Ga0182030_10008410_pt1 | contig 21353 bp, 16 predicted proteins | sample 812S3MmetaG_FD_121299 | JGI IMG/M metagenome (GOLD analysis project Ga0182030, IMG submission 121299) | Permafrost microbial communities from Stordalen Mire, Sweden - 812S3M metaG (Illumina Assembly) | ecosystem: Environmental > Terrestrial > Soil > Wetlands > Permafrost | place: Sweden...
CTGGGAGCCAAAGACCTGCTCAACAACCGCATGGCCTACGTTGCCGTTTCGCGCGGCGCATACGACGCGCAAATCTTCACCAACTACCGCGAGGAACTGGTCGCGGCGCTCGGGCAGGATGACTCGCACAGCAGCGCCCACGCGCCGGAGATGAAGCCAGAACAGAAGCAGGAGCAGGCTGTCACGCCGCAGCAGGAGATCGCGCCGAAGCAGGAGCAGGCAATCACGCCGCAGCGGGAGATCGCGCCGAAGCAGGAGCAAGGAGAAGATTTTGGCTTGGGTTTCTAGTCAGTATGTCAGCGAAGGCACACGATGCAGATACGCGCAGCAATCCGCCATTATCTAAAGTTCACGTATCGGATTGAGTTTCCTGTGAATCTCCATTGTTTCGGGACGTATTTATCAAGGTAGAGGAGCTCGACGTCCTTCGATGCCGAACTGCCGATAAAGCCAAAGCGCCCCTCTTGTTTGTGCCAATTTGCATGTTCAGGTGATAAATGAGGAAAGTGGATCTTCAAGGCGGGGAACCATTCGTCCGCCTCAAATACACCGACTATGACGCCTCTGAACACGGCCATTACATATTTGGCCTCCTGTGCCTTTTCGGGCTTGACCGGCCACGAGTAGCGAACAGCATCGTACATGTTGATCGTTTTGTATACCTTGTTGACGCAGACGAGGAGAATCTTCTCTTGCTCTGGGAAGACGGCGACCTCTTTCGGACTTCGCGCCATTGTGACTCACCCTCAGACTTTCATGGTAGCAATACGTAGAATACTCCGGTCACGAGGACGAACGCTATATTATGTGTGCACGAAGTCTAACGGCTCTCGGATGTGGGTTGAGGTTCGCCTCAACTCATCGAACAGGTCATCAAGTTCTGTCAAATGCACTTTTGTCTGGGCAGGAGAATCGAAAATGAAGTTCGGATTGGCAATCCTGGCGCTCTGTTTTGCAACTTGTCTGAGCCAAGCACCGAAGGACAAAAAGTCAATGTTGACGCCAGCTCCCAACGGGGCAAAGTGCGTTGCAGAAAAGGCTAACGCCGTTCCCTCGAAGGTCCTTAACCGATACACCAACTCTGGAATGGACGAACTCACAGCGGTGTATTCCGATGGCAAGGTGGATGTGTATACCGATCAAATAGTGCTTGATTGGTACATCCAGTACCCAGCACCGTACTCGGGGGAGTTCTCTGGGCCTCTTTACATCACATTCCGCGATGAAGCCACACGCCAATCCATCATCAAGAAAATCCGTAACAGCCGACCAGCGAGCTTCCTTCCAGATATGTCTTGCACCGTTCTCGATCCAGTATACGGGAGCCCAATACGTCGCAATCAGGACTGTTCTTATGGAGGCCCATCTCGGAATCTGGATTTTCTGAAGTACATTTCAGCGGAGATCACATTTACTACGAGCGGCCCCGGAAACGTACTTCTCCCGCCTGGCGCAACTATGCCTCCCCGACTTTTCATTACCGGGTCGGTGTTATATCTTTCTTCGCCTCGCTGCGCTGGTCTCGATACGTACCATAATGCGGTGGACAAGTCGATTCCGCCTGGCGGAGAGTATATCAACGCGCTTGATCAATTTAACTCTTCACTTATCGGATATGGTGGAGGTAACGAACTCATGTCACTTTTCGAGGACAGTTCCACTAAAATCTTCACGACTGTTTTGCCGGGATACTATGAGGTTGGAGAATCGGACACGTCGCTCATATCTCGTTCTGTCAGCGGAGCCGCTGCAAAGATCATGGAGGCGAGGCGTCAAAGAAATAAAACCAACCAAGTTCATTAGGCGTCCGCTCATTTAAACGTGACGTTCGATTGCCCTAGGTGACAGCAATGTGTTGGGCTTGAGCCAAATAGCCATGCGGGCTTTGGGCCACAAAGGGTAAGTGTTGACCCACGACCGCCGCCCCTTGTTTTCAAGGGCTAGCATGGGTCAAATGTCAGGGCCATAATTAAACCATGAAATACGGCTATGCCCGCGTATCGACTGACGACCAGAGTACAGCCTTGCAGCTCGCGGCTTTGAAACGGGCCAGGCGGCGGGTGGCGCACCATAAGTATTTGAAATAGATAATCTTACCCATGAAGTAGGTGCACCATCTTTCGCTTTTTTTCTAGCAAGGGTGGGAGACCTCAATCCTCCATCGCCTGTCTCCACGCCGAAAGCCTGCCCTGAGCTTGTCGAAGGGGCCATTCGCTGGACGCGCAGTCTTGCAGATTATTTCGCGCATCCTGTTAACCTGAACTCAGTGCATCTTCCAACTTGTCAGGGAGGTGCCCGGTCCGTATCGAGAAGAAGCCCCCCCCTCCCCCCCCTACCATATTTATTTTTAGCCAAAATCCTTGCAGATTAATTCAGTGGAGCAGAAGGCTGTGTCCAAGCGGAATGATGCAAGTGGCTCCAATCTTCATTCATTCTGAGCACTTCGCAGCGAAGTCGACGGGAATATGCATTTCATTTTTCTGGCAAATACTATCCTTTCGTTTGAACGCTGCTTCAATCGCTGTTGCCCATTTAGAATGAGGAACGGAAGGGTGCAGAGTCGTGCGCACCGGATCGAAAGTGAGAGCGGATGGCTAATTTACAGGGAAGAATCGCGCTGGTCACCGGCGCTTCGCAGGGAATTGGGCGGGTTTGCGCGCTGGAGTTGGCGCGGGCCGGTGCCACAGTAGCGCTGGCGGCGCGCAATCAGGCCAAACTGGCCGAGGTTGCTGCGGAAATTGTGGCGGCTGGCGGGCAGGCGGCGGCCTTTGCTCTGGACGTGGCCAGCGAAGAATCAATCAAAGCCGGAGCCAAAGCTGTGCTCGATCGCTTCGGAAAAGTGGAGATTCTGGTCAACAACGCTGGCATCACCCGCGACGGGCTGATGATGGCAATGAAGCGCGCCGATTGGGACGACGTGTTGGGCACCAATCTCACCGGCGCGTTTCTGCTCACGCAAGCCTTGCTGCGGCCTATGCTGAAGAATCGCTGGGGCCGGATCGTCAACATATCGAGCGTTGTAGGACGCACCGGGCAAGCCGGACAGGCCAACTACGCAGCCTCCAAGGCGGGGCTGATCGGACTCACGCGCTCAATGGCGCGCGAAGTCGCTTCCCGCGGAATCACTGTAAACGCCGTCGCACCGGGATATATTGAAACACCTATGACTGCCGTATTGGACGAGAAGCAGCGCACAGCAATGATGGCTCAGATTCCGCTGGGACGGCCCGGAACGGATTTGGAAATTGCGCAATCTGTCGCCTTTCTGGCATCGGATGCGGCAGGCTACATTACCGGCCATGTGCTCGACGTAAACGGCGGAATGTTCATGGGAGGCTGAAAAAGCATTCAACGAAGCCCAAAAGAAGCCATATTTGCGACAGTCTCATGTTGTCTCCATTCCAACCGATAAGCGGAAGGGGAACAGACGCATGGCGACGCGTACGGCACGGGAGTCGAACGGAAAGGTTATTGCGCCCGATAGGTCAGAGGGATTGCGATATGTGGCTCGCCAACCCATTCTTGATCTGCGCGGACGTGTGCATGGATACGAGTTGCTCTTTCGCAACGGGCCGGAGGCAGCCTTTCGTGGGGATGGCGACATGGCCACCCGGACCATGCTCGACAATTCTGTAATCTTTGGTCTGGAAAAACTGACCAGCGGGCTGCCAGCCTTCGTAAACTGCACACGCGAATCTCTGACCGATAAATTGGTTGATATTTTGCCTCCCAGTATGACAGTTCTTGAAATTCTGGAGAACATTGAGCCAACTCCCGAAGTGATCGAATCCTGCTGCAAGCTGAAGGCCGCAGGTTTCCGGGTCGCGCTGGATGACTTTATCTGGAAACCTGAGTTTCAGCCCTTGATAGACCTGGCCAACTATATCAAGGTGGATTTCATGCTATCCGGGTCCGTTGATCGGAAGGCACTCTTCAAGCGGCTGCAAGGCAGGGCAATTGCGATGGTAGCCGAGAAGGTCGAAACGCAACAGGAGTATCAGCAGGCCTGCAGTGAAGGCTTCACGCTCTTTCAGGGATACTATTTTTGCCGCCCCATGTTGATTGAGAACAGGAAGGTTCCAGCCAACCGGATGTTTCATCTCCAGATGCTGCAACTGCTGCATGAAGATCCCATTGACCTGCGCCAGCTCAGTCCGATGGTCAAGCGGGATGCATCGCTGACCTACCGTCTGCTCCGTCTGGTCAACTCGCCAATGTGTGCAGTGCGCCAAGAGGTTCGATCCATTGACGCAGCGATTATGGTTATCGGCGACCAGGTTTTTCGCCGTGTTGCCACACTGGCCATTACCAGTGAGATGAACTCTGGCCAGACTACCGAGATTCTGCGCATGGCATTTGTGCGCGGACGTTTTTGCGAGTTGGCGGCAGAGTTATGCTCGCTCGATCCAACTGAGCAATATCTGCTGGGAATGCTGAGCCTCTTGCCTGCCATGCTGCGCGTTTCTATGGAGGAACTGGCCCCTGCAATGCCCTTGCGCGACGGAATTCGTGATGCACTATTGGGCGCGCCCAACCCAGAGCGCCGTCTGCTCCATTGGCTCGAGTCTGATGAACACGGAGACTGGGCCATGTGCGATACAGTTGCTCATTCGCACGGCCTGCGCCCCAAGGATCTCATCCAGTGCTACTCCGAGGCCGTTGTCTGGGCCGAAGAAGCGCTCCAGTCAGCAAGCTGAGCCGCATGAATCTATCACTGTTTGCTATCCTTCAGCCCATCCATGAACGACTGCAAGATTAGCGTGGCCGCTACCTGGTCAACCACCCTGCGGTGATCCTGACGGGCGTGACCGGCCTCATATAGAATCTGGTGCGCCTCGTGGCTGGTCAGCCGTTCGTCCCACAGATAGATGGGAAGCCCCGTCAACTTGCCGAGTTCGGCGGCAAATGCTTGGGTCTTCGTAGCTTGCGGACTCACTTCTCCTGACAGATGCACAGGATTACCGACCACAATTCCGACTACTCTGAATCGCCGTGCCAGACGCGCCAATGAGCGCAGATCGTCGCGCTGGTTGCGATGCCTCTCCAGAGTCAGCACCGGCTGCGCCGTCAACCCCAATTCGTCAGAGACTGCTACGCCAATGCGCCGGTTGCCAACGTCGAGAGCCAGATAGCGGGGATGCGGGACAATTTCCAATCTTCAACTCCCTTTTCTTCGTAAGTTCAAGATTAACGTCCAGGCCTTGACGAAGAAATGCCCTCTCGGCGGAATAGCGCCCGGTACAATCAAATATGGGAAGAGTCCAGCGATCGGTTTGGCCCGTCTCTATAAGAAGGGAATCACAGAATCAGGATGGCGCGGCGCAAACAGACTAGCAAAAAGAAGTCAGGTTCCCGCGCGGCAGGATTGTTTCTGGCGGTAATCTTTCTATTGACTGTGGCGGCTGGCGGGACTGCCTGGATGGTTTTTGCACCTTTTACGCCAGTGGCAGAGACATTTGTCGACATTGCACCCGGATCGACTACTTCGCTCATCGGTCACCAATTGGAAGCGGCAGGAGTCGTGCGCAGCCGGTATGTCTTTGATCTGCTGCGGTTATGGAAGCGGGGTCGTCTGCGGGCTGGCGAGTATCGCTTCGATCACCCCGCCTCGGCCAACGAAGTCTATGCGCGAATTGCTCGCGGAGACACGTTTACTTTGACCGTAACTGTTCCCGAAGGTGCCACCATCTTTGATATTGCTGCTCGGCTGGAGCAGGCAGGGCTCGGTCCAAGGCAGGGATTTCTCGACGCGGCCAGAGAGCAGACGGCACTGGTAGTTGATATGGATCGCGAAGCCCGGAGTCTGGAGGGGTATCTGTTTCCAGATACGTATCATTTTGCCCGCAACGCAACCCCGGCGCAGATTTGCGCAACCATGGTAAAGCGCTACCGGATGGTTGCAACACAAGTTGGTGTGAAAGGAAACGTGCATAGAATTGTAACGATTGCTTCGCTGGTAGAACGGGAGACGGCCGTCGATGCGGAGCGCCCGTTGGTGGCCAGCGTCTTTTATAACCGTTTGATCAAAGGAATGCCGCTGATGACCGACCCTTCCGTCATTTATGGATTGCAACTCGAAGGCCGTTGGCGGGGCACCATCTACCAGAGCGACCTCCAATTGAATACTGCTTACAACACCTATCTGCATAACGGGCTTCCTCCTGGTCCAGTGGCAAATCCCGGTGCCAAGTCGCTTCACGCTGCCATGTTTCCCGCGCATTCCGATTATCTTTACTTTGTTGCTGCAGGCGCTGATCCAAAGGCTGGATCGCACTTTGCCAGTACTCTCGACGAGCACAACAAGAACGTGGCTGGCTACCGTCAAGCTGTCAAAAAGGCAGGCGCTCGATGAAGTCTTGCTCTCGTCTGATCGCCGTCCTTGCTCTGGCTTTGCCGCTGCTGCTCTCTGGCTGCCGCTTTACCACCCGTAAGTTGCCCGTTCCCAAAGAACCCTTGGTGACGCAAGTAGTTGCACCAGAGGAACTGGTAAGCCAACTCAATCAGCGCTGGAGCGGCTTCGAGAGTCTGACCGCTAAAGTCGAAATTCAGGCGAGCCAACTCAAGGCCAAAGAAGGGTTGGCAACGGACTACACCACATTCCCCGGTTTCATTTTGATGCGCAAACCAGGGTTGCTGCACGTGGTGGGACAGGTTCCTGTCTTGGGCACAAAAATGTTTGACTATGCTAATGACGACAAGGACTTTACGTTGTTCCTCCCGTCAAAAAACAAGGCATTTAAAGGGTCCAATTCGCTTAAAAAGAAGTCGGCCAATTGGATTGAAAATTTGCGTCCAGGCTTCTTTTTTGATGCAATGGCTGTACGCGGTCTGGAGCCGGACGATCTTTACTCAGTCACCGCCGACAGCATCACGGATGAAGACTCGGCCAGGAAGCATTTTTTCGTGGTGCCACGTTACATTCTGAGCATCAGCCGTCGCAAGCCCGACACGCAGCAGTTGACGCCCGTGCGCGTCGTCTATTTCCATCGTGACGATTTGCTCCCTTATCAGCAGGATTTGTATGACAACGATGGCAACCTCGAGACGCAGGTTAAATACTTCTCCTATCAGAACTTTGGTGCAATCAAATATCCCTCCAGAGTAGTCATCGAGCGACCACTGGAGGAGTTGAGAATTGTATTGACGGTTGAAAGAGTGGACGAGAATATGATTCTGAAAGACGATCAGTTCCATATCCAAATTCCTGAAGGCACCGTGATTCAAAACCAAAACTTGGAGTAATTTTCTGTATCAATGTGGAATCCTCTGGCGCCTTAGCACATCTGAGAGAATAAGTTCAGTGAATCGAGTTCATCAATCTGTCTCTCGTCTCGCAGTCATGCTTGCCGCTCTGGCGGCCACGGCAGCGTTGCTTGCTGCCCAATCTCCCAATCCATCCTCCGCCAGCAATCCGTTCTTCGGCAGCGTCACCATTCATTCAGCAACGGACGTGACGCTCAAACTCTCGCTCGACGACGCAGTCAGCCTCGGGCTCAAGAACAATCTTGGTCTGAAGGATGCTGAAAGCGGAGAAAAGGCCATTCAAGGCGAGAAGAACCAGGCCTTGCAGAACTTTTTGCCCACCATCGTCCTCAACGGCTCAGTCGGCGTGCATCAGCAAAATCTTGCTGCCATGGGTTTCGGTCCCGGCGTCATTGGTTCTTTCTCCAAGTTGTTTCCCGGCGGCAAAATGCCCGCAGGGTTCTCATCGATTACCCGTGACGACCTTGCCCAAGGCCAGATTCAATACGGTCAGATGCTTTTTTCCGGCCCAGTGATTGCTGCTTGGAAAGGTGCAAACGCTGCCGTAAACGCCGCCTATTTCGCCCGGATGGCAGCGCGAGCCGAAGTCGTCCAGCAGGTTGCATCGGCTTATCTGCACGCCATTGCCGCATCCAGCGAGGTAGACAACGCCCAGGCGCAAGAGGCCACTGATCGGCTACTCCTTGATCAGGCTCATTCCGCACATCAAGCGGGAACGGTTTCGAATCTCGATGAGTTGCGGGCGCGGGTGCAACTTCAGGCACAGCAACAATCGCTCATCAATGCACAAAACGCCTATGAAAAAGATTTGATCCAGCTCAAGCGCGAGATCGGCATGGATCCCGGCCAGAAGATTACCCTCACTGACCCCGCGCCTTACAGCGAACTGGCTGCACAAACGCCTGACGAGCTTCGCGCCGTTGCCTATCGCAGCCGCCAGGACTATCAGAACCTTCAGAATGAAGCCATCGAGTTCAAAGCAGTTCACTATGCTTATCGCAGTGAGCGCCTGCCCAGTCTCAGCTTTGGTGGGTTTTATAACGTCAGCGACGTAACTGGCGTCGGCTCGCACGGAAACTTCGTTGCCCAAGGCACGCTCAGTGTTCCGCTTTTTCGCGAGGCGCGTCTGCGCGGAGATGCCGATGCCGCCAAGGCTCAGCAATCCGCCGTCGAAGCCCAACTGGCTGACCTGCGCGGCCACATCGACCAGCAAGTGCGCTCGGCGCTGCTGGATGTAGATGCAAGCTCCAAGCTGCTCCAGGTTGCCCGCTCCAATGTCGAGTTGGCCACCCGCGCCCTAAGCGATGAAACCGACCGCGTCGCCGCCGGGGTAGACGACAATCTGCCCCTGGTTACAGCCCAATCCACTTTGGCAGCAGCGCAGAGCAATCTGGTCGAAAGCCTCTACCAATACAATCTCTCCAAACTGGCTCTAGCCCGCGCCGCCGGCGTGCTCGAGCAGCAGTACAGAGTTTATCTGGGACGGTAAAACCCATCCAACAATCTCCGTCCCCGTCCCTCACGCCCCTCATGTTACCTTTGAGCATAGTGCCGTCAAAACTCCAAGGGTTACCTATGCGCTCCAATCGGATTCTCACGATCAGATATTATGTCGAGCCGGACCCGGCTGCCCTGGCGCGGCGGGCGGTGCAGTATCTTGTCGAGATGGCGGGCGAGGCCGTGCAGGCGCGTGGACGCGTTCGGATTGCGATCAGCGGCGGGTCTACCCCCAAGGCGGCCTTTCAGTTGCTGGCAGACAACGATCAGCCTTGGCGGCGGCGGATGCCCTGGGACAAGCTCGACTTGTTTTGGGTAGACGAGCGCTCTGTTCCGCCCGATGCAGCAGACAGCAACTATCGCATGACCCGCGAGGCTCTGCTGGACCACGTTCCGCTCCATCCAGGCCAGATTCACCGCATTGAAGGCGAACTTGAGCCGGAGGTTGCCGCCGCACGCTACGAGTCGGAGTTGCGCAACTGCTTTCGCCTGGAAGGCGCCGAGAGTCCCCGCTTCGATCTCATTGCGCTCGGCATGGGCGATGATGGCCACACGGCTTCAATCTTTCCCGGAACCGATGCAGTTCACGAGATGAGCCGTCTGGTTGCGGCCAACCATGTGCCGCAGAAAAACACTTGGCGCGTGACGCTTACCTGGCCCGTCATCAACCACGCTAGTTCAGTCTTTTTTTTAATCGCAGGCGCAGACAAGGCCGAGGTATTGCGCGAGGTTTTGACCGGACCGAATCATCCCGAACTGCTGCCCAGTCAACTGATCTGGCCTGTCAGCGGTATACTTACTTTGTTTTTGGATAAGGCCGCAGCCGGGCTGCTACCAGCGACGGACTCGGATGGTTGTGGAGTTTTGGAGAGAGAAAGATGATTTTGGCAGGCGATGTAGGCGGCACCAAGGTTCACCTGGCGCTGTATGACTTTATCAATGGAAAATTGAGTTATACCCGCGATCAACAGTTTCCGGCCAAGGAATATTCTGGTCTGGAAGAGATTGTAAAAAAGTTTCTCGGCACAGATAATGCCACCGCTGCCTGCTTTGGCGTTCCCGGGCCGGTACGTGACGGTCGCCTGCGTCTGACCAATCTGCCGTGGACACTGGACAGCCGCGAACTGGCCGCAGGTCTCTCTATCCAACACGTTTTTCTCATCAACGATCTTGAGGCCAACGGTTATGGCGTTGCCGAATTGTCTGCCGACCAGATTTTTACGCTCAGCGAGGGCGATGCGAGCCAGATAGGTAATCGCGCACTGATCGCCGCTGGCACTGGACTTGGTGAAGGCCTGCTGATCTGGAATGGTCGCAGCCACACGCCATTCCCATCCGAGGGCGGCCACTCCGATTACGCGCCGCGCAATGAAGATGAGATCGACCTGCTGCGCTTTCTGAAGCAGAAATATGACGGGCGCATCAGCCAGGAGCGCGTAGTGAGCGGCATGGGCCTGAGCAACATCTACGAGTTTCTGAAAGAAGTGCGCGGCATGGAAGTGCCCGCCGCCCTGGCCGAGCGCATGGCCAAGGAAGATCCGAACGCTGTGATTACCGAACTCGCTCTGGCCCATAAGAGCGAAATCTGCGAAAAAGCGATGGATATGTTCGTCTCCGCATACGGTGCCGAGGCGGGCAATCTGGCGCTGAAGATTCTCTCTGTTGGCGGGTTCTATGTTGGCGGCGGCATTGCGCCCCGCATTCTGGAGAAGCTCAAGGACGGAACATTCATCAAAGCCTTCACAGACAAGGGACGTCTGAGCCAGTTACTGGTGAATATGCCGGTGCGGATCATTCTGGAAAGCCGTGCCGCTTTGTTGGGCGCTGCTGCTTATGCTGAAGCACGCGCTGCCGAGATCAGTGGAGTTTCACCTCGCGCGGCCTCGGTCAAGTTCTAAAAATCTCCCACTCAAGAACGTTTTGTGTGGCATATGCAGATTTGCACCAAATTATCTGCAAGAAATTGGTGCCAGAAAAAAATATGGGAGGGGGGGGAGGGGGGTGCCATCTGGCCAGTTGATGGAAGTTCACCCCAATCCCCTTCGTCTACTCATCTCAGTTAATCCCGGCTGCAAACTTTTACTCATTCCAGTATGCAACACAAAGCGGTTATTATCTGCAAGACAATCAGGCTTGCACGGGATTGCGCTCGTCAAACCAGTTTCTCTTCAGCCACAGGGATACCTGCACCAACATAATCAGTGCGGGCACCTCGACCAGCGGGCCGATTACTGCGGCAAAGGCTGCGCCGGAGTTAAGGCCGAAGACGGCGACGGCAACCGCAATGGCCAATTCGAAGTTATTGCTGGCGGCGGTAAACGAAAGCGTAGCGGTCTTTGAATAATCGGCACCGACTTTGCGCCCCATCCAGAAACTTACAAAGAACATCAGCACAAAGTAGATGAGCAGCGGAACGGCGATGCGTATTACATCTCCTGGAAGCTGGACGATCAGGTTTCCCTTGAGACTGAACATGACCACGATGGTAAAAAGCAGAGCGGCCAGCGTAAGTGGACTGATGGCGGGTAAAAATCGCTTCTGATACCACTGGCTACCTCTGGCCCTTACCAGCAAAAAGCGGGTCAACATTCCGGCCAGAAACGGAATGCCTAGGTAGATGAAGACGCTTTGGGCGATCTGGCTCATGCGAATATCAACCACCACGCCCTTAAGCCCAACCAGCGGCGGCAGCACAGCCAGAAAGAACCAGGCATAGACGCTGTAAAACAGCACCTGAAAGACGCTGTTGAAGGCCACCAGCCCAGCGGCGTAGTCGGTATCTCCCCGCGCCAGTTCGTTCCACACAATGACCATTGCGATGCAGCGCGCAAGGCCAATCAAGATCAGACCGGTTCGATACTCCGGGTAACCGCGCAGAAAAATCACCGCCAGCGCAAACATCAGCACCGGCCCAATAACCCAGTTCTGCAGCAGCGAAAGCGTCAGCACCTTGCGATTGCGAAAGACTTCGCCCAGTCGTTCATATTGCACCTTGGCCAGCGGTGGATACATCATCAGAATCAGGCCCACAGCGATGGGGATATTGGTTGTACCCACCTGAAAACGCTGCAACAGCCCAGGCACCGCCGGAACAAAGCGACCCAGCACGACACCAACGGCCATGGCAAGAAAGATCCATAGCGTCAAAAAGCGGTCAATGAACGAGAGCTTGGCTGTTCCGGGAACTGGACAACATAACTGCGGATTGGTTTCCATTGGATCTTTCCTCGCGCGGTTGTCGTGCGATCAGAGCGTTTCTTTGCCGATTGCTCGCATCTTGTTTTCAAGGGCCAGACGGTCGAGCGACCCCAGGGGCAGGCTGAGGAAGAGTTGCACGCGATGGCGAATCTGCCGCAATGTGCTGGCAAAGGCCGCACGCTTCTGCTCGTCTGTGCCTTCAACGGCTGCGGGATCGGGAAATCCCCAATGCGCGGTGACTGGCTGACCGGGCCATAGCGGACAGACTTCGCCCGCAGCGTTGTCGCAGACGGTCACGATGAAGTCCATCTGCGGCGCGTCGGGAAGCGCAAACTCGTCCCAACTTTTGCTGCGCAGACCCTCGACCGGGTAACCGAGCGACTGGATCTGCTCGATGGCAAAGGGATTGACCTTGCCACTGGGATGGCTGCCGGCACTATAAGCCTTGAAGCGGCCCGCGCCCAGCGAGTTGAAAAGTACCTCGCCGAGGATGCTACGCGCCGAGTTTCCGGTGCATAATACGAGAATGTTGTAGGGTTGTTGCATGATCTTCTCCTAAGCTCTGTGTTCACTTCCGGGTATTGCATTCGCTTTAGCGAATATATTCCGTCGACTCACATTTGTCAACGCGAATATATCGAATGGGCAAGGCAATCGCATTGGGAATTTTGAGCAAGGATGGAAGGGTACGGGCTTCAGCCCGTACACATACAGAGCCAAATTCGCAGGGCTTTAGCCCCTGAGGGTGCTGCATATTCTGTACGGGCTGAAGCCCGTACCCTTCGATGATTCAAATGCGTAGCATTCGTGCCTACGCCAGAAAAAGCAGTTTTCCTGATCCCGGTTCTGATTCAGAACGGTAAGTCAGGCCAGCGCAACTTTATGGGCCAGAAATTTAACATAGCTCGTTTGGCCGCCGATACATTAGATGGGCAGATGGCTATGAGTTGGGGTGCGTGGGCGTTGCCGGGATAGGTGTACCGCATTTTGAAGCATCGATCTTTTTTGAACGTCCAATGGAAGTGGTACCGGGGAATCGAATGATGGAAACGAAGGCTTTCGATCAGACCAGGCGACGAAGTTCGGTTCGGCGTCTTGCTGCATTCGTGCCTCGGTTTCGTCCTCTTCCAATACCATTCCCACTCTGGGGGGTGCTCCTATTGCTTTCAGTGACAGGTTGGGCGGCTACCGGGGCTGCCTCTCAGCCAACGGAAGGTAGCTTGCCGACGATTACCACAGCGCGGCGAGCGCACGATCTCACTGCTACTGAGGCTGAACGCGGTTATCCGATTCATCTGCGCGGCGTAGTCACTAATTTTGACTCCGATTCCGGTGTAGGAATAACTGCCATTTTCATGCACGATGCATCGGGATGTATCTTTGTGAATCTCAATCCGGGTGAGATCAAGACTCTGCCAGTTGGATCGGTGGTTGATGTACGTGGCGTAAGCGATCCGGGAGGATTTGCGCCGATCGTGGACCAGGCACATATACAGGTGGTTGGTCATGCAGCGCTGCCGTCCAATCCTCATCCTGCCAGCCGTACCCAATTATTCAACAGCGAGTTTGAAGGCCAATGGGTTGAGATTGAGGGTGTTGTTCACTCGATTTCTGAGACAGGTCATTCCGTGCTTTTGAAGTTGGAAATGACGGATGGATTTGTTTATGCGACAACTTTGCGACGTGATGGAGTGCACTATTCCAACTTGGTGGATGCCAAGGTGCGCATTGATGGCAATGAGGCTCCGCTTTACAACAACAATGGCCAAAAGGTTGGTGCGCACGTTATCTTTCCCGACCTGACCACAGTGCATGTGCTGGAACCGGCCCCCAACGATCCCTTTGAGCGACCCGTTGTGCAGATCAACGAACTATTACGCTGGGATCAGGTATCAGCCATGCATCATCGCGTCCATATGCGCGGCAATGTGACGATGCAGTGGCCCGGGACCTCGCTCTGCATACGCGATGCAACGGGCGCCATCTGCGCTCGAACGGACCAGGAGACGCGGCTGGCAGAGGGCGATGTGGCAGATGTGGTTGGCTTCTCGGGAACGGAAAATTCCACTCCTGTGTTGAATGATGCCTTGTTCAGAAAATCAGCCGACGGAGTGCATACACCCGCTACTGCGATAACCGCCGAGCAGGCAATGCAAGGCAAGAACAATTCCGAACTGATCCAGATGGACGGCGAACTGATTGGTCTCGACCAGGCCTCGTCTGATACGACGCTGATGCTCGCCTCAGGCAAATACATCTTCGCCGCTGTTCTTCCCAAAAGCATGGCCGGACCAGAAATCGCGCAATGGCAGATTGGAAGCAAACTGCACGTCACGGGAATCTGTTCGGTAGAGTTTGACGCAGAACAAAGCGCTCTGAACGATGGCATTGCGGTGCCCCTGTCGTTTCGGATTTTGATGCGCTCGCCGCAGGATGTAGTGGTTACCCGAAAGCCCTCGTGGTGGACACCGACGCACGAGTTGGTTCTGCTGGGGTTGGTGGTGACGGGTTCGCTGGGAGTGCTGGCGTGGGTGATGATGCTGCGCAAGCGCGTCGATCAGCAGACAAAACTGCTGCGCGATCAGACTGAGTTGCTGCGCGAAAGTGAGAACCGCTTTAGACATCTGGCTCTGCACGACGGGTTGACCGGAGTGGCGACACGCCTGTTGTTGCAGGATCGCATGGGTGTGGCGGTTGAAAGCGCCAGACGCCATCAAACCGGGCTGGCTGTGCTGATGCTCGATCTGGACCGGTTCAAAGAGATCAATGATTCGCTGGGACACCTTGCTGGAGATGAGGTATTGCGGGTCACCGCTGAACGTGTTGTGGGAGCGGTTCGCAAAGGTGATACCGTTGCTCGACTGGGCGGAGATGAATTCATCGTGCTGCTTCCCAATTTGAATGATGCACACCTGGCCGAGGGAATCGCCGCAAAGATTGTGAAAATTCTGGCGGTTCCGATTTCATTTGAGGAGACTAAAATTCCGGTCTCGGTAAGCGTGGGCGTTTGCACGGCTACTGCGGGAGAACTGGACGCCGAGATGCTGCTCAAGAATGCCGATGATGCTCTTTATCGCGCCAAGGCCAGCGGTCGCAATTGCTTTTATGTCTATACGGATGCGACAGAAGCAACAACGAGCCAATAACTTGAATTATCAATTCGTCGTTGGCAAATCGCAGACCGATGTTTCACTTTACATTTTTTGCAAATTGGCGAACTTTTCCATCAGCTTTTTCATTCCGTGGCGGGTAAACATCACCGTGAGCTTGGCATCCTCGCCGTCGCCCTCGCGCATTAACACGGTGCCTTCTCCATATTTTGCGTGGCGAACGCGCTGACCTTTCTTGAAGCCGATTGCGTGAGTTGGTTGCGGCTGCTGCATCTCTTCGTTTGGCGATGCTGGGCGTGGAAGCGATCCCGGCTTGCCGCCGAAGAAACGCGCGATGTTATCAATGGAACCAGCATCGGGCGCTTGTGCCTTTTTATCCATGGAACTTGCTCCTGTGCTTGATGAAGGCGCTTTGGCTGTCATCCATGATGCAACGAATGGCTTGGACGATGAGTGCTTCGCGCTGGCACCTAAACTCTTGCTTGCACCAGGCGAGGAACTCTTGTAAATCTCCTGACTTTCGTCTTCGTAGTTATAGTGCTTTTCAAAGTCATTCTGTTGCGCAGTGCGACGTCCATAGGCATTCTGATAACTGGGAACAGACCACGCAGTTGTGGCCGATTGACCGCTGAGATTCTCGATCAACTGACTGGGAACCTCTTCAAGAAAACGCGAGGGAACGCTCAACTCTGGCGCGTCGTTGCCATAACGCCGACGATAGTGAGCACGGGTGAGAATAAGTGTGTTCATGGCTCGCGTCATGCCCACGTAACAGAGACGGCGCTCCTCTTCAAGTTCTTCAGGATTGTTGAGTGTGCGCGAGTGGGGGAAGAGACCTTCTTCAAGACCGGCCAGGAAAACCAGAGGAAATTCCAGTCCTTTGGCTGCATGTAATGTCATTAATGTAACTCGTGCATCGGGGTCAAACTGATCCGTATCAGAGGCCAGAGCCGCGTGGTCAAGAAACTCCGCAAGAGTTTCGCCACGCTCCTCGGCATCACGAGCGGCGTTGGCCAACTCCTTCAGGTTTTCAATGCGACTGAATGCTTCAGGCGACCCTTCGACTTCAAGTGCCTTGATGTAACCCGAGCGGTCGATGAGAAAACGAATCAGTTCAGGTAGCGTTGCTGCATCGCCGGGTGCTCGGAAGGCAGTGTTTTCGCCGCTTTGCTTGTCAGCTGCAACTTCAGCAGCATCGGACTCAAAATCAGGATCGGGTTGAGCAGGCTTCTTTGGCATCGTCAGGAAGGAATGCTTCTTCTCTGAGGTTGCGAAGGGAGAAAAGCTAGCGGTATCGAGAAACGATAACTGCGCTTGATCCTCGCTGCCACCAAAATCAAAACTTGTCGCTGATTCCGCACTGTCGGAGTTGGCACTCGTCGAACCAAATTCAAAACCTGTATCGGCTTCGTCTTCAGTTGTCACATCGGATGAAAGTTTGCCGGCAAAGTCAGGGTCCATCATGGCCTGCGCATCGAGAATCAATTGGCGAAACGACTCGATGGCCATGAGCGCACGGGTCGGAATGAGTCTGTTGGTGATCGCGGCAGTGATTGCATCCCAGGTGGATTTGCCGGTTTCAAGCGCCAGCCGCTCCAGTGTTTCAAGCGTGGTTTTGCCAATGCCGCGCACCGGTGTATTGATCACACGTTGCAGAGCCATCGAGTCATGAGGGTTGCGAACCAGGCGCAGATAGGCGAGCAGGTCCTTGATCTCTGCACGCTCGTAAAAGCTGAAACCACCAACCATGGTGTAACGGATGTTATAGCGGCGCAGCGATTCTTCAACCAATCGCGATTGTGCGTTGGTGCGATAGAGCACCGCGCAGTGCGCCCCACCAAACTCTTCCCCATCTGCGGACGTTGCCTCACGCAGAAATTTCTGAATGCGATCCGCAATGAAGAGAGCTTCGTTTTCACCGTCGGGAGCTTCGTAGTAGCCAATGAGCGAGCCACCTTGACGATCCGTCCACAGCTTCTTTCCCTTGCGGCGCAGGTTGTTGGCAACCACTGCTCCTGCACCCTCAAGAATCACTTGTGTGGAACGATAATTCTGCTCAAGACGCACGATCTTGGCATTAGGAAAATCTTTCTCAAATTCCAGAATGTTGCGAATGTCCGCACCACGCCAGGAATAGATGCTCTGGTCTTCGTCCCCAACGGCGCAAACATTTTTCGCTTCGCCGGCAAGCATCTTCATCAACTCATACTGCGGACGATTCGTATCCTGATACTCGTCCACCAACAAGTAGCGATAGCGTCGCTGATAGCGCTCGCGAGTGGCGCTGGAAACCTTGAGAAGTCGCACCGCTTCAAGCAGCAGGTCGTCAAAGTCCAACGCGTTGTTCTTGCGCAGCTCAGCCTTGTAACCCTGATAGATGTGGGCGATGCGTTCGCTGTTGGGATCTTTCGAGCCGAGGTAATACTCCTGCGGATCGACCATGTGGTTCTTGGCCCAACTGATTTTTCCAAGCACAGCGCGCGGCGTAAGCTGCTTGGTGTCAAGCCCCATGCGCTTCATAATCTGCTTGACGATACCCTGCTGATCGTTCTCGTCGTAGATGGCAAAGGAGCGCGTGAGTCCTTCACCGCCTACCTTCAACTCTTCAATGTCGCGGCGCAACATACGAACGCAGAGTGAGTGAAAGGTCGCGATAAGTGGCTTGGCTAGAGACGAGTGGTCAAGCAGTTTTTCAACACGCTCACCCATCTCTTTGGAAGCTTTATTGGTGAAGGTAACAGCGAGTATCGAGTCGGGTGCTACGCCTTTTTCGCGGATCAGCCATGCAATGCGGCTGGTGATGACGCGCGTCTTTCCAGAGCCTGCACCAGCCAAAATCAGCAGCGGGCCTTCAGTGGCTTCCACGGCGGAGCGCTGTTCGGGATTCAGTTTGGCGATGAGCTGTTGCAAGGCGGCATCCGGTGGGAAGGTTCCTTGATCCAGTGTATCGTCTGAAGCCGACAGCGAGTGTCCGTTCTGCATCTGCTGCGACTCTGAGACAGTTGAGCCATCGCATTCCGATAACTCATATTCCTCACACTTCACAACTCTCTTTCGCAAATTGACATCGATGCATCGAGATCTTCCAACTTGGAATTGCGGAAATAATGGGGATCCGATTGGACGCTACTTCGCACGCACTGCTAAACTGGATGTTGCGGTCGCAGCGACATATCCTAATTGGACCCGCCTGCAACTTTACCGACGAAGGACATCAAGACCCCGTGGATACTCAAACCCGTCACGCCCTCAAGAAGGACAGTTTTGCCCAAGCCACCGCTACCAGCGTCAGTTGGGTCAGCGGTCATCGTTCCGGTGTTCTGCGCTATGTGATTGGCGCTGTAGTGGTTCTCGCTGTCATCATCGGCTCGCTGGTCTTTTGGAATATGCGTTCTTCCGCTGCTGATACGGCGTTGGGTACTGCTATTGATACCTACAGTGCACAATTGGCTCAACCGGGCGCGCCTGCGGAAAAGGGCGTTTACGCCTCGGCCAGTGATCGCTCAAAGGCTGCCAATCAGGCGTTTATAGCTGTTGCCGATCAATACGGCTGGCTCGCAGCCGGTGCCAAGGCTCATTATTTTGCAGGCGTCACTTATCAGGAGCTTGGCAAGACTGCTCAGGCAGAGACCGAGTTGAAGATCGCCGCTGGCTCATGGAACCACAATCTTGCCAACCTGGCCAAGCTGGCTCTGGCTGGCATTTATCATCAGACAGCGCGCGATTCCCAGGCCATTGACCTGTACAACGAACTGACCGCCAAGCCATCTGAGACAGTTTCTGCTGGCGTGGCGCAGCTTGATCTGGCTGATCTGTATGCGGCCACCGGCAAGCAGGAGATGGCGCGTGCGCTTTGGGCCAAGGTCAAGGACGCCGACAAGGATGGAGCCGCAGGCCAGATAGCCACACAGAAGCTCGGCGCCAAGCAGTAACAATTCAGACTTTCTGTATCGAACTCGCGGGGCCACTGGCTCCGCGAGTTTTTTTGTGCCGGACGTTGTATGGATTTGGCAGTGTCTGGCGACTATGGCTTGCTGGTCTGTCAGAGCGGTAAAGAGGGCATAGCTTTTTCTTTAAATTTATTGTTGGCGATCACCTAATCTCCCACACAGTTGCCCGTGCAGTACCATCGGCCCAACGAGGCCTAACTTCCGTGTTCGGGATGGGAACGAGTGATATTTCATAAGTGCATTTCGCCGTTGAAGCGCGGTGCCAATCAGCCCACAGGCACGCTTCCAATCCTTTTCAACGTGATTCGCCGCATGGGGTTAAGGCAGTTTTATAGATTGTTTTCACACCAGGAACATAGTCATCTCCAAATCTGATTTTGTTGAATGAATTGCAGTCTAGTGTGTTAATTTCAGAGCAAGACAGTGACCATGCCAAGCAACCATCTATATTACGGAGATAACCTCGATGTTCTCCGGCGCTACGTCAAAGACGAGACCGTCGATCTCGTCTATCTTGACCCGCCTTTCAACTCCCGCCAGGATTACAACGTCCTCTTCGCCGAGAAGGACGGCTCGCAATCTAGCTCCCAGATTCATGCCTTCGAGGATACTTGGGAGTGGAACACCGACGCCGCTCGCGCCTACGAGGAAATGGTTGAAGCGGGTGGCCGCGTCGCCGACACACTGCGTGCCTTCAAAACCTTCCTCTTCAACTCCGACATGATGGCCTACCTGGCGATGATGGCCCCGCGCCTCGTCGAACTGCGCCGCGTTCTCAAGGAAACCGGCTCCATTTACCTCCACTGTGATCCGACAGCCAGTCATTACTTGAAGATTTTGATGGACTCCGTCTTTGGGCCTCAATTCTTCCGTAGCGAAATAATATGGAAAAGGACGAGTGCGCACAATAGCGCGAAACGATGGGGGCCTGTTCACGACCTGATTCTCTTCTACTCCAAGAGCGAGAGTTCGACGTGGAATCGCGTTTATCAGGGATATACTGCGGAATACCTCGAAAGATTTTATCGGCATGAAGATAAGGGTGGGCGATATACTCTCGGTGACTTGACTGGAGCTGGCAAGCGGCAAGGAGAATCGGGATTATCCTGGCGAGGTGTTGATCCAACGAAAGCTGGAAGGCATTGGGCTGTTCCCCGACCCCGTCAGGCTGGTATCAGTTGGGATGAACTCAGTGTCCAGCAAAGGCTTGATCAACTCGATCTTGCTGAATTAATTGTGTGGCCCTCCAAAGGTGGCATTCCGCGATTCAAGCGGTACCATGATGTTGATCGTGGCGTTGTTGTGCAAGATGTGATTACGGATATTGATCCGCTCTCGACACACGCTAAGGAGCGTCTCGGCTACCCCACGCAAAAACCCGAAGCCCTTCTCGAACGCATCCTCAAAGCCAGTTCCAACGAAGGCGATCTTGTTCTCGATCCCTTCTGTGGCTGTGGCACCACCGTTCAAGTAGCTCAGCGCCTTAATCGCCGTTGGATCGGCATCGACATTACCCACCTTGCTATCGGCCTTATCAAAAAGCGCCTATCGGATACTTTCGGCCCTGAGATCAAATCCGCTTACGATGTGATCGGTGAACCTACGGATTACAAAGGAGCGGCTGCCTTGGCTGCCGAAAACAAATTTCAGTTCCAAGCTTGGGCGCTCGGACTATGTGATGCGAGAGTCGCTGAAAGCAGCAAGAAAGGTGCCGACCGTGGAATCGATGGCAGACTCTACTTCCATGACGACGCGTCAGGCAACTCGAAACAGATCATCTTCTCGGTTAAGGGGGGCGGCGTTTCTGTGCCACAGATTCGGGATCTTCGAGGAGTGATTGAGCGGGAAAAAGCCGAGATTGGCGTCTTTCTTACATTCGAGGAACCCACCAAACCGATGCTCAAAGAGGCCACTGAGGCTGGCTTTTACAAGTCCGGCCCACTGGACAGAGCCACATACCCAAGGCTGCAAATTCTGACTATCCAGCAACTCCTTGATGGTATACGGCCCAAGTATCCGGCCCGCCGCGACGCCACTTTCAAGAAAGCTCCGCGCAGCCGCCCTGAGGCCGCGAAAAATCTCACGCTCCCTATTCTTCCAGACGAATAGTCGCATTTCAATTCATCACAGAGAACAGGTATATCCTCCTTATTGCCATGGACTCCAAACGCAAGAAAGCCATGCCGCCAGGGCATGGCTTTTTGCTTGAAATTTATTGCCGGCGATCACCTAATCTCCCACACAGTTACCCGTGCAGTACCATCGGCCCAGCGAGGCTTAACTTCCGTGTTCGGGATGGGAACGGGTGATCCCTCGCAGTATGGTCACCGGCAAA